>Ga0335077_10003403_pt1 | contig 19210 bp, 20 predicted proteins | sample Lox_Sample_31_FD_207151 | JGI IMG/M metagenome (GOLD analysis project Ga0335077, IMG submission 207151) | Soil microbial communities from Loxahatchee National Wildlife Refuge, Florida, United States - Lox_Sample_3.1 | ecosystem: Environmental > Terrestrial > Soil > Wetlands | place: USA...
GGCCAGTGGGGCACGACGGCGGAGTCGGACGTGATGGCAAAGTGGTTCTTCCGACCCAAGATCTTCACGCCGGAGATCGACGGCAAGCTGGCCCAGCTCGTGACGGCCGGATCGAGCGACGTCGATCGAACCAAACGCGGCAAGATCTGGTCCGATCTATCCCGCTTGGCGCACGACGAGGCCCTCTGGCTCTACATCCACTACCAGGACGAGGCCATCGCCAAGCGCCGCGATCTGCCATGGCAGTACTGGGCTGGGCGCGGCAGCAAAGGATACATCTACTACTACATCCCATCGACGCGCTGACCCGGACTATTCATGAGCCCGCAGACGGCCATCGGACGAGTGGCACCGCGGGGAGAGGACCCGTCCGCCGCGTGCGATCGTTCGTGAATAGTCCGGGCTGAGCGCGCCGGGCCGCCGCGCCCGCTGACCCGTGCAACGGTACGTCATCGGCCGGCTGGCCCAGGCGGCGCTGGCGCTGCTCGGCGTCACGGCCGTGGCGTTCCTGCTCGTTTCGCTCTCGGGTGATCCTGCCTTCATCCTGCTGACGCCCGAGGCGGGCGAGACGCAGCGCGCTGCCTTTCGCGAGATGTACGGGCTGGACCGGCCCCTGGCCGTCCAGTACGCGCACTATGTGGAGCACGTGGCGCGCGGCGACTTCGGCCGCTCATTCGCGTTCGACCAGCCGGCGCTCGCCGTCGTGGTCGAGCGCGTGCCCGCGACGCTGGAGCTGGCCCTTGCCGCGGTGGTGCTCGCGATTGCGTTCGGCATCCCGGCCGGAATCGTGGCGGCGAGCCGCGAGGGCGGGTGGCTCGATCGCACGGTCATGGCCGTCGTGCTCCTCGGCCAGTCCGTTCCGACCTTCTGGCTCGGCCTTCTCATGATCCGCGTGCTCGCCGTCGATCTGCACTGGCTACCAGTATCCGGGCGCGGCACGTGGGGACAGCTCGTCATGCCGGCCGTCGCCCTGGCGCTCTGGCTCGCTGCGCTGCTCGCGCGCATCACGCGCTCGGAGATGCTCGAGTCGCTGGCCCAGGACTACGTCCGCACGGCCCGGGCCAAGGGCCTGCCCGAGCGTGGGGTCACCATCCGGCACGCCCTGGCCAACGCGCTCCTGCCCATCGTCACCCTCATCGGTCTGCAGGTCGGCACGCTGCTGGGCGGCGCGGTCATCACGGAGACCGTCTTCGCGTGGCCCGGGTTGGGGACGCTCCTCTTCGACGCGATCCTCCGCAAGGACTACCCCGTGGTGCTCGCGGTCGTCGAGCTGGTCGCGGCGGGCTTCATCGCCATCAACATATCGCTCGACCTCCTCTACGGGTATCTCGACCCCCGGCTCAGGCGGGCCGCGAGATGAGCGTGTGGCGCGCGGTCGGGCCGGGTGGCGTCGTCCTGCTGGCCCTCGTGCTGGTGGCGGCCATCGCGCCGGCGCTGGCGCCCCACGACGTGTCCGGTCTCGACCTCCTGCACCGCCTGGCCCCGCCAGCCTGGGGCGCGGGTGGCTCGTGGGCTCATCCGTTCGGGACCGACCTGCTCGGCCGCGATGTGTTGAGCCGCGTGATCTTCGGCGCCCGCACCTCGCTCGCCATCGCGGGCGCTGCCATGCTCGCGGCCGCCGCACTCGGGATCCTCCTTGGGCTGGTCTCCGGCTACGCGGGCTCGTGGGGGGACGCGCTCATCATGCGCGTGGCCGACATCCAGCTCTCGTTTCCGTACCTGCTCCTCGCCATCGCGGTGATGGCTCTCCTTCGACCATCCCTGACGAACCTGGTCATCGTCCTCGTGCTGCGGAGCTGGGTCGTCTACGCCCGGCTCGTCCGGGTGGTTACCCTGAGCGCGCGTGAGCGCGAGTTCGTCACCGCGGCCCGCGCCATCGGCGCCGGCGCCGCCCGCATCCTCTTCCGTCACATCGCTCCCAACGTCGTCGGCGCGTCCATCGTGGTGTCGAGCTTCCAGCTCGCCGAGCTGATCATCGTCGAGTCATCGCTGTCCTTCCTGGGGCTCGGCGTGCAGCCGCCCACGCCGAGCTGGGGTGGCATGGTGAGCGAGGGGCGCGCCTACGTCGGGAACGCCTGGTGGCTGTCGGCATTCCCCGGCCTCGCCATCGTGCTCGCGGTGCTCGGAGCGAACCTGACAGGCGACGCCCTCCGTCGCGCACTCGACCCGAGGCTGCGCGGAGTATGATGAGGGCCCAGGGAGGATCGGCGATGCGGCTCGAGATCGGCACCGTTCGTGTCCAGGATGTTCGGCTCGATGGGCGGGTCGCGCTCGAGGACCGCATCCTCACGATCGACGCGGAGGAGCTCCGCCGCCTGATCCTGGAGGACCCCCACTTCGCCGACGCGCGCGTGAGCGTCGTCAAGCCGGGCCAGTCGGTGCGCATCGTGAACGTGATCGACGTCGTGGAGCCCCGCTGGAAGGTGCGCGGCGCGGGCGGCGTGTTTCCCGGCTTCGTCTCACCCCCCATCACGGTCGGGGACGGTCGCACGCACCGGCTCGCCGGCGTCGCCGTCGTCGAGAGCGCGGCGCCCGTGCCGGGCGAGTCGACGGTGTTCCGCGAGCGCCTGATCGACATGGCCGGTCCGGGAGCCGACCTCTCGCCCTTCGGCCGCACGCTGAACGTGGTACTGGAGTTCACGGCGAACCCGGCCTTCTTCCCACCCGGCTCGGAGCGCGTCCAGGACGTGCTGTCCGGCGGGCCCGAGGCGGCGGAGTACACGACAGCCGTTCAGGCGGCCGGCCTTCGCGTCGCCGCGAGGCTCGGGCGTGCCGCTGCCGCGACGACACCGGACGAGGTCGAGACCTTCGAGCTTTCCCCCTGCGACGATTCGCTGCCACGCGTCGTCTGCGCGATCCAGTGCCTGTCCCTGACGGCCTTCGTCTACGGCATCCGCGTCCCGTTCACACTCGGCACGCTGGCGCATCCCAACGAGTTCTTCGACGGCGCCGTCGTGGAATGGAGCCGCGGCTACGCCGGGGCGACGTACTGGGCCGAGAACCATTCGATCCTCGCCGAGCTGTGCCGGCGCCATGGCCGCGATCTGAACTTCGTCGGCGTCGTGCTCTTCGGCGGTGTCACCACGACCACCGCGGACAAGGAGGCGTGCTCGAGCGCCGCCGCGAAGATCGCGGGACTCCTTCGCGCCGACGCCGCGCTCTTCATCGGGGTGAACGGCTCAAACCATGCGGTGGACCTCATGCTCGCAATCCAGAAATGCGAGCGCGCGGGCATCAAGACGACGCTGGTCTACAACGACGTGGGCGAGGGGCCCGACGACCCCGGCTTCATCTTCGCCGTACCCGAGGCCGACGCCATCGTGAATGCCGGGAGCCGCACCCAGAAGATCACGCTGCCGAAGATGGACCGGGTGATCGGCGGCCAGCGCCTGGTGGATCCGGCCATCGATCCCCTCGGCGCCATCACCGTGCCGATGCGGTACCTGCACAGCTCGGTGGACCCCTACGGACACTCGCGCATGACCGTCCGCTTCGAGTGAGAGGGAGGACGATGCGATGACAACGTTCACGGTCGTGCACTATCTGAACCAGTTCTTCGCCGGCATCGGGTCCGAGGACAAGGCTGACATGCCACCCGGTCGGAGAGACGGCCCCACTGGGCCCGGGCGCCTGCTCCAGCAGGCCCTGGGAGATCGCGCCCAGGTCGTGGCGACCGTCTACGGCGGCGACAACTACCTCGCTGAGAACCCCGAAGCGGTCGAGGACGTCGTCGCGCTGATCGCGGAGGTGCGGCCGGACATCGTGATTGCGGGCCCGGCGTTCTCGGCCGGCCGTTACGGTCTGGCGTGCGGCGCGGTGTCGGCGCGCGCGCGCGAGCAGCTGGGCGTCGCGGTGGTCGCCGGGATGCACGCGGACAACGCCGCGGTCGAGATGTATCGCACGAAGGTGCCCATCGTCCCGACCGAGAAGACCGCCGCCGGAATGGCCCGGGCTCTCGACGTCATGGCGCGGCTCGCGCTTCGTCTCGCCGCTCATGAGCCTCTCGGTTCCCCGAGCGAGGAGGGCTACCTCCCCACCGGACGTCGCGTCTTTCACGAGGCGGACCGTCCCGCGGTGGATCGGGCGCTGGAGATGCTGCTGCGGAAGGTCCGCGGCGAGCGCTACACGACGGAATGGGAGGTGCCGCGCTACCCGCTCGTGCCGCCCGCTCCGCCCCTGCGCGATCCGGCCGCGGCCAAGATCGCGCTCGTCACGACGGGCGGACTCGTACCGACGGGCAACCCCGATCGCCTCGAGTCCGGCTATGCCACGAAATGGCTGCGCTACTCCATCAAGGGCGTCAGCGAGCTGGCCCCGGAAGAGTGGCAGTCGGTCCACGGCGGCTTCGACACGACGCTGATCAACCTCGATCCCCACCGCGTGGTCCCGCTCGACGTGGCGCGCGAGCTCGAGCGGGAGGGTGCAATCGGCTCACTCTTCGACGAGCTGTTCACGACCACCGGCAACACATCGGTCATCCCCGACATGCGTCGCTTCGCGCGCGAGATGGCGCAGGCGCTCAAGGCGGCCGGCGTCGAGGGCGTGATCCTGACCACCACCTGAGGCTCCTGCAACCGCGGCGGCGCCGCGGCAGCCAAGGAGATCGAGGCCCACGGCATTCCCGTGGTGCAGATCAGCGCCCTGGATGCGCTCGCGAAGTCCATCGGCTCGAACCGCATCGTGCGGGGCAAGGCCATCACGAACGTGGTGGGCGATCCCGCTCTCAACCCCCAGGACGAGCGGAGATTCCGCAAGAGCCTCGTCCAGAAAGCGCTCGAGGCGTTGCGAACCCCAGTGGAGGGACCGACGGTCCTCGCGTAACGAATAATCCAGGATGAGGGAGGCCATCATGATCATCCGCAAGAATCCCGACGGCGCGCTGACCCTCATCGGCCAGACGGATCACTCGCGCTTCGTGGGCCAGCTTGCCGCTCACTGGGGCAACGGCGTCTTCGAGTCGCCGACACCGTACGACTCGGTGGTCCGGGCCGCCACGTTTCACGACTTCGGCTGGCTCCGCTACGAGACGAGCCCCCTGATCGACGGCAAGACCGGCGAGCCCTACCCGTTCCTGCAGGTGCCGATGACCCCGCAGCAGCTCGGATCGTACCAGTGGTCGCTCGACTGGATGGCCGACATCGATCCGTACTCGGGGCTCATCGTCAACATGCACCGCACGGGCCTCTGGCAGGGGCGCTACGGGCGCATCAAGCACCCGGCGGGGCGGTACAACCTCACGACGCTCAGCCCCGAGGTTCAGTCGCTGATCGCCCGCAACGAGGCCTGGCAGGAGAAGCAGCGGGCCACCCTCGACGCCAAGGGCGTGTGGACCAACTATCGCCTGATGCAGGTCTGGGATCTCCTTGGCCTCTACTTCTGCTGCCAGGAACCCTACGACGACTACATCGAGCCGGTCCCCACCAGCTACGTCGGCTCCGACCAGGATGGCGCGCGCCTCACGCTGAAGCCCGCCGGCCCGCGTCGCGTTGCCTTCGATCCGTATCCGTTCGACGTGCATCCGTGCCGCGCTCAGCTCGCGTTCCGGACCATCCCGCGCTCGAGTTATGAGAGCGTGGAAGCCTTCCGGCGGGCGTGGTTTCAGGCCGACGTGGGCCTGATGGACTTCGAGCTGGTGTAGCGCGTTCGGCGGGCGCGCTCGTCCCCCGTCGGATGCAGACCGCGGCGGGGGACAAGCCTCTACGAGGCGGACGGCCGGATGTTCTGGTTCAGGCGGAAGACGTTCGCCGGATCGTATCTGTTCTTCAAGGCCACCAGCCGCTGGTACGCCGGCCCGTAGGCCGACCTGACCGCGTCGATCCCGGCGTCGGCGCCGAGATAGTTGACGTAGGCGGCGCCGGACATGAACGGGCGCATGGCGTCGGAGGTCGCGCGCGCCCACCGAACGTTCTTGTCCGCGTCCTCAGGACGGAAACCGCCCGCGATGACGATGAGATCGAACGGCGCCGAGCGGTGGACGAACGCGGTTTGCTCGCTTGGCACCCGACCCATCGCGCCGCCGAGGTGCTCGATGTAGATCCGCGAGAGCGGCGAGGGGGACGGGAAGTCGCAGTGCTCGAGCAGCGTGTCGATGAAGCCGTCCTTGCGGAACATGTCGCCATCCAGGTAGCCAGTCTTGTAGTACCAGCACCCCGGGGGATTCGTCGCATCGAACATGCTCTGCAGCTCGCCGTAGGGCCTGGGCCGCACGGCGTCGAGCATCGGTCGGCCCAGGCGTCTCAGCGACGAGATCACGCTCTCGCCGAGGTCCACGGCGCCCGAGTAGCAGAGCGCAGCGGCGATCACCGGCGTGCCGTCGTGCCAGGTGGTGACGAGCGTGCCGACGGTCAGCTCGTCCGGGGCCGCTGACGCGAGGTCGCGATAGAGCTCGAGGATCTCGCGCGCTCGCGTCAGCGGGTAGAGGAGCATGCCGCCCAGGATCGTGCTCACGGGATGGAGCCGGAACTCGAACGAGGTGACGATCCCGAAGTTGCCCCCGCCCCCGCGCAGGCCCCAGAACAGCTCGGGATGCTCGTCGGCATTGGCTCGGAGCCTGGTGCCGTCGGCGGTGACGACCTCCGCGGCGACGAGGTTGTCGCAGGCCAGGCCGTGCTCGCGCATCAGCCAGCCGTGACCGCCGCCTAGCGTGAGGCCGGCCACGCCCGTCGAGGACACGATGCCCCCGACGGTGGCCAGCCCGTGTCGCTGGGTCGCGGTGTCGACGTCCTTCCACGTGACGCCACCGCCGACCGCGACGACGCGTCTCTCCGGGTCGACCCGTGCCTCGCGCATCGCCGACAGGTCGAGCATGAGGCCCCCCGCACAAACCGCGTTGCCCGTGACGTTGTGGCCGCCGCCCTTGACGGAGATCAGCAAGTCGCGCTCGCGGGCGAAGCGGAGCGAGGCGACGACGTCGGCCGCGCCGGCGCAGCGCACGATCAGCGCGGGGCGCCGATCCATCATCCGATTCCAGATCGCCCGCGCGTCGTCGTAGCCCGCGTCGGCGGGCGTGAGCAGAGGACCCGAGAGACTGCTGGCGAGCTTGCGGAGATCCCGCTCACCGAGCTCGACGTGGCGCCCGCTGAGGGTCGCGACGTCACCCACGCCGATCACCGCCTTCAGGTCGGCCCGTGACGTGCCGCGACGGATCGGGCCGCAAGAGCAGCTCGCTGACCGCCGAGTCGAATGTCACCGTCGCCATCGCCGCCATCTCCGGAATCCGCCGGGTCGAGTATCGAGGACGCCGGCGCGTCTGTAAAGGTCGTGACGGCTCCCGTTGCTCACGAGGCCGCCGTCAACCCGCGCCGCCGTCGCTGACCAGGTTCAACATGTCGATGCGCGCAGCCCGCCCAGGCGAGTGACCTCGATGTCTGGATAGCTGCCGATCCAGTCGGTGCCGTTGCGGATCCGCCCCCACTGCCGCCGCACGAGGCGGACCTCGGGAACCTCGGAACGACACCAGGTCCGCGCGCTGGCGTACGCGACGGCGTGTGCGCGCGCGATGCCTCCGGCGCCGATCAGGCCGACGCGGACGGGGGGGCCCCAACGTGCGGTCCCCTCGCGCGTGCCTCGTGTATCGCGCATGGTTGTCGAGGATGATGTCTCCGGCTCGCGGGGGAGATCAAGCGTCATGTGTCAGGTGCGGCACTCTCGGGAGCCTTGCCGCTTGACAGGCAGCCGCGCGGTGATCACAATTTAATTAAACGGTCGGTTAATATGCGAGCCCGCAAGGAACACGAGACGAGGGGCGCCGCGCCGCGACGCAGGCCCCGGCGCGACCGGCGCCGGGACGCGACCGCCACTCGCGAGGCGCTGTTGGCGGCGGCCGCTGAGCTCTTCGCCGAGCGAGGGTACGACGGCGTGGCGGTGTGGACGATCGCCGCGAAGGCCGGTGTCAACAAGGCGCTGATCAGTTACCACTTCGGCGGCAAGCGCAAGCTCTACCGCGCGATCGTGGATCAGACCTTCGCCGAGATCGTGTCCCGCGTGGAGAGCCTCGCCGAGTCGCAGCGCCCAGCTCCCGAGCTGCTCCGGCAGCTGGCGGCCGACGTCGCCGAGCTGGCGACCCGGCGACGACCGCACTTCTGCACGATGATGCTGCGCGAGGTGCTGGCGGGCGGAAAGCATCTCGAGCCTGCGGCAGTCGCCATGCCCGGGCGGGTCCTTGCCGCCGTCGAGCGCATCGTCGAGCGCGGCGTCCGCGAGGGGACTTTGCGACGTGTCGATCCCCTGCTCACGCACCTGAGCCTCGTCGGCAGCCTCGTCTTCTACTTCGCGGCCGCCCCCTTCCGAGAGCGCGTGCTCGCTGCGGAGCATCGCGCCGTCAGGCCGGATAACAGCGCCTACGTCCGACACGTCCAGGATCTGATCACCTATGGCCTTGTGGCCCGCAACCTCGGTCTCGAGTCCGGTCATGAGCGGAAGGCGTCGAGGCGGATCGGACGTTCCGCCCGGAACGCCCACCGTGCGGGAGCCGGCGCATGACGGCCGCAGCATCCCGTGTGGAGCCGGCGGCGCCATCGCTCCCCCGTCCATCTCGTCGCGGACGGATCGCGATCGTCGTGCTCCTGCTCGGGCTCGGCCTCGTCACGCTGGCCGTCTGGCGCTTCGCCCCGCCACGTCTGCCGCCCGGAGTGATCGCGGTGAGCGGACGGATCGAGGGCGACGACTCGGCCGTCGCCTCAAAGACCATGGGACGGATCCGCCAGATCACCGTCAGAGAAGGCGATCATCTCGAAGCCGGGCAGGTCATCGCCGTGCTGGACGACGAGCAGATCCGTGCCCGCGAGCGGCAAGCCGAGGCGGCGGTGAGGCAGTCGGAAGCGCGCGTCCAGCTGAGCCAGCGGCAGATCGGCGTGCTCAACGAACAGCTGCGGCAGAACCAGCTCGCGGTGGATCAGGCGCGCGTGGACGCGCGCGGACGCGTCAGCGAAGCTGAAGGACGGCTGGCCGCCGCCGAGTCCCAGCTGGCGCAGGCCGAGGCCACCTACGCGCAGGCCAAGTGGGACAGCAATGCGGCGACGCGCCTCTTCGAGCGCAGCCTGATCGCGGAACAAGAGGCCAGACGCGCGCAGAACAACGAGGGAGCCCAGGCGGCGGTGGTCGCGGCGGCGCACCGCCAGGTGGAGGCCGCCCGCGGTGCCCTCACGGCCGCGCAGGCGAATCTCGTGAACCCGGCCATCCGCTCCGCGCAGGCCGCCGCCGTCGAGGGACAGATCCTGCAGGCGGAAGCGGACATCGCCGCCGCGCAGGCGGACGCCGAGCGGGCGCGATTCCAGCTCGAGGAGGCGCGGGCCAACCGCCAGGACCTGCAGGTCATCGCGCCGTTCACGGGCACCGTCGTCACGCGGACGGCCGAGCCCGGTGAGGTGGTGATGGCCGGGACCCCGATCATCACGCTCCTGAACCTCGCTGAGGTGTACCTGCGAGGATTCGTCCCCGAGGGCGAGATCGGGAAGGTCCGAGTCGGGCAGCCGGCGCGCGTGTATCTCGACTCGGCCCCGACGAAGCCGATCGACGCCTTCGTCTCCCGCGTGGATCCCCAGGCGTCGTTCACGCCGGAGAACACGTACTTCCGCGAGGACCGCGTGAAGCAGGTCGTCGGCGTCAAGCTCCAGCTGCGCGGCGCCGTGGGCTTCGCCAAGCCGGGTATGCCGGCAGACGGCGAGATCCTCGTCGACGGCACCGAGTGGCCGGCCAGGTCAACGCACCGGTGATCGGCGCGGACCCGCGCCACCCTGACATGCAATCCTCGATCGCCTCGGAGCCGCCTGCCATCAGAGTGAGGGCGCTGGTGAAACACTTCGGCGCGATCGAGGCCGTGCGGAGCCTCGATCTCGACGTGCAGCTCGGCGAGATCTTCGGCCTCATCGGACCAGACGGAGCGGGCAAGACGTCCACCTTCCAGATCTTGAGCGGGGTGATGGAGGCGACCTCGGGCACGGTCGAGTTGCTCGGGCGTCCCGCGCGCGAGGCGCGGGAGCTGGCAGGCTACCTCACCCAGGCGTTCAGTCTCTATCCAGATCTGAGCGTCAGCGAGAATCTCCGCTATGTCGGCGAGCTGCGCCGGCTGCCCCGACAGGAGATCGAGCGGCGTGGCGCGCGCTATCTCGCGATGTTCGGAATGGGTAACGTTGGCGACCGATTGGCCGGACGGCTGAGCGGCGGGATGAAGCAGAAGCTGGCGCTCGCGTGCGCGCTGGTGACCGAGCCGCGCCTCTTGCTCCTCGACGAGCCCACGACGGGCGTGGACCCGGTATCGCGGCGCGAGTTCTGGGACGTGCTCGTCGAGCTGTCGAGCCAGGGCATGACCATCGTGGTCGCGACGCCGTACCTCGACGAGGCGGAACGGTGTCATCGCGTCGCGCTCATGCACGAGGGACGGATTCACCGGACGGGGACGCCGGGCGAGCTTCGCCGCGGCTTGGGCCTCGAGCGCCTGGAGGTGCGAGCCACCGACCTCCGTCTAGCCGAGACCGCGCTCGCGGGACGCCCCGGGATCGTGGAGGTCCAGCGTTTCGGCGACCGCCTCGACGTGCTGGTGCGCGATCCTCGCGAAGGGGAGCGCGAGGTGCGGGACGCGCTGGCAGCCGCCGGCCTCGGTCTCCGAGACGTGCGCGCGGATCGGCCCACGCTGGAGAACACGTTCGTCTCCATCCTTCGCGATCTCGAAGGCGAACGAGTCATCCCCGAGTTTCCGGGACGGCGCGCTCCGGCCGAGCAAGCCGTGGCGATCGGTGCCCGCGGCCTGCGGAAGATTTTCGGCAGCTTCGAGGCGGTCGCAGGCATTGACCTGACCGTGCGCTACGGCGAGGTGTACGGACTCCTCGGCGCCAACGGCGCGGGCAAGACGACGACGATCAAGATGCTCTGCGGCCTCCTCGATCCGAGCGGCGGTGAGGTCGAGCTTGCCGGCGACCACCGGCTGCGCGCGCCAAGCGTGCGACAGCGGGTCGGTTACATGTCGCAGAAGTTCTCCTTGTACGACGACCTCACCATCGAGGAGAACCTGGACTTCTTCGCGGGAGTCTACGGCGTGCCGACCGAGCGCCGCGCCGAGCGGAAGCGCTGGGTGCTCGCCTTTGCCGGTCTCGAGGGCCGCGGGAGCCAGCTCACGGGTCCGCTTCCTGGCGGGTGGAAGCAGCGAGTGGCGTTCGGCGCCGCGCTGATGCACGAGCCGCGCGTGCTCTTCCTCGACGAGCCGACCTCCGGTGTCGACCCCATCGCGCGCCGCGCCTTCTGGAGCGTGATCAACCATCTCGCCGATCAGGGCGCAGCGATCCTCGTCACGACCCACTACCTCGAGGAAGCCGAGCAGTGCAACCGGCTCGGCTTCATGGTCGCAGGCGAGCTCGTGACCGAGGGCACGCCCAGCGGCGTGAAGGCCGCCCAGGGTGGTCAAGTCCTCGAGATCCTGACCGACGTTCCCCAGCGGACCCTCGGATTGCTGCGCGCCGAGATGGAGCGCTGGCGCGTGTCCCTCTTCGGGGACCGCGTTCACGTCATCGTGGACGGCGACGCTGCCGCAGAGGCGCGACGACTCGCGGCCCGCCTCGAGCGGGACGCGATCCGCGTGCTGGAAATGAGCCAGCGAGAGTACTCGCTGGAGGATGTGTTCCTCGCCATCGTCGAGAAGAACCAGCGCGCCGTCGCTCCGGCGGCCGCGTGAGGGGCTCGGCATGAAACGGATCGTCGCTCAGGCGCGCAAGGAGCTCACCCAGATCCTCCGGGACCGCCTCGCGCTGGCGCTGGCCCTGGTCCTCCCCGTTGCCCTCACCGCGCTCCTCGGGACATCCATCTCACTCACCGTGACCGACATCCCGATCGTCGTCCAGGATCTCGATCAGACGCCGCTGTCCCGCCAGTACACGGACGCCTTCCGGGCCTCGCTGACCTTCCGAATCGTCCCCCTGTCGCCCGCGGACTCGCCGGCGACCGCGCTGGCCTCGGGCCGAGTCCGCGCCGCCCTGATCATCCCGACGCATTTTGCGCGGGAGATCCGTCGAGGACGGCTCGCGGAGGCCCAGCTGCTGGTGGACGCCACCGACACGAACACCGCGCTGCTGGCGCGTGGCGGTGCGGGGCAGATCACGCGCGCGTTTGCGCAGCAGCTTGCGCCCGCGGACTCCATGCCGGCCATCCAGACGGCGACGCGCCTGTGGTTCAATCCGGGTCGGCAGCCGCGAAAGTTCTACGGCCCGGGCATGTTCGTCCTGTCACTGTCGATCTTCCCACCCGTGCTCGCCGCGATCGCCATGTCGCGCGAGGGCGAGCAGCAGACCATTCTCCAGGTGTACGTGTCGAGCATCTCGGCCCGGGAGTTCCTCCTCGGCAAGATCGCCGCCGGCATGATCGTCGGGCTCGCGCAGTGGTGCCTGGTGCTCGCGCTCGAGCTCACTCTGTTCGGCCTCAGGTTCGCCGGCGATCCCACGCCGTTCCTCGCCGGCAGCGTGCTGTATCTCTTCTGCGTGGTGAGCTTCGGCTCGCTGGTGGGCGCCGCGATCCCGAACCAGGCCGCGGCCGTGCAGATCGTCGCCCTCGGTGGCTTCCTCCTTTCATTCCTCCTCTCCGGCCTCATCTTCCCGATCGAGAACATTCCGGCTGCTCTGCGCTGGATCTCGAGCCTGGTGCAGGCTCGGTACTTCATCGTCGTGGTGCGCGACGCGTTCCTGCAAGGTGGCGGCTGGCCGGCCGTCTGGTGGGCGGTGCTGGCCATCGGGGGGATTGGGCTGGCGTTCTACGGGCTCGCCTGGATCGCCTTGAGGCGCATGCAGGTGAAGGCATGACGGCCATCGCCCGCTGGCTCTTCCGCGGGCGCTTCGTGGCGCTCACGCTGAAGGAACTGCGGCAGATCGGGCGTGACCGCCGGCTCATGATCTCGCTGATCGTGCCGCCGACGCTCCAGCTGCTGTTGTTCGGGTTCGCGCTCGACGCCGAGGTTCGGAACCTGCGCCTGGGCGTCGTCGACGAGAGCCGGACGACGGAGAGCCGCGCGCTCATCTCCGCTATCACGGAGAATCGCACGTTCCGGCTCGCCGGCGCGTATCCGACGCCGGCGGCCCTCGAGGATGCCCTGAGCTCTGGCCGGCTCGACGTCGGCGTGGTCGTGCCCTACGAGTTCGCGCGACTTCGGGCGCGCGGGCGTCCGGCGACCGTGCAGGTCCTGCTGAACGCGGTCAACGCCAATACGGCGCAGATCGCTCAGCCGGCGGTGGAAGGCGCCGTGGCCTGGCTCGTCAGCGAATCCGATGAAGCCCGAGGTCAGGCCGCGCGCGCCGCGCAGGCACCGTCGAGCGATGCGGCTGGGCAGCGGGGCTCGGCCATGAGACGTGTCAACGTGCCCGACGTCCAGCTGACGGCGGCCTTCCTCTACAATCCGGGCCTCGTCAACGCCTGGTTCGTCGTCACCGGCACGTTCGGGTCGCTGATCATCCTGAATGGATCGCTCGTCGCGGCGGCCACCATGATCCGGGAGAAGGAGCGTGGGACGGTCGAGCAACTCCTGATGACGCCGGCCAACGCGCTCGAGGTGGTCGCCGCCAAGATGGTGCCGCTCTTCGTCCTGCTGATGGGAATGACCGGACTCGCCCTGACGGTCGCTCGGGGCGTCTTTCACGTGCCGTTTCGAGGGAGCGTCCTCCTCGTGCTGGCCGCTTGCGCGTGCTGCGTGCTGACCGGAATCGCCATCGGCACGTTCATCTCGACCCTCGCCCGCTCCACGAACCAGGCGCAGCTGATCGGGTTCTTCGTCAACCCGCCGTTCACCGCGCTGTCCGGCGCGTTCACCCCGATCGAGGCCATGCCGAAGTGGATCCAGCCCTGGACCTTGCTCAACCCGATCGCGCATTTTTCCACGATCGTGCGGAGCGTCCTCGTGAAAGGCGCGGGGCTCGATGTCGTGTACCCGCACGTGCTCGCGCTGATCGTCATCGCCGCGATCCTCGTCAGCGTCAGCGCATGGCGCTTCCGGCGACAGCTCGGATAACCTGCCGAGCGCAGGTCACGGACCGGGACCCTCCACCGCGGCGAGGAGCGCCTCGAGCGCGTCGGCCGTGGTGAAGATACCGACGATCTCATCGCCGGTGCGAACCGGCAACGCGCCGATCTGGCGCTCGAGCAGCAGACGCGCGGCCGCCGTCACCGTCATGTCGGGTGCCACCGTGACAGGATCATCGGTCATGATGGTGCGCACGGGCCCGGAAAGGAGCGATGGGTCGGAGTGCCCGAGCACCAGCCGTCTCACGTCAGGGTTCGACAGGATGCCGCTCAGCCGCTCCCCGTCGAGCACGAGCAGGTGACGCACCTCATCGTGCTGCATCCGGCCAAGGGCCAGGCGGAGCGGACAGTCCTCCTGCACCGTGATCGGCGTCCGCGTCATCCAGTCGCTGACCACGCCGTGACGTGGCTCCACATCCCGACGCACGATTTCGTCTCCCGGTCAGGACGGCCGGCGGACGGTCAGGACCGGGCATGGCGCCAGCCTGACCACGCGGTCTGCGACGCTCCCCAGCAGCGCGCGGTCGAGGCCGCCCCGCCCGTGCGTTCCCAGCACGACGAGATCGGCGCGCTCGTCGGTCGTGAGCGCGACGATCTCGCGATACGGCACACCCGTGCGGAGCGCAGTCCGGACCTTCAGGCCTTGGCGCCGCGCCGGGTCCGCCCACTGCTCGATGGTTTCCTCTGCCCACTTCCGCGCCGCCTCGAAGACCCTTCTCGTTTTATCCATCGAAAAGGGCCCCTCCTCGAACAACGGCGCCTCGACGAGCACGTGCGCCAGCACCAATTCCGAACCTAGGGCTGAGGCCAGACGCTGAGCCAGTCCCCATGCCTCCTGAGCGCACTCCGAAAAATCCGTCGCCACCACGATGCGGTAGAAGGCGCTCTCCGCCGCCACGACATTCCTCCCAGGAGTCCTACGTTCTTCGGCAGCCTCGGCGAATGCGCGAGGGGGCTACCGCCCTTTGGACTTGCGGACGCTGATCACGATTAGCCGGCCGCGGAAGCGCCCGTTCACTGCGGACCTCGTCCGAGATCCTGGATGGCCGGCCATCACCTGGGCGCTTCCGCGCTCTACCTTCGCTATTCGGCCTTCACCGGGATGGCAGTGCCCTTCGCGCTGGGCGCTTTCGGCAAGGTCACTGTCAGGAGCCCGTTCTTGAACTTGGCGTCCACCTTGCCTCCCTCCACGGTCACCGGCAGCCGCACCGTCCGGGTGAAGGCGCCATAGCTCCGCTCGACACGGTGATACCGTTCGTCCTTTTCCTCCTTCTCATGCTTCTTCTCGCCCTTGATCGTCAGGAGGTTTTCCTGCAGCGAGACCTGGATGTCGCCTGACTCCATGCCGGGGACCTCGGCCTTCACCACGAAGGCGTCCTTGGTCTCCGACAGATCCAGGGTCGGCACCCATTCACCCAGCGCTGGAATGTCCTCCCACCGCGCCTCGAAGAATCGATCGAACAGACGATCCATCTCGCTCTTCAGCCCCATCATTCCCGTCCACGGCATCAGGCTCCGCATTACGAATCCTCCTTTTATCGAAGCGTGTCACTGCAGGTGCGCTCCAATGGATGTTCAATGCAACGGGGGTGCCAGTCAGCGCACGTTAGGATTCAGCGCGTTACCGGACGTGAAACGCCGTCGATGCGGGGCGCGGTCGCCTCCCCTGGGGCTTCAATACCCCAGGGCACCTGCATCAGCGCGCGGCCCGGTCTCGGAACGCATGGTCACATCGTCAGCGTGAGTTCACCTGCGAAAGCTCCTCAGGAGAGGCAGCATTCTCCTGTGCAGTAGAGGATTGGCGCCGAGCAGGTCGCCATGACGCAGGTCGACGGGACGGCCGTCAAAGTCCGTGACCTTGGCGCCCGCCTCCTCGAGAATGACGACGCCCGCGGCCATGTCCCAGGGCCCGAGCCGCATCTCCCAGAACCCGTCGAACGCGCCAGCTGCCGTCCAGCAGAGGTCGAGCGATGCCGCACCGACGCGCCGTATCGCTCGAGCCTTCATGAGAAACCGGGAGAAATAGGTGAGGTTCACCTTGCGCCATTTCATCTGATACGAGAAGCCGGTGCAGAGGAGTGCGTCGGAGAGCTGCCGGCAGGACGAAACGCGGATCGGCCGGCCGTTTTTGAAGGCGCCACCGCCGCGCCGCGCCCAGTAGATCTCCGCGAGGACCGGCGCGTACGTCACACCTGCTTCGAGGCGTCCGTCCCGCTCATAGGCTAGCGTGACCGCCCACACCGGGAATCCATGAGCGTAGTTGGTGGTCCCGTCGAGGGGGTCGACGTACCACTGGTCCGGGGAGGCGCCGATGGTCCCGGTTTCCTCGGCCACGATGGCGTGATCGGGGAACTCTCGACGCAGGGCCCGGATGATCATCTCCTCCGAGGCGTGATCCATGTCCGTGACGAGGTTGCCGGCTCCGGCCTTGAACCGGATGGACCGGCGCCCCGACTGCTTCTTCCTGAGCATCTCCCCAGCTTTGAGCGCCAGTTGCTTGGCGAAATCGAGCTCACGCAAAGGACGGCTCCGATGTCGTATGGTGGTGGGCGGACCGGGCGGGTCAGCGCGCCGCGAGACGGACTCGTCGCACGATGGCACGAAACGCAGCGTTCATTCGCGGGCAGTCTCGTCCGCCCGTCAACGCAACGATGTGCCGGACCCTGGTGGGCATGTTCCCTGGTGCTCCATCAGGAAATCATGGTCGCGCGCGAGCCGCAACGTCTTGCCGATGATGTCGGCGGGTGCCTTCCCAGATGAGGAGCACTAGGCCCGGACTATTCATGAACGCGCATACGGATCTCGGACGGGTGGCACCGCGGGCCGCTCCCGCGCGCCCGGCGGAGTGGGCCCCCCTAGTCCGGTCCGCAGCGCGAAGCGCTGCGATCCGGCAAGTGGGTGTCGGAGCTGGGTGCGCGGGAGCGGCCCGCGGTGACAGGACCCGTCCGCCGCGTGTGTGATCGTTCATGAATAGTCCAGGCCTAGCGCCCGCGGACGGTCAGGACTGGGCAGGTCGCCCGCTGGAGCACCCGCTCCGCCACGCTGCCCATGAAGATCCGTCCGAGTCCCGTCCGGCCGTGGGTACCGATCACGATCACGTCGGCATGCTGCCGCCGCGCCGCGCGAAGAATCTGTTCCCCCGGCACGCCCTCGGTGACCTTGGCCTCGATCCGGACACCGGCCTTCTTCACCTGGGCGACGAGCGCGGCCAATTGCCGCTCGACCTCGCGCCGCGCTCGCACCTCGAGATCGATGTAGCTGGCCGGCAGCTCATCACCGAGAAAGGGAGAGGGCGGCGTCAGGACGTGAAGCAGGAAGAGTCGCGCGTGGTCCCGCTTCGCCATCTCGAGCGCCGCGGAGAAGGCGGGAAGCGACGCGCGGGAGAAATCAGTCGCGTACAGGATGACAGAGGGTCGTTTCATACGTGCTTGGCCTTCGCGCTCAGTGCAACGAGCCGAGGTAGGCGGCCAGGGCCTGAGCCTCGCTCTCCGACATCGCGATCTTCGGCATATGCGCGTTCGGCTTCTGGGAAGTCGGGTCCGTGAGCCATCGAACGAGGCCCCCGACGCTGTACTTCGACCCGATATGTGAGAGGTCGGGCGCGATCGGGGTCCCGTACTTGTCGATCATGTGACAGCCGTAGCACCCCTGCTCCGTGAAGAGCTGCTTGCCCCGTTCTCGTGGAGCCTCCTGAGCGACCGCAACCATCCATGCGCCAAGCGCGATGACGAGCAGCAACGCCAGCACCGAGCCGATCGACCTGCCCATCATGAGATGCCTCCTTGGCCGGACGCAGGTCCCGGTGCCGTCTCGGCCTCCTGTTGACAGTCGAAGCAATGCCGCACCGCGGGCAAGGCGCGAAGTCGAGCGAGCGCGATGGTCCGGCCGCAACGATCGCAGAGACCGAAGGTACCCGCCCCAAGCCGAACGAGGGCATCCTCGATGTCGTCCAGTTCGTGCTTCTCTCGGCCTACGAGCCGAGAGAGGACCTCCGCTATCGTCTCCCTGGCCGCATCCTCGACCACCGCGCCGGGCTCATGCCGCTCCAGGGTGGCGATCTCGTCGTCCGTGGTCGTCAGGGTCCGCAGGAGCGCACGCCGTGCTTCGCGGAGCCGGCGGCCGAATTCTTCCACGAGCGACGTGTTCAGATGTGACAAGTTCTCGATCATAGTGCACCTCCGCGTGGTTCATGACATCCACGATCATCGGAGGAAGGAGCAAGCTGGGTGCCATCGTCGCCCGATCCGGGGTCTCCGCAAAATCACACAGTTCGCCCGAAGACTCGCCCGGCCCTCCTGTGGCGCTCTCGACGCTCGTGGGGTGGGCGCGCCACGCCCTCGAGCGAGCGGCGCTGAACCGGAGCTTGTGGGTCCACGCCATTCCGTCCTGGCGCCTGCGTCCGTTCCGAGCGACCATCTCCCGGAGCGACGCAGGCGACGGCGGCGCTCCGGACCTGTCGACCAGGAGGAGCACGAAGATGAGCGGCACGCTCACATTGTTCAGGATCAAGGGCATTCCTGTCAGGGTGCACATGAGCTGGCTCATCGTGTTCGGCCTCATCGCCTGGAGTCTGGCGGTCGGCTATTTCCCGCAGCAGCTGCCGAACCTCCCCCTGGTCACCTACTGGGCCAACGGACTGCTGGGCGCGGCGCTCCTGTTCGTATCGGTCTTCCTCCATGAGCTCTCCCACTCCATCGTGGCGCTTCGTTACGGCATTCCGGTCTCCGGCATCACGCTTCACATCTTTGGAGGCGTCTCCCAGTTGACGCGGGAGCCGGATCGACCCGGCGCCGAGTGGAACATGGCCATCGTGGGTCCGCTGACGAGCCTCGCGATCGCGGGTGTTCTCGCCTTGTTCTATCGGTTCGCCAGCCTTCCGGCACCGGCCGCGGCCGTGACACGGTACCTAGTCGCGACGAACACGCTCGTCGGCGTCTTCAACCTCCTCCCAGGGTTTCCGCTCGATGGAGGGCGCGTGCTTCGAGCCCTGCTGTGGAAGGCCACCGGAGACCGTCATCGCGCGACGCGCATCGCCGGACAGGCTGGCGCCGGAATGGCGTTGTTCCTGGTGATCGTCGGGATCGTGCAGACCATCGGGGGTAATTTCGTGGGCGGGCTCTGGCTGCTCCTGATCGGACTCTTCTTGCGCCAGGCCGCGGGGGGCAGCTCTCGACAGGAACAGGTCCGAGAAGCCCTCGGCTCGCTGGCCGTCCGGGAC
>Ga0335077_10003404_pt1 | contig 19209 bp, 17 predicted proteins | sample Lox_Sample_31_FD_207151 | JGI IMG/M metagenome (GOLD analysis project Ga0335077, IMG submission 207151) | Soil microbial communities from Loxahatchee National Wildlife Refuge, Florida, United States - Lox_Sample_3.1 | ecosystem: Environmental > Terrestrial > Soil > Wetlands | place: USA...
GCGGAATCCCGCGGCGTGCGCGAGCGCGACTCCCGTCTCGCTCGTCTGGAAGGCGGCGGCATGCTGCGGGTCGACCTCGAGCATCCGGCAGGCCGCGAGCAGGCGGTCGGCGCTGGGCTCGTCCGCGAGGTGCTCGGCGGCGATCGTGTCGGCGTCGACGATCGCTCCGACGAGGTCGGCCAGGCCGGTTTGCCGGAGGATCTCGCCCGTGTGCGCGCTCGCGGACACGACGGCGCAGGCCATGCCGGTGGTGCGCGCGAGCTCGAGGTAGTGGCGGACGCCGTCGAAGACGCGGACGCCTCGTTGCTCCAGCAGCAGCTCGAGTTGCTCGTTCTTCCGGTTCGCGACTCCGTGGACGGTCTCGGCCCCGGGAGGATCGTCCGGCGATCCCTCCGGCAGGCGGACGCCGCGGCTTGCGAGGAACGTCCGGACGCCGTCGAGCCGTGTCCGCCCCTCGATCGCGGCCGTGTAGTCGATCTCGGGGTCGAAGGGAGCCGTGTGCCGGCGATACGTCGCCTCGATGCGGGAGGAGAGCAGCTCGTCGAAGGTCCGCCGCCAGGACTCGACCTGTAACGGAGTGCTGCCGACGAGCACGCCGTCGAGCGCGAAGACGCAGGCGTGGACGCCCTCCGGCAGGCCGAGCGCGCGGCGCGTCAGGCCGCGCGGGAGGAACGGACGAGCGAGCTCGGGCGACAGGCCCTCGTCGAGCGCGAACTGGCGGAGCTCTTCCGCCGCCGCGGGGTACTCCTCGATCAGGCGGCGAGTCTCGGCCTGGAGCTTCTCCTCGTCGAGGTATCCGGCATCCGCGCGCAAGGCGTCGCGAGCCGCCGCCAGCGCTGCCCGCCACTCGGCGCGCAGCGTCTCGAGCTCCTCGGTCTCCGCTCCCTTGTCGAACGCCTTGTCGCTCACGACTCGAGCGTCGCCGAGGAGGGTCGGGGACGCATCGGGGCGGCTCCCGACACGTCTTGCACGCGACTACGGAGCCTTACGGCAAGAGCGCTAGCCGAGCGCCTGCTCGAGGTCGGCCCAGAGGACGTCCGCGTCCTCGAGCCCGACGCTGAGCCGCAGCAGTCCGGCGGGCACGCGCTCACCCTCCCAGCGGCGGCGGCTCTCCAGCAACGTCGTGACGCCGCCGAGCGAGGTCGCGTTGACGATCACGCGCGTCGAGGTCTCCACGCGCCGGGCCGTCTCGGCATCCGCGACGTCGAACGAGATCAGCCCGCCGAAACCGGGATAGCGTGCGATCTCGACCGCCGGGTGGGCGGCGAGCCGCTCCGCCAGGACGCGCGCGGTCTCGGTCTGGCGGCGCACGCGCAGCTCGAGCGTCTTCAGCCCGCGCAGGAGAAGCCAGGCGGGATCGGGCGCCGCGACGATGCCCGTGCGGGTGCGGAAGGTGCGCAGCTCCTCCGCCGCCGCCGCGTCGCGGCAGACGACGACCCCGAGCAGCGCGTCGTCGTGGCCGGCGAGGTACTTCGTCGCGCTGTGGAGGACGTAGTCGGCGCCGTGCTCGAGCGGCCGTAGCCGGATGGGAGTCGCGACGGTCGCATCGACGACGACCGGCGCCGGGTGCGCGGCGGCCGCCTCGAGGTCGGGCACCGTGAGGAAGGGGTTCGAGGGCGCCTCGACCCAGACGAGCTGCACGCCCTCGGGCGGCGGCCCCGTCTGGTCGAACTCGACGACGCGCAGCCCCCAGCGCCCGAGCGCGGCGAAGGTCACGCCGGTGCCGTAGTAGCAGCCCTCCGCGAGCGCGATCGTGTCGCCCGGCTCGAGCAGGGCGAGCGCGAGCGCCGTGGTCGCACCCGCGCCGGACGGGAAGAGGAGCGCCGTTCCGCCGTCGAGCCGGCCGAGCGCCTCCTCTGCGGCGACGACGGTCGGGCTCGCGTGGCGCTGGTAGTGGAACTCGCGCGGCTCGCCGCGCTCGTCGTACGGCCAGATCGTCGAGCGGTCGAGCGGCTCCATGCGCTGAACCTATACCTCGGCCGGCTCGAGCTCGTCGAGGCGCCCGAGCCGTGCGAACGCAGGGAAGAGACGCGGCCACGACGCGGCGAAGCCGATCATCAGCGCCCCGCCGAGCACGACGGCGCGCGCAGTCCCGAGCAGCGACGCCATCCCGCCCGCTTCGAAGGCGCCGAGCTCGTTCGACGCGCTGATGAACACCCACTCGACGGCGTTGACGCGCCCCTGCAGGCGGAGCGGCGTCAGGACGGTGACGGTCGTCGCGCGGATGTTCATGCTGACCATGTCCACGAAGCCGGTGATGCCGAGCATCACGAGCGAGAGTGGCAGCGACTTCGAGAGGCCGAAGACGATCGTCGCCGCGCCGAAGGTCGCGACGACGAGCAGCAGCGTCCGTCCCGCGCGGAACGGCAGCGGCCAGCGCGTGATCAGCAGGCCCGCCACGAGAGCGCCCACCGACGGCGCGGCGCGCAGCCCGCCGAGCACGACGGGCCCGCCGTGGAGGATCGACTTGGCGAAGACGGGCGCGAGCGCGATCGGGTCGCCGAACAGGACGGCCACGAGGTCGAGGGCGATCGCGCCGAGGACGACGCGCGTGTTCGTGATGAAGCGGATGCCCGCGACGAGGCTGTCCCAGCCGACCGCCTGCGGCTCCGGACGCGAGCCGGAGGGCGGGATCGCAGCGAGGGCGAGCACCGCGATCGCCAGCAGCGCCCCAGCCGCGGCATACACGGCCAGAGGCTGGACGGCGAAGATCACCCCTCCGACCGCGGGGCCGGTGACGACGCCGATCTGCCCGGCCACGCTGCGGAGCGCGATCGCGCCCTGCAGCAGGTCCATCGGCACGAGCTCCGGGGTCAGCGCGCGCTGCGCGGGCGAGCCGATCGCCGATGCGATTCCGTTCAGGAGTCCGACGCCGAGGAAGGGCCAGATCGAGTGCGGTCCGATCTCGGTGATGGCGAACAGCACACCGGCGATTCCGACCTGGAGCGCGCCGGCGATCGCCGAGACGACTCTGCGCGACATCCGGTCGGCGAGCTGTCCGGCCGGCAGCGCGAGCACGGGCAGCGGCAGGAACTCGGCGAGCCCGACGAGGCCGAGGTCGAGCGGCCGGTGGCGAATCGAGTAGACCTGCCAGCCGATCGCCACGACGATCATCTGCGTGGCGAAGCCGTTCGCGAGCAGCGCCGTCCAGAGCAGCGCGAAGCCGCGCAGGCGCAAGGCGGGGGGCAGGCGATGGCGCACGAGCGCGAACGTTAGGCTCCGCAGCGGTGGCCGAGGGGCACGAAACGACGGCGGGCAAGCTCGAGTGGCTCGAGGAGCTGCGCGAGCAGGCGCGTCACGCCGGCAGCGAGAAGGCCGTCGAGCGACACCGCTCGGAGGGCCGGCTGCTCGCCCGCGAGCGCGCCGAGAGGCTCTGCGACCCCGGGTCGTTCGTCGAGCTCGACCGCTACGTCCGCCACCGCGAGTGGAACTTCGGGATGATGGATCGCCGGCCCTACGGCGACGCCGTCGTCACCGGCTACGGGACGATCTTCGGCCGCAAGGTCTTCGTCTTCTCCCAGGACTTCACCGTCTTCGGCGGCTCGTTGAGCGAGGTCTTCGCCGAGAAGATCGTGAAGGTGATGGATCTGGCGGCCAAGTACGGCTGCCCCCTGATCGGGATCAACGACTCCGGCGGCGCGCGGATCCAGGAGGGCGTCGTCTCGCTCGCCGGCTACGCGGAGATCTTCTGGCGCAACGTCCAGGCCTCGGGCGTGATCCCGCAGATCTCGCTCGTGGTCGGGCCGTGCGCCGGCGGCGCCGTCTACTCGCCCGCGATGACCGACTTCGTCTTCATGGTCGAGGGCTCGTCCTACATGTTCATCACGGGCCCCGACGTCGTGAAGACGGTCACTGGCGAGGAGGTGACCTTCGAGGAGCTCGGCGGCGCGGCGACGCACGCGGCGAAGTCGGGCGTCGCCCAGTTCACGTCGCCGGACGAGGAGTCGTGCCTCGAGGACGCGCGCTACCTCCTCTCGTTCCTGCCGCAGTCGAATGCCGAGCGGCCGGCGTGGAGCGCGCCGACCGACCCCGTCGACCGGGAGGACGCGGAGCTCGACACGCTCGTTCCCGACAGCCCGAACCATCCCTACGACATGCACGACGTGATCCGCCGCGTCGTCGACGACGGCGAGTTCCTCGAGGTGAGCGAGCGCTGGGCCGAGAACATCGTCTGCGGGTTCGCACGGCTCGGCGGCCATCCGATCGGCGTCGTCGGCAACCAGCCGCGGTCGCTCGCCGGCGTCCTCGACATCGACGCCTCGAACAAGGCTGCGCGCTTCGTCCGGACGTGCGACGCGTTCAACGTCCCGCTCGTCACCTTCGTCGACGTGCCCGGCTTCCTGCCTGGGACGGCGCAGGAGTGGGGCGGGATCATCCGGCACGGCGCCAAGCTCCTCTACGCGTACTGCGAGGCGACGGTGCCGAAGCTGACCGTGATCACGCGCAAGGCGTACGGCGGCGCGTACGACGTCATGAGCTCGAAGCACATCCGCGCCGACTTCAACTTCGCGTGGCCCACCGCGGAGGTGGCCGTGATGGGGCCGGAGGGAGCGGTGAACATCATCTTCCGTCACGAGCTCGAGGCGGCGGAGGATCCCGAGGCGCGTCGCGCCGAGCTGATCGCCGACTACAAGGAGCGCTTCGCGAACCCGTACACGGCGGCCGAGCGCGGCTACGTCGACGACGTGATCGAGCCGCGGCGCACCCGGCCCGTGCTGATCGACGCGCTCGAGACGGCGCTCACGAAGGCCGAGCCGCGGCCGCGCCGCAAGCACGGCAACATCCCGCTCTGACGCGCTCGGGTCTCCTCGATGCGGCTAGCGCCGCTTTGCGCCCCGACCGTGGTGGCTGCCGAGGTCGAGCGCGACGGCGGCAAGGAGCGTGGCCGTCCACACGTTGACGGGATCGAGCAGGAGCGGCTCGTGCGAGCCGACATGGTCGGCGATGAGCCAGACGACGAACCAGATGATTGTCATGCGGCGAGGATCCTCGAGCTCCGCCGTCGACGCATCCGCGCTCGCCCGCCGAGCTGCTGCGGACAAGCGCTACCGACGCAAGGGGCTACTGCCGGCTAGGACGCGAGCACGGCGCCCGCGTCGGCGACTCGCGGGCCGCGGATCTCGTCCGCGAAGGCCTCGACGACGGCGGGATCGAACTGGCTGCCGGAGCTGCGCTCGAGCTCCGCGAGCGCGTCGCGCGGCGAGAGCGGCTTGCGGTAGAGGCGCTCGGAGGTCATCGCGTCGTACGCGTCCGCCACGAAGATGATCCGCGCGCCGAGCGGGATCCGCTCGCCGGCGAGACCGTTCGGGTAGCCGGCGCCGTCCCATCGCTCGTGGTGGTGGAGCACCCACTCGGCCACCGGCTCGACGCCGAGGCTCTCGAGCATCCGGTAGCCGATCTGGACGTGCCGCTCGAGGACGAGGCGCTCGGCCTCGTTGAGCGCGCTCGGCTTGCGGAGGATCTCCTCCGGGATCGCGAGCTTGCCCAGGTCGTGGAGGCTGCCGGCGAGGCGTGTCAGCTCGACGGCCGCCTCGTCGGCGCCGAGCCGCTTCGCGATCCGGGCCGCGACGTCGCCGACGCGCTCGGAGTGGCTGCCCGTGTACGCGTCGCGCGCGTCGACCGCCTTCGCGAGGCTCGCCGCCGCCCGGTAGCGGGCAGCACGGTCGGGGCTCTCGGCGAGCTGCTCGAGGTTCGCGCGGAGCAGTGACTCGGCCTCGTACGTCCGCGCCCGGTTCTTCCCGTCCTCCTTCGCCCAGTAGAGCGCGCTGTCGGCGAGACGGATCAGCTCGTCGCGCCCGGCTCCCTGCATCGGGTACGTCGCGACGCCGGCGCTGACGGTGACCGGGCCGACGCCGTCGATGTGGAGCGCTCCGACGCGGTCGATGATCGAAAAGGCGACGGCGGCCGCCTGCCGCTCGTCGTGTCCGGGAAGCAAGATCGCGAACTCGTCTCCTCCGAGCCGGAACGACTCGCCTCCCTGCCGCAGCCGCGACGCGACCTGGCTGAGCACCTCGTCGCCCACCGGATGGCCGTAGCGGTCGTTGATCGTCTTGAAGTCGTCGAGGTCGACGAGGCAGAGAGCGAGCGTCGTCGACGCCTGCTCCGCCACGGCGAGCTCCCGCTGCAGCCGCTCGTGGAAGCTGCGGTGGTTTCCGAGGCCGGTCAGCGGGTCGGTGAGGGCGAGCCGCATCGCCCGCAGCGCGGCGTGGGTCGAGCGCTGGTAGAGAGCGATGGCCAGGAGCGGGCCGACGAGGGCGATCGAGAGCGCCGGGTCGCGCTGCCAGAGGACGATGAGCATGAGCGCGGCCGAGGTCATCAGCGCGAACGGCGCGGTCGTCTGCCGCATGTTGTCCCACATCAGCGTGAAGAACGGCCTCCCGCTGTCCGCCGAGAGGACGGCGCTGATCAGGACGTGGTTGACGACCCAGTAGTAGAGGAACGCGCAGAGGACGAGGCGCGCGACGAGGAGCCCGACCGAGGTGCCGTGGAGGTGCTCGATGACGAGGCCGCTCACGAGCGCGGCGATTCCCCACATCGAGCCGTTGTAGGCGATCCGCACCAGCGGCCGCCGCTGCAGCAGCATCGTGACCGGCGGCCCGGCGGCGGTGATGATCACGCCCGCCGGCCAGCCGAGCAGGAGGATCCCCGAGACGGCGAAGACGAAGCCGAGGGTGACGCCGCCGGCGTCCATCCCCTCGACGGGAACCGGGAAGCGCTCCGCCAGCACCATGGCCGCGAAGAGCCCGAGCAGTGCGAAGTAGTCGCCGAGCGAGTGAGGCGTGCGCGCGTACTCGTAGGCCGCTGCGGCGAGCGATGCGACCCCCGCCACGACGACGGGGGCCACGATCACCAGAACTCTGGCCGGGATCGCGGCGATTGACTTCACCGCTCCTCCGACACCATCCCCACCGCTACGAGGTGCGAGAGCGGGCTACCAGCCGTAGTTGACGAGCCAGCCGTAGTTCATCCCGAGCGCCAGCGCGAGAGCCGCAGCGACGATCAGGACGATCACGAGGCGGGACTTCCACTCCACCATTGCTTCCTCCAAAGGGGGGAATTCATCGGGGACGCCAGACAGCAAGATTGTTGCTTTGCAGCCACTTCTGCGAAATCACCCGAAGGGGTGATCATGCCCCAGACCTTCGCTATCCCTCCAGCCCGGCCTCGCGCAGCGGCCGCCGCGCCCATGCGAATTCCCGCCGGTACCAGCCCGTGAGCTGGGCGAGCGCAACGCCCTGTCCCGAGGACTGGATGAGCCAGCCGTTGCCGACGTAGATCGCCGTGTGGTCGATCTGCGCCCCGCTCGAGCGCGGCCCGTGGGCGCCGAAGAAGAGGACGTCCCCGGGCTGGAGCTTCGCGAACGGGATCAGCTCCGAGCGCGGCACCTCGACGCTCATGACCATCGTCGTCCGGCCCCGGATCACCGAGGCGAGGTCGCCCTCGTCCGGATAGCTCTGGAGCTTGTAGACCCGCCAGACGAAGCCCGAGCAGTCGTAGCCGCCGCGCGACGGCACCCCGAACGGCGCCTCCGGCCCGTCGCTCGTCCCGCCCCAGACGTACGGCATCCCGATCTTGGAGAAGGCGACGGTGAGGATCCGCTTCTGCCACACGTTGAGCTTCGGGATCGCGAAGGAGTCGGCGAGCTCCTGCACCCAGCCGAGCTGCCAGCTGCGGCCGAAGGGGGCGAAGGAGAGGATCTGCGCCGCCGAGTACGCGGCCTCCGCCCGGCTCGCCGGATCCTGCGGCCGGAGCTCGAGGTAGTCCTCCGCCGCGGGATGGTCGATCCGGAGTCCGAGCAGCCGCGCGACGACCTCGGTGCCGAAACGCGACGGGACGCGGATGCCGGCCGCCTTCGCTCCGAGGGAGAACTCGCGCGCCGCGTGCCGGAGGTAGAGGGCGTCGACGAGCTGGGAGTCGAGCTGGGCCATCGTCACCGCTCCGTTCGGGTCGGACACGGGGGGCGGAGGCGGCGGCAGCGTGGGAACCGGGTCGGTCGTCGTCGGATCCGTCGGGGTCGGGTCGGTGCTCGTGGGATCGGTCGAGGTCGGGTCGGTTGAGGTCGGGTCGGTCGAGGTCGGGTCGGTCGAGGTCGGGTCGGTCGAGGTCGGGTCGGTCGTGGTCGGATCCGTGCTCGTCGGGTCGGTCGTGGTGGGATCGGTCGTGGTCGGCACGGTCACCTCCGGCGTCAACGCCTCCGTGAGCCCGTACGCGAGCTTGGACATCGCCTGCCGCGTCAGCCGGTTGTTCGGCCGGAAGCCCTGAACGCTCCTCGCCATCAGTCCGTGCGAGACGACGCTGGCGATCTGCGGCCTTGCCCAGTCGGGCAGGTGCCGGCCGGCCGCCGCTGCTCCAGCGACGACGACCACGGCTGCGGTGACGGCGGCCGCAAGCGTGACTAGACGCTGACCCACGAGCCTTCTCATCGACCCCGCGGGCCGGTGGCATTAGCCTGTGCATCCGTGGCTCACGAGATCTCGCCCGAGCCGGACGAGGCCGAGCGGGCGGCGATCCTGGCCGCGCTCTCGGCCGAGGCGGCCGAAGAGCGGGCGGTCTCGCCCTGGGCCGACGCGCTTCTCCCGCGCCGGCAGGCGGAGGACGACGAGCCGTAACCGGCGCGTGCGGCGCACGGGATCGCCGTGTGGCGGCTGGGCGCGGCTACTCGGGCTGGGCGCGTCCCGAGAGCAGGCGCGGCGCGCTGCGGGCGTAGTCGAGGCCCGATACCCACGTCAGCACGACCGCCACGAGCAGCGCCCACCAGCCCGCGGCGTGCGGCCAGGCTCCTGCCGCGGCGAAGCCGGCGACCGCGGCGCCGACCGCTTGCGCCCAGGTCTTGAGCTTGCCGAGATCTCGGGCGGCTATGACGACGCCGCGCTCGATCGCCGCCTGGCGGAGGCCCGTGACGAGCACCTCGCGCACGACGATCGCCGCGACCATCCACGCCGGGGCGACTCCCTCGCCGACGAGCATGACGAGCGCGCCGAGGACGAGCACCTTGTCGGCGATCGGGTCGAGGAGCGAGCCGAGCGGCGAGGTTCGTCCGTACCGGCGCGCAAGCCTCCCGTCGAACCAGTCGGTCGTCATGGCGACGCAGAAGACGGCGGTCGCCCAGTAGTCGTGCCCGTCGAAGCGCGCGGCGTAGAGCACCATCACGAACGGAACGGAAGCCGCGCGCGCGACGGTGAGCTGATCGGCGCGGGTCACGACTGTGGAGAATACGGCCCGCTCATGTTCGAGAAGGTCCTGGTCGCCAACCGCGGAGAGATCGCCGTCCGTGTCTCGAGAACCCTGCGCGAGCTGGGGGTCGCCGCGGTGGCGGTCTATTCGGAGGCGGACCGGAACGCGCTCCACGTCGCCTACGCCGACGAGGCGTACCTCCTCGGGCCGACCCCTGCGGCCGAGAGCTACCTGCGCATCGACCGGATCGTCGAGACGGCGCAACGCGCCGGCGCGCAGGCGGTCCATCCCGGCTACGGATTCCTCGCCGAGAACGCCGCGTTCGCGCTCGCGGTCGAGGAGGCCGGCCTCGTCTGGATCGGCCCGCCGCCGGCGGCGATCGAGCTGATGGGCTCGAAGACGGCCGCCCGCACGGCGATGCAGCGGGCCGGGGTGCCGATCATCCCGGGTACGACCGAGCCGGTCTCCTCCATCGACGAGCTGCTCGCGCTCGGCGACGAGATCGGCTATCCGCTCCTGATCAAGGCGGCCGCAGGCGGTGGCGGCAAGGGGATGGAGGTCGTCGAGGCGCCCGGGGAGGCCGGGCGCGCGTTCGAGACGGCGCGCCGGCAGGGCAAGTCGTACTTCGCGAACCCGGACGTCTACGTCGAGAAGCTCATCGTCGATCCGCGCCACGTCGAGGTGCAGGTGCTCGCCGACGCGCACGGCAACGTCATCCACCTCGGCGAGCGCGACTGCACGCTCCAGCGCCGCCACCAGAAGCTGATCGAGGAGACACCGTCGCCCGCCGTCGACGACGCGTTACGCGCGCGCATCGGCGAGATCGGGGTCGAGGCGGCGCGGGCCTGCGGCTACCGCTCGGCCGGGACGATCGAGGGGCTGCTCACGCCGGACGGCGACTACTTCTTCATGGAGATGAACACGCGCATCCAGGTCGAGCACACGGTGACGGAGATGGCGACCGGGCTCGATCTCGTCCGCGAGCAGATCCTGATCGCGCTCGGTGAGCCGCTCTCGCTGCGCCAGGAGGACGTCGAGCTGCGCGGGCACGCGATCGAGTGCCGGATCAACGCCGAGGACGCGAGCCGCGGCTTCCTGCCCGCGCCGGCGCCCGTCACCGGCTATCGCGAGCCGAGCGGCCCCGGCGTCCGCGTCGACTCGGGCGTCGCCGCCGGCTACGAGGTGTCGGGCGCGTACGACCCGATGATCGCGAAGCTCATCGTCCACGGCGTCGACCGCGAGCACGCGCGGCGGCGGATGCTGCGCGCGCTCGACGAGTTCTGGATCGAGGGGCCGCAGACGCTGATCGGCTTCCACAAGGCCCTCCTCTCGCATCCGTGCTTCGTCGCCGGCGAGACGTGTCTCGGGATCGTCGAGTCGGAGGAGCTCGCCGCGCGGGCGGGCGAGCTCGCCGGGGAGCCCGCCGTCGCCGAGCCAAGTTGCAAATTGCACCTTGGAAGGACCGGGCCGGTTCGGACGGTCGACCGGGTGCGGACGGTCGAGGTGGACGGGCGGCGGTTCGAGGTGCGGCTCAGCGAACCCGAGCCGGGCTGGCGCACGCTCGCCCGCAGCCGTCACGAGCGCACGCGCAGCGGCGCGCACGGCGCGGGCGGTCGGGACGCCGTCGTCTCGCCGATGCAGGGGACCGTCCTCGCCGTCCCCGTCGCGGAGGGGGCCGAGGTCGAGGCGGGCCAGGTGATCTGCGTCGTCGAGGCGATGAAGATGGAGAACGAGGTGCATGCGCCGCGCGCAGGCGTCGTCCGCCACCTCTCCGTCGAGCCCGGTCAGCCCGTCACGAGCGGCCAGGTGATCTGCGAGCTCGCAGCCGGCTAGATCGACCGCTGGTACGCGCGGAAGCACCACGTCGCGAACAGCGCGGTGACGGCGGTCGCGGCGAGGAGGAAGCCGAGGTGGGCCAGCGACTGGCCCCAGCTGACCCCGTAGACGGCGTTGCGGGCCGCGACGACGCCCCAGTTGACGGGGTTGACGCGCGTGACCGCCTGGATCCAGCCGGGCATGACAGCGAAGGCGACGAGGATCGTGGAGAGGAACATCAGCGGCATGCCGACGAAGTTCGCGGTCGCGATCATCGACGCCTCGCGCCGCAGCAGGAGCGCGATCCCGTTCGAGAAGCCCGCGAAAACCATCGCGAGCAGGAACGACGCGGCGAGTACGACGATCCAGCCGGCGAAGCCACCGTGCACGCGTACGCCGAGCGCGAGCGCGATCAGCAGGAGGATCAGGGCCTGGAGGATCGCGGTGATCCCCGCCCGCACGACCTGCGAGAGCACGATCGCGAGCCGCGACGCTGGCGCCGCGAGGAAGCGGTCGATCACGTGCCGGTCGAGGTCGTTGATCATCGCCATCCCCGCCCAGGTGCCGCCGAAGAACGCGTTCATGCACACCACGCCGGCCGTGAAGAACTCGAGGAAGCCGCCCGGATAGTTGCCCTGCGCGTCGACGTGCTTGAACAGCTGGCCGTAGAGGAGCAGCCAGAGGAGCGGCTGGACGATCATCATCGCGATCCAGATCGGCTCGCGCATCAGGTTCCGGGCCTGCCGCACGACCATCCAGCCGGTCTGCCGGGCGGTCTGCATCAGCGCTTGCCCTCCTCGTCCTCGCTCGCGAAGTCGCGGCCGGTGTAGTGGAGGTAGACGTCGTCGAGCGACGGCCGGGCGGTCGTGACCGCCGCGACCTCGATGCCCGCGTCGTCGAGCGCGCCGAGGATGACCGGTATCGCCTGAGCCCCGTTCGGCACGCGAGTCCGCAGCACCTGGCCCTCGAGGTTCACCTCGCTGCCGATCCTGCCGACGATCTGCTCTGCCTCGGCGAGCCGGCCGTTCTGCTCGGGGAGCTCGACGCTCACCGACTCGCCCTCGAGGTCGCGCTTCAGCTGGTCCGGCGTCCCCTCCACGACCACGCGCCCGCGGCTGACGATCGCGACGCGCTCGGCGAGCCGGTCGGCCTCCTCGAGGTAGTGGGTCGTGAGCAGGATCGTGAGGCTCTCGACGTGCGCGAGCCGCTCGACCTCCACCCACATTGCCGCGCGCGCCTCCGGGTCGAGGCCGGTCGTCGGCTCGTCGAGGAAGAGCACCTTCGGCTTGTGCACGAGCCCGAGCGCGACGTCGAGCCGGCGCTTCATCCCGCCGGAGTAGCCGCGCGCCTGCCGGTCGGCCGCGTCCTCGAGCCCGACGAGCTCGAGCAGCTCGTCGACGCGACGGCGGAGCGACGCCCCGCTCATCCCGTGGATGCGCCCCTGCAGCAACAGGTTCTCGCGGCCCGTCGCCTCCCAGTCGACGCCCGAGTCCTGGGCGACGTAGCCGATCGCGCGACGCACCCGCGCGGGGTGCTCGAGGACGTCCTCGCCGGCGACGAGCGCGCGGCCGGAGTCCGCCCGCGTCAGCGTCGTCAGGACGCGGACGGTCGTCGACTTGCCGGCGCCGTTCGGGCCGAGCAGCCCGAAGACCTCGCCCTCGTGCACGGCGAACGAGACGCCGTCCAGCGCCTGGACCGCCTTGTAGCGCTTGCGCAGCGCCTCGGCGACGATCGCATCGGCCACGCGGCCGAGTCTAGTCCCGCAATCCGGACGCGCCGGCCGGGCGTAGGACAGGCAACTCCGAAGAAGGAAGGAAGCACATGTCGAAGCGAATCCTGGTCCTCGCCGCAGTCGTCGCCGTCGCCGTCTCGGCGGGAGGCGCGGCGGCCGCGCGCCACGCCGCCGGCACGAAGGTCGTCCTCCACAAGACCTCGCTCGGCAAGGTTCTCGCCACCTCGAGTGGCCTCACGCTCTACCTCTACACGCCCGATCCGAAGGGCAAGAGCGTCTGCACCGGCAGCTGCGCGGCTGCGTGGCCGCCCCTGCTCACGAAGGGCAAGCCGCGCGCCGGCCGCGGCGTGAAGGCGAGGCTGCTCGGGACGGCGAAGCGCGGCGGGAAGCTCCAGGTGACGTACGCCGGCCATCCCCTCTACCGCTACGCGGGCGACTCGAAGGCCGGCCAGACGTCCGGCGAGGGCGTCGGCGGCATCTGGTACGTGCTCTCGGCCGGAGGGCAGAAGGTCACCGGGAAGAGCGACCCCGGCGGCAGCGGCACGACCACCGGCGGCGGCGGCTACGGCAGCGGCTACTGACGGCAGGCGGGGCAACTGCATCGTCCACCGGCGGCGCGGCGCTAGTGTCCGCCGCCGGTGGATCTCTACGAGTACCAGGGCAAGGAGCTCTTCCGCCGCGTCGGGATCCCGGTCTCCGACGGCCGGCTCGTCACCTCGCCGGAGGGAGCGCGCGCCGCGGCGGAGCAGCTCGGCGGGCCCGTCGTCGTCAAGGCCCAGGTGCTCACGGGCGGCCGCGGCAAGGCCGGCGGCGTCAAGCTGGCCGACGACCCGGCCGACGCCGAGGAGAAGGCTCGCGGCATCCTCGGCCTCGACATCCGCGGCCACGTCGTCCACCAGGTCTGGCTCGAGCAGGCCTCCGAGATCGCGAAGGAGTACTACCTCTCCGTCACGTTCGACCGCGGCGCGAAGAAGCCGCTCTTCATGTTCACGACGCAGGGCGGCGTCGAGATCGAGCAGGTCGCCGAGGAAAGCCCCGACGCGCTCGTCCGCCTCCACGTCGACCCGCTCGAGGGCTTCCAGCCCTGGGTCGCGCGACGGCTCGTCTACGGCGCGGGCCTCGAGGATCCGTCGGAGCAGAGGCAGATCGCCGCGATCGTCGAGAAGCTCTACCGCGCGTTCGTCGAGTTCGACGCGATGCTCTGCGAGATCAACCCGCTGATCGTGACGCCGGAGGGAGAGGTGAAGGCTCTCGACTCGAAGTTCACGGTCGACGACAGCGCGCTCTTCCGCCATCCCGACGTCGCCGAGTGGCGCGACACGAGCGCCGCCGACCCGATCGAGGCGTTCGCGCGGGAGAAGGGCGTGATCTACGTCAAGCTCGACGGGCAGGTCGGCGTGCTCGCGAACGGCGCCGGCCTCGGGATGTCCACGATCGACGTCGTCGCGCACGTCGGCGGCCGCCCGGCCAACTTCTGCGACCTCGGCGGCGGCGGCTCGGCCGAGGGGGTCGTCGACGCGCTCGAGGTGATCACGCGGGACCCGCAGGTCGAGGCGATCTTCTTCAACATCTTCGGCGGGATCACGCGCTGCGACGAGGTCGCGCGCGGCATCCTCGAGGCGCTCGACCGGCTCGACATGTCCCGCTATCCGATCGTCGTCCGGCTCGACGGGACGAACGCGGAGGAGGGGCGCAGGATCCTCGTCGACGCGGGGCGCGAGAACATCCATCCCGAGGCGACGATGCTCGACGGGGCGCGGCGCGCGGTGGAGCTGGCGGCGGAGGCGTCGTGACCGATCTCTGGAGCGACCGCGCCGATGCCTACCGCGAGAGCGCGACGCACGCCTCGGGCGACGATCTCGAGCTCGTCGTCGCCTGGTGCGAGCCCGCGCCGGGTGTGACCGTGCTCGACGTCGCGACGGGCGGCGGCCACGTCGCGCGGCGGCTGCGCGAGGAGGGCGCGACGGTCGTCACCCTCGACGCCGCGCCGGGGATGCAGCCGGATGCGATCGCGCCCGCCGACCATCTGCCCTTCGCCGACGGCAGCTTCGACGCCGTCGCCTGCCGCATCGCCGCGCACCACTTCCCCGACGTGCTCGCCGCGGTCAGGGAGATGGCGCGCGTCGCCCGCGGGCGCGTCGTGATCTGTGACAACACCTTCACCAGCGAAGCCGCCGAGGAAGCGGATCGCCTGCGCGATCCGAGCCACGTCCGCAACTACTCCGTCCCCGAGTGGCGCAGCTTCTTCGAGCTGGCCGGCCTCGAGGTCGCGGACGAGGTCGCGATGGTGCGCGAGACGGACTTCGAAGACTGGCTCGACCGGACGGAGACGCCGCAGGACGAGCGGCCGCGCGTCCGCGAGCTGCTCGCCGGCCGCGTCCACGACGGGAAGCTCGATCTGCCGACCGTCGTGCTCAGGGGAGTGCCGGGCTGATGGCGATCATCCTCGACAACGACACGCGGCTCGTCGTCGCGGGCCTGACCGGTTCGGAGGGCCGCTTCCACGGCCTCCGGAACCGCGACTACGGAACGAACGTCGTCGCCGGCGTCACGCCGGGGAAGGGCGGCCAGGACGTCGAGGGCATCCCCGTCTTCGACACGGTCGCCGAGGCGGTCTCGAAGGCGGGTGCGAACACGTCGCTCGTCTTCGTCCCCGCCCGCTTCGCGGTCGACGCGATCTACGAGGCGGTCGACGCCGGGATCGGCGCGGTCATCTGCATCACCGAGCACGTCCCGGCGCACGAGATGCTCCGCGCGTACGCGTACTTCCGCTCGAAGGGGACGACGATGATCGGCCCGAACTGCCCGGGCGTCCTCTCGCCGGGCAAGGCGAACGCGGGGATCATCCCCGCCGAGATCTTCGCCGAGGGCGCCGTCGGCCTCGTCTCGCGCTCGGGGACGCTGACGTACCAGATCGGCCACGAGCTGACCCAGCTCGGCCTCGGCAACTCGACGATCGTCGGCATCGGCGGCGACCCCGTCGTTGGCTCGTCGTTCATCGACGTGCTCGCGAAGTTCGAGGACGACGACCAGACCGAGCTGATCGTGCTGGTCGGCGAGATCGGCGGCGACGAGGAGGAGAAGGCCTCCGCGTTCATCTCCGAGCACGTGACGAAGCCGGTGCTCGCGTACATCGCCGGCTTCTCGGCCCCGCCCGGCAAGACGATGGGGCATGCCGGCGCGATCATCTCCGGCTCCTCCGGGACGGCGCGGGCGAAGAAGGAGGCGCTCGAGGCCCGCGGCATCGAGGTCGGCACGACGCCGACCGAGGTCGCACAAATGGTGGCCGAGCGGATGAAGTAGCAGTATTCGCGGTGTGAGTGTTTGCGCCGCCTGCGGCCACGAGGCTCCCGAGGCCGCGAAGTTCTGCCCCGAATGCGGCGCGCCGCTCGCCGCCACGCCTGCGCCGCGCGAGCAGCGGAAGACGGTCACCGTCCTCTTCTGCGACATCGCCGGCTCGACGGCGCTCGGCGAGTCGACCGATCCCGAAGCGCTTCGCGCCCTCCTCGCCCGCTACTTCGAGCGGATGAAGGAGATCGTCGAGCGGCACGGCGGCTCGGTCGAGAAGTTCATCGGCGACGCGGTGATGGCCGTCTTCGGCGTCCCGGTCGTGCACGAGGACGACGCGCTGCGCGCCTGCCGCGCCGCCGTCGAGATGCGCGACGCGCTACCGGAGCTCGGCATCCGCGGTCGCATCGGCGTCAACACCGGCGAGGTCGTGACCGGCACGGAGGAGCGGCTCGCGACGGGCGACGCCGTCAACGTCGCGGCGCGGCTCGAGCAGGCGGCCGAGCCGGGCGAGGCGCTCGTCGGCGCCGCGACGGTGCAGCTCGTGCGCGGTGCCGTCGAGCTGGGCGAGGAGCGGCGGCTCCAGCTGAAGGGCAAGTCGGAGCCTGTCCCGGCGTTTCCGCTGCTGAGCGTCGTCGGGGAGGCGACACGACGCTTCGACGTCCCGATCGTCGGGCGCGAGCGCGAGCAGCGGGCGCTCGCGGACGCATGGGAGCGCGTCCGCTCCGAGCGTGCCTGCCATCTCTTCACCGTCCTCGGCCCGGCGGGCGTCGGCAAGTCGCGCCTGACGGCGGAGTTCCTCGGCTCGCTCGACGGCCTCCCCGTCGTCCGGGGCCGCTGCCTGTCGTACGGCGAGGGGATCACGTACTGGCCGGTCGTCGAAGCCGTGCTCCAGCTCGGCCGGCGTTCGTCCGACGAGCGTGCGGCCGCGGCGATCGCCTCGCTGCTCGGGGAGTCGGAAGCACCAGCGACGGCGGACGAGATCGCCTGGGCGTTTCGAAGGCTGCTGGAGGAGTCGGCGCCCGTCGTCTGCGTCTTCGACGATCTCCATTGGGCCGAGCCGACGTTCCTCGACCTCGTCGATCATGTCGCTGACTGGAGCCGTGACGCGCCGATCCTGCTCGTCTGCATCGCGCGGCCGGAGCTGCTCGACCGGCGTCCGACGTGGGCCGGCGGCAAGCTCAACGCGACGACCGTCCTGCTCGAGCCGCTCAGTGCCGACGAGACGGACGAGCTGATCGACCGGCTGCTCGGCGACGCCGATCTCGGTGAGAGGATGCACGCCCGCATCCGGGAGGCGGCCGAGGGAAACCCGCTCTTCGTCGAGCAGATGCTCGCGATGGTCGCCGACTCGCCGAACGGCGACGTCGTTGTGCCGCCGACGATCCAGGCATTGCTGGCGGCTCGCCTCGACCAGCTCGACCCGTCGGAGCGGGGCGTGCTCGAGCGCGGCTCGGTCGAGGGGAAGATCTTCCACCGCGGCGGCGTCGAAGCGCTGGCCCCCGACGAGCACGACGTGCCGACGAAGCTGATGGCTCTCGTCCGGAAGGAGCTCGTGCGGCCCGACCGGACGCAGCTCGCGGGCGACGACGCGTTCCGCTTCCGCCATCTCCTGATCCGCGACGCCGCGTACGACGGCCTGCCGAAGGCGGCGCGGGCAGACCTGCACGAGCGCTTCGCGGCCTGGCTCGAGTCGCATGGAGGAGACTTGATCGAGCTCGATGAGATCCTCGGCTACCACCTCGAGCAGGCGCACCGCTACCGCGTCGAGCTGGGGCTTGCCGGGCCGGAGACGGAGGACCTCGCGCAGCGCGCGGCGGAGCGGCTCGGGTCTGCAGGACACCGCGCACTGGGCCGCGAGGACGTCGCCGCCGCAATCGGCCTCCTCGACCGGGCGCTCGAGTTGCTGCCGTCCGGAAGCCGCAGCGTCCAGCACGAGGTGGACGCAATCGAGGCGAGGCAGGTCTCCGGGGAGCTGTCCGAGGCGCTCGCCCTAGCCGACGCCTTCATCAGCCAAGCGAGCAGCATCGGCGACCCGGTCCGCGAACTGCGGCTTCAAGTCGCTCGTGCTGCGGTTGCGTTCCTCGCGGAGAGAACAGGCGGAGCCGGAATTCGGGAACTCGCCGAACGAGCGGTCGCGGTCTTCTCGGACCAGGGCGACGATGCCGCGCTCGTGGAGGCGTGGACGCTCGTCGCGCACGCCGAGCTCAACGACCTCCACTGGCGCGCCATGGCTGTGGCCAGCGAGCGGGTGAGGGAGCACGCCAAGCGGGCCGACGACCTCGCACTCGTGCGCAAGACCGTGCTGCCGCCGCGCGTCTACGGGCCGTTCTCGGTCGAAGAGGCGCTCGCCTTCTTCGACGAGTACAAGACGTCGTCGACGTTCGAGCCCGCGTTCAGGGGTCAGCTCGAGGCGATGCGCGGCAACTTCGACCTCGCGCGCCGTCTCGTTGCCGAGGCGATCGAGGAAGCACGCGAGCAGGGCCAGGGCCTCCTCGCCGCAGGTCACCGGATGCAGCTCGTGGAGGTCGAGCTCAACGCCGGGGACGCCGCTCGCGCGGCCGAAGTGGCACTCGAGGGGGTGGCCGCCCTCGAGGCGCTCGGCGAGCAGGGCTGGATGTCGACAGTTGCCGGCTGGGCTGCCGAGGCCCTCTACCGGCTCGGACGTGACGACGAGGCGTGGCGAATGACGGACAAGGCGGAGCGAGCCGGAGCCGCCGACGACGTGATCACACAGATGCTCATCTGCCAGGTGCGGGCGAAGATCCTCGCCCGCCGCGGCGAGCACGCCGAGGCGGAGCGGCTCGCGCGCGAGTCCGTCGCCTGGGGCGAGCCGACGGACGCACTCGAGCACAAGGCGGTCTCGTGCTACGACCTGGCTGTCGTCCTGGCCGCCGCGGGCAAGCGGGAGGCGGCTCTCGCAGCGCTCGAAACGGCGCACGCGTTCTACTCCGAGAAGGGGCACACGGTCGGGGTGGCTCGGGTCGAGGAGCTGCGCGCCGAGCTGGCCGCTAGGCTCGAAGCATGATCTCGTTCGCGCGCGGCGTCCCGGCTCCCGACTGCCTGCCGGTCGAGGAGCTCGCGGACTGCGCCCGTGCGGCGATCGAGCGCGACGGCCCCAGTGTCCTCCTCTACGGCCCCGGCGGCGGGTACGGCCCGCTGCGCGAGCACCTCGCCGAGCGCCACGGCGTCGAGCCGTC
>Ga0335077_10003408_pt1 | contig 19205 bp, 14 predicted proteins | sample Lox_Sample_31_FD_207151 | JGI IMG/M metagenome (GOLD analysis project Ga0335077, IMG submission 207151) | Soil microbial communities from Loxahatchee National Wildlife Refuge, Florida, United States - Lox_Sample_3.1 | ecosystem: Environmental > Terrestrial > Soil > Wetlands | place: USA...
GCCGAAGCTGCTCCGCGCTATCCAGGACCAGGAGTTCGAACGTGTCGGCGGCAATCGGACTATCCGGACGGACGTCCGGTTCGTCGCCGCAACCAATCGGAACCTGAAGGCGATGGTCGATGAGGGCAGTTTCCGAATGGACCTGTATTACCGGCTGCACGTCTTTCCTTTGGAAGTTCCTCCCCTGCGGGAGCGTCGTGAGGACATCCCCTTGCTCATTCGTTACTTCGTCCAAAAGCATGCGCAAAGGATGGGCCGAAGAATCGAAACAATACCAGCACAGGCCATGGAGGCGCTCACTAATTACGATTGGTCCGGTAATATTCGCGAGCTACAGAATGTTATAGAGCGGTCGGTGATTTTGAGCGCCGGGTCTGAGCTCCACGTCGCTATGCCGGAGTTTATTGGCAAGGCCGCCCCGGTGGCGCTGCACGGCCGGCCTTCGAACATTTCCGAGGCCGCCGAGCGCACACGGATCCTGCAGGCTTTGAAAGACGCCAAGGGCATGGTCGGGGGGCCGAACGGCGCGGCCGCCCGGCTCGGGCTGGCCCGGACGACCTTGCAATCACGCATGCGGAAATACAATATCGGCCGCTCATATCAATGAGCAGCCGCTGCAGTGAGGCGGGCCGTCTATCGGGAAATCAAGCGAGCTTCTTCAAAGGCGACCTCTGCGAATGCACTTAGGTCTTCTCCACCTCCCTCTCAGCCGAGCCGGCCCTGATTTTCACCGCAGGATGGTCGGGCACGGCTTTATCTGAGGCCAGCGATTGGACGAGATAGGAGGTATACAAGCCTCTTGCGACCAGGCGGACGCCTTTAGCCGCCAGGCGGCTCAGTAGCATTTGACCCGCCTGGTCCACTGTCGTGATATCGCGCAGGAAGAGCTCTATAGGTTTTCCGTTCGATTTGGCTTGATTGCAGCACGCCTCGACAACGGCGATGGAATCCCCCGAGAGCTGTCCATCAATGGTGACGATCGTGTGTGACTGCTCCTCTGTTTTTGTAACCCGGATCATTGCAAATCACTTTCCAGTACATAGATTTGCACTCTTGTATCCAATCCGGACGAGTATTAACGTGCCTGTTATCAATGGCCCGGTGATCCAAAATGCCGGTGTAAGCCGAATCAAGTGCCGAGAATGGGCAGGGGACCAAGATGAACGTACCTCGTGCACCGTAAACGAGACTGTTTCCGGTAATAGAGTTGCATTATTCCCATCGATACAAAGGACCTGAAAGCGTGGGCATTTCGCACCTTGCAACATGAATACCAGAGAGGGTGGTCGCCATGCTTTCCAACAACAACGCCCGCCAACAGTTGTATCGCCGAGGCGATGGCTGTTTGGATTTTACGGGTGCAAACGATATCAAGAAACTGTCCGCAAGCTGAACGCGAGCTCAAATCCACGGAGGTCCACCCAGCAAACGCCATGATCCTGTGGTGGCCGACGTGCATGATTCCTTCTGTCGATACCGAGGACCCGCAAGCGCATGATCGCCTTACTGCTCGCTCTTATCCAGAGAGCGCTTTCTGCCCGCGGGCCCGCCGTCGAGAATCAAGAAATTTTTGAAGCCAGAAAGGATTGCTTTATGAAAAGACTACTTATAAGTGCAGTCATGATCGGATGGATTGCCGGGCAACTGGCCGCACAGCCGAATTCTCCCGGAAGTGTTGTGGTGATATCTGCCGGAGGCCTCGAGCTTTTGCTCGGGAGCCCGAATCTGAGCTGGTGGGATGCCCCACCTTGCGGTAGGCCACTCGGCCGTAACGGAGACAAGGGCTTCGGTTATTGGGGATATGCTTGCGATCCCCTTTACGCCGACAATAATGGTAACGGCTATCCCGCGCCGAGTGTCACTGTTGCGATACCGCCGGTAGTGGCTGCTCTGCCGGCTCGGCCACCGGATCGACCGATTCGGCCGGAGGTTCACGAGTACAACTGGCCATCGTCCCCCAGCGATTCCAGCGCGGCTAGCTTTTCTATCGTTTCCAAAGATGGCCGGGTTCAATCCGCTATTGCGGTGTGGGTGCAGGATGATGCGCTCTGCTATGTCACACCTGACGGCAGCGAAAGCCGCATGCCAATCGATTCCATCGATCGCCAGGCAACGCGGCAGCGCAATGCCGAGCAGCAGCTAAACATCTGCTTCCCTGCCGATTAGCACGGCACACCTGCGGGTGTCAGTATCTCGGACGTCAGAGAAACGGTTAAGCCTATGAACATCTTAGTCATAAACGCAGGAAGCTCTAGTCTGAAATTCCAAGTGATTTCCACAGATCTTGAGCGAATCAAGCAAGACAAAGATGAGCTATTGTGCCGTGGGCAGGTAGAACGGATCGGCGGGGAAGCGATTATCACCTTCCAGACTCATGGAGATCTGCGCCAGAAGCTGACGGCGCCGATTCGCGATGTATCTGCGGCACTCGATTATGTGCTGCGCTGGTTGGCATCGGATCGCTCCGGCATCGATGAGATTCGCAGCCTGGGGGACATCCAAGCAGTGGGACACCGCGTGGTGCATGGCGGCGAGCTGTTTAAGGAGTCGGCCATCATCAACGATGAGGTGCTGAAGGGAATCGAGGACTGTATCGACCTCGCGCCGCTTCACAACTCCAACAACCTGAGCGCAATTCGGGCGTTGCGGGAGATCTTCGGCCAGGCTACGCCACAGGTCGCCGTATTCGATACCGCTTTTCACACCTCGATTCCGGAGTACGCGTATCTTTACGCGGTGCCCTATCATCTGTACCGCCGTCACCGCATCCGGCGCTATGGCTTTCACGGAACGTCGCATCGCTATGTGGCGTTTCGTTATCGAGCCTTGCACGGGCTCACCCGCGACCAAACTCACATCATCACACTGCACCTGGGCAATGGCTGCTCGGCCGCCGCGATTCGTGCCGGCCATCCTGTAGACACGTCAATGGGCATGACGCCGCTCGAGGGCCTAGTCATGGGAACGCGCTCGGGCGATCTGGACCCGGCGATCGTAAACGTGATCGCAACCAAGGAAGGGCTCTCCACACACGAAGTTGAGACTCTTTTAAATACGCAGTCCGGGCTGCTTGGCATCTCCGGCTTGACCAATGACATGAAGGTATTGGAAGAGGAGCTGAGAGAGCACGATGACCGCCGCGTCTGCCTCGCGATCGAGGTCTTCTGCTATCGGGCGCGGAAGTACATAGGCGCTTATCTGGCGTGTATGGGCGGGGCTGATGCGGTGGTATTTACGGGCGGTATTGGCGAGCATTCGCCGGAGATCCGAGCGCGCATCTGCGCCGGCCTCGAGTGGGCCGGCCTGACAATAGATGCGAGTCAAAACCAGCAGAGAATCGGGCGGGAAGGCCGCATCAGCACCGAGGGGTCGAAGCTGCACGCCTGGGTCATTCCCACGAACGAGGAACTAGTGATTGCGCGCGACACGGTTCGCTGCATTCTGGGAGCGCCGCACCCGTCATAACCGCGCTCCGCGCGAACGCTAAAACGGACATTTCCAGCCGGTAATTTCCGGGCGATCGATGCCATGTTCGTACGCGTAGTTTGCGACAAGTCGGTCTGCATTTTGTAGAAGTGCTCCTTGCCGTGGGCGTGCCGATGTACCGAACCTGATTCCAAGCGCAACCGATCCACCATGTTGATAGCACATGCCAAGTCACGAGCCGAACCCCGATAGCAGCACATGGCACGCGTGGGGCAAATAAGCGGCTTGCCAACAGCGAGAGCGCCGGCGTTAGTGGAAGCAGAACTGCATTCACAACGGTTGCGGCGAAACTTTGACGGCCGCAAAGCGATCTCAAATCCTTCCGGCGCCGTGGCGTCGGGAGCGCTTATCCAATTTCGCGGCGGCGGTTCCGATGCGGTGAGTTCCCACAGCTTCCGGATCAAGCCCGTTCCAGATCTCGTCTGCCGAGTGGTTCCATGACCAGCGCAGGTCCAGCGCCAAAGGGTGATGCTCTTTAACCACCGAACGAATATCGTCAGGACACATATTCACGCGGTGTATTGAAAACCGCCGTTTATGCGAAAGCAGTTGACAACCAAAAGAGGAGCACGATAGCACCGAAGCCTAGGATAGTCCCATCCGAATAGAGTCACGATTGTTCTTCTCGTTATCGGGAGAAAGCCTCGATGACATATATCGGCGTACTGAGTTGGTCGGAGTCGTGCAGATCAACTTCACAGTATCCTTCGCAGCCGCTCTGGGCGTCCAGCCCGTAGTGGTCTCTGTCGGCGGAGCTAGCAGTCAATCCGCAACATTGACCCTCACGCAATAGCGGTCGTTCTCCCCGCAATTCCGCCCCTGCGGACCCGCGCGCGGCTAGCGAGAAACACGTGCGCGGGTCGCCCCTCCCTGAGCCAAACCGCCTTCAGCGCGCGTTGCGACCCTTGGGGGTGGAAGCCGGCCAGTGCGAGGGAAACAATGAAAAGATGCACCCGGTGATAAAAGAACTCGAAACCAGCAGGAAGATGCGCTGCGCCGTGCCGAACTTCGGCAGAAGCTATCGGCACCTGCTGAGAGCGGAGTCTCAATGGCGGCCGGCAACTCTCATGAATAAAGAGGTTGCCCAGTCTTCTGTGCTCCGCAGCAATGGCCAACCAAATGCGAATTCGCGTGTGACTGCTCGAACGCGGCCCAATATCGCATTCATGCGTAAAGCGCTATTAAGACATGGAAAGCCAGATCAGGGCATTCGAGCCAAAACGCCATCGCAGAGGCATCCAGAGGCGTTTCATCGAAATTGAGTCTTGGGCAGAAGGAGTTTACGAGAATGACACCTGTTATAGAAACGGAACAACACTCTAGCAATTCGTTGAGTGCTTATGGAATCGCGCGGTCAACGATTTCGGGATCGCCCCTGAGTCCGTCAGAGCAAAAGAAGATCGACGCTTACTGGCGGGCATGCAACTACTTGGCACTCGGCATGATCTATCTTCAGGACAATCCACTTCTGAAAGAGCCGCTCAAGCCCGAGCACATCAAGAATCGGCTTCTGGGCCACTGGGGATCGAGCCCCGGACTGGCATTCACCTATATCCATCTGAACCGCCTGATTAAAAAGTTCGACCTCGACATGATCTTCATGGCGGGGCCCGGGCATGGCGCGCCGGGTGTTTTAGGCCCCGGCTATCTAGAGGGCACCTACTCCGAGATTTATCCGGAAAAGAGCGAGGACGAGCGTGGATTACACGAATTCTTTAGACAGTTCTCTTTTCCCGGCGGAATCGGCAGCCACTGCACACCGGAGACGCCCGGCTCGATACACGAAGGTGGTGAACTCGGCTATGTGCTATCGCACGCCTGTGGGGCCGCTTTCGACAATCCGGACTTGATTGTTGCCGCCGTCGTCGGCGATGGCGAATCGGAAACCGGCCCGCTGGCGACATCCTGGCACATTAGCAAGTTCCTCAATCCCATTCGCGATGGCGCCGTTCTGCCGATTCTCCACCTGAACGGATACAAAATCAATAACCCCACTCTTCTCGCCCGGATCACTCACGAGGAATTGGAGGACCTTTTACGAGGCTACGGTTGGACACCATACTTCGTCGAAGGCTCCGATCCCGACAGCATGCACCAGGCAATGGCGGCGACGGTGGAGCACTGTGTTGAGGAGATCAGAAAAGCGCAACGCGAATGTCGCGAGACCGGGGTGGCGCGCCGGCCGCGCTGGCCCATGATCGTTTTGCGTTCCCCAAAGGGATGGGGCGCGCCGGTAGAGGTCGGCGGCCACAGGGTCGAGGGCTTCTGGCGGGCGCACCAAGTCCCGTTGACGGATGTTAAGAAAAATCCCGAGCAACTGCAGATTCTCGAGAAGTGGATGCGCGCGCAGAACCCCGAGAAACTTTTTGACAAAAATGGCCGGCTGATCCCAGAGCTGAAAGAGCTCGCGCCTGTGGGGGAGCGCCGCATGAGCGCTAATCCTCACGCCAACGGGGGGATCCTCAGAAAGGCTTTACGCCTGCCCTCTTTCAGCGACTACGCTGTCAAGGTGGAACGGCCGGGAGCGATCGAGGCAGAGAATGTGCCTCCGCTGGGCAAGTTCCTGAAAGACGTGATGAAACTGAACATGTCAAACTTCCGCGTGTTCGGCCCCGATGAAACGACTTCCAACAAGTTGCAGGCAATCTATGAGGTCGCCAAGAAATTCTGGATTGCCGAGTACTTCCCCGAAGACAAGGATGGCGGAGAGCTGGCGACCGACGGACGCGTTATCGAGATGCTTAGCGAGCACACGATGGAGGGCATGCTCGAAGGCTACCTGCTGACAGGGAGAAACGGCTTCATTTCCTCGTATGAAGCGTTCGTGCATGTGATCGACTCCATGTTCAACCAGCATGCGAAATGGCTGTCCATTTGCAACCACCTTTCCTGGCGCCGGGACATCGCCTCACTGAACCTGCTGATCACATCGACAGTGTGGCGGCAGGATCACAACGGTTTCACGCATCAGGACCCCGGATTCCTCGACGTGGTGCTCAACAAAAGTGCGGCCGTCACCCGCATCTATCTTCCGCCAGATGTGAACTGCCTACTCTCAGTCGCAGACCACTGCCTGCGAAGCGAGAACTACATCAATGTGATCGTGTCGGATAAGCAACTCCACCTGCAGTACCTCAATATGGAAGCCGCTATCGAACACTGTACGAAGGGCATCGGGATCTGGGACTGGGCGAGTAACGATCAAGGCTGCGAACCCGATGTCGTCTTTGCTTCCGCCGGCGATATACCGACACAGGAGGCACTAGCCGCAACGGCGCTGCTGCGAGAGGAGTTCCCCGACCTGAAGATCCGTTTCATTAACGTAGTCGACCTCTTCAAGCTGCAACCGAGCACGGAACATCCGCACGGGCTAACGGATCCGGATTTCGATTCTCTGTTCACGGCGGACAAGCCAATTATTTTCAACTTCCACGGTTATCCCTGGCTGATTCACCGCCTGGCTTACGGCCGCAAAAACAAGGCTTTGCATGTGCGAGGGTACAAGGAGAAGGGTAATATCAACACTCCCATGGAACTGGCGATCAACAATGAGACCGATCGATTCAGCCTGGCCATCGACGCCATTGACCGCGTTCCCAAACTGCAGAGGATCGGGGGACATGCGAAGGAGAAATTCCGTAACCAGCAGATCGCCTGCCGGGCCTACGCTTACAAACATGGCATCGACAGCCCGGAGATTACCGGGTGGAGATGGCCGCAACAGGAGGCCTAACCCGAGCGAGTCAGAGGTGGCCGCGTCGAGCGAACCGGCCACCTAAGATCTGGTAGAGAGTGGACCGCCGGCGAGAGCCGGTGCGAAAGGATTCTTAATGAGCGTAGCAACCTCTTCCCCCGTTTCCCCGCTTCTTCAAGCAATGGATTTGACTAGTATCAACACCATCCGTACACTCTCCATGGATGGGGTGCAGGAGGCCAATTCGGGGCATCCTGGCACTCCCATGGCGATGGCGCCGGTGGCCTACTGCCTCTGGCAGCAGTTCCTTCGCTTCGATCCGCAAGATCCCGTATGGCCGAACCGCGATCGCTTCGTGCTGTCGATCGGGCACGCGTCCATGCTCCTGTATTCCCTGCTTCACTTGACCGAAGTCCGAGCTGTCAGCAAAGACTACGAAACTCTCGGCGAAGTGTCGGTACCACTGGACGCGATCAAGGCGTTCCGGCAGTTGGATAGCCGTTGTCCGGGGCATCCGGAGTACCGCTGGACGTCCGGCGTTGAGACCACCACGGGGCCTCTTGGCCAGGGCGTTGCCACCAGCGTGGGCATGGCGATTGCCCGCCAGTGGCTGGCCGCGCGATACAACCGCCCGGGCTTCGAGGATTTGTTCGATTTCAATGTCTACGCGCTTTGTGGAGATGGATGCATGATGGAAGGCATCTCCAGCGAAGCAGCTTCCCTGGCCGGGCATCTGCGACTTTCGAATCTTTGCTGGATTTACGACAACAACCACATCACGATCGAAGGCAATACTTCGCTGGCCTTCACTGAAGACGTGGCCACACGTTTTATCGGATACGGCTGGAGCGTGACGCGGGTGGGCGACGCCAACGACCTCGAAATGCTGGCGCGCGCCTTCCGAACCTTTCAGAACACCAAGGATCGGCCTACGTTGATCATCGTGGACAGCCATATCGGTTATGGCGCGCCCCACAAGCAGGATACCAGCGGAGCCCACGGCGAGCCCTTGGGAGAAGAGGAGGTTCGTCTCGCCAAACGGAACTACGGCTGGCCAGAAAACAAGAAGTTCTACGTGCCGGAGGGTGTCTACGACCACTTCCGTCAAGGTATCGGAAAGCGGGGCAAGCAGCTGCGTGACGCGTGGTTCGAACGAATCGGCGAGTATCGCAAGCAATACCCCGAACTGGCTGAAGAACTGTTCCGCATGCAACACCGCCAGCTCCCGGAGGGGTGGGACCGTGACCTACCTGAATTCCAGGCAGACCCAAAAGGCCTGGCGACTCGCGAGTCCTCGGCTAAAGTGCTGAACGGAGCCGCCAAGAACATTCCCTGGTTGATCGGAGGATCCGCAGACCTCGGGCCCTCCACCAAGACGCGCATTACGCAAGAGGGCGCCGGCGATTTCTCGGCGGAGAATTTCGGCGGACGCAATTTTCACTTCGGAATCCGCGAACACGCTATGGGCGCCATACTAAACGGGCTGAGCCTGGTGAAGGTCCGGCCCTTCGGCTCGGGATTTTTCATCTTCGTCGATTACATGCGAGGCTCTCTGCGCTTGAGCGCGTTGATGGAACTCCCAGTGATATACGTGTTCACTCACGACTCGATTGGTGTCGGTGAGGACGGGCCCACCCATCAGCCCATCGAACAGCTTGCCCATATGCGTGCCATGCCCGGCCTGATTATGATCCGGCCCGCGGATGCGAATGAGGTGAAGGAGGCCTGGAAGGTAATTCTACAACTGCACCACGAGCCAGCGGTGCTGGTACTCACTCGCCAGGCCGTGCCGACAATCGACCGGACGAAGTACACGCCGGCGTCGGGCCTGGCCCGCGGGGCCTACATTCTCGCGGATGCGCCCGGCGGCTCTCCTGAGGTCATCCTCATCGGAACCGGAAGCGAGGTTGCCCTCTGCCTGGAGGCCTACGAGCAATTGACGAAGGAGGGCGTGCGGGCACGAGTGGTCAGCATGCCGTCGTGGGAATTGTTTGACGATCAGGACAAGAGTTACCGGGAATCTGTCCTGCCTCCAAGCGTGAAGGCACGAGTCTCGGTCGAAGAGGCCTCCGATTTTGGATGGAGCAAGTACACTGGATCCGAAGGGCACAATGTGTGCATCGAAACGTTTGGTGCCTCGGCTCCTATCAAGCAACTGCTGAAAAAGTTCGGCTTCAATGTGGAAAACATTGTAGCCGCAGCTAAGAACCAAATCGAGCAGCACAGGAAGCAGAGCTGAAAGGGGGCACTACATGAGGGTCGGATTGGGCGCGGATCACGGCGGATTCGAAATGAAGAAGCAGCTCGCCAATTTGCTGGCGGCAGAAGGCCATGTGGTCGTCGATTTTGGAAACACGGTGTATGACAGCAATGATGATTACCCGGATTTTACAATCCCGCTGGCTCGTGCCGTAGCACGGGGAGACGTGGACCGTGGCGTTCTGCTGTGCGGCAGCGGGGTCGGTGCGTCTGTGGCGGCCAATAAAGTTGTGGGTGCTCGAGCGGCGCTTTGTCATGACGATTTCTCGGCTCGCCAGGGCGTGGAGGATGATGACATGAATATACTCTGCCTCGGAGGCCGTACCACGGGTATCGCGGTTGCATGGGACTGCACCAAAAACTTCCTCGGCGCCAGGTTCAGCGGTGCAGACCGACATCGCCGCCGGCTGGCGAAGGTCGCTCAACTTGAACGCAGCACGATTGCTCACGCGGGCGAACGTCAGTAGTCAAGAATGATAGGAGCCAATAATGACGTTGCTTGAATCTCTGAAGAAATATACGACCGTTGTGGCGGATACCGGTGATATCGATGCCATTGCGCGGCACCGGCCGCAGGACGCTACAACCAATCCTTCCCTTCTTTTTCACGCGGCCAAGATGCCGGTCTACCGGCACCTGGTGGAAGAGGCTGCCGAACTTGCCCTGGAGCGCGGCGGCGGTCACGAAGAAATGGCGGAAGAGTTCATCGATCGTCTTTTCGTCCTGTTCGGGTTTGAGATTCTCAAGGTGGTCCCCGGCCGCGTCTCGACCGAGGTTGCCGCCAGGTTAAGCTTCGATACCACAGGTACCATCGCCAAGGCCCGCAAGCTCATCTCGCTGTATGACAAGAAAGGTGTGGCACGCGAACGCATCCTGATCAAGATCGCCAGCACGTGGGAGGGCATTCGGGCAGCCGAATTACTTGAGAAGGAAGGCATCCACTGCAATCTGACGCTGCTCTTCAGCTTTGCCCAAGCGGTGGCGTGCGCCGAAGCCGGAGTGACGTTGATCTCGCCTTTTGTCGGACGTATCTACGATTGGTACAAGAAGGAGCACGGAGGCGCGGAGATTCCGGCTGACCAGGATCCCGGCGTTGCATCCGTCACCCGTATCTACAATTACTACAAGAAATACGGTTACAAGACCCAGGTGATGGGGGCCAGTTTTCGGAATGTGAATCAGATCGTTCGCCTGGCCGGATCAGATTTGCTCACCATCAGCCCAGAGCTTCTTGACCAGTTAGAGAAGACCGAAGGTGTTCTGGATCGTAAGCTGGACCCGGCAAAAGCGCAGGCCAGCAAGGAAGATCAGCTCCATCTGGATGAGAAGACTTTCCGCTGGGTGCATAACGAGGACGCCATGGCGACGGAGAAGCTGGCCGAAGGGATTCGCAAATTCAATAGCGACGCCAGCCACTTGCAAGACTATGCGCTGTCCCAGGTTGCCGAAAAAGTCGGGTGACCTTAACGCTTCACCAACGACGTACTTTCGATAGAGGTGTGCAGATGAGCGCGGCTCGTGCAGTCCTTTGGGATATGGATGGAACCTTGATAGATTCGGAGAACCTCCACTGGATTGCCTGGCGTAACACAATGGTGAATGAGGGTGTAACCATCACTCACGAGCAGTTTCTCTCCTCGTTCGGTCAGCGCAACGATTCCATCATCCCCCAATGGCTGGGGGCCGCAGTGACTCCGGAACGCATCGAGAGAATCGCGAGCGCCAAAGAGGAACTGTATCGTCACCTGGTTCAACGGGACGGGATCTCTGCCCTACCCGGGGTTAAAGGCTGGGTGGACCGGCTTCACGGGCAGGGATGGTCTCAAGCCATCGCCTCGGCGGCGCCGCGTCCGAACATCGAGGTAGTGCTTGACGCTCTTGGGACAGGTCACTGTTTTCAGGGTATTGTCTCCGCTGAAGATGTGCGCAGAGGGAAACCGGATCCTGCGGTGTACCTGATTGCGGCCTCGCGGTTGGGTGTATCGCCCGACAGGTGCATTGTTGTAGAAGACGCCGCCGCCGGAATCGAAGGAGCACGCCGCGCAGGTATGCGGAGCATTGGCGTCTGTCACAACGGCAAACATCTGGCCGCTGATGTGGAGGTGCCATCTCTCGCCCGCCTGGATCCGGACGCGTTCGATACACTGTTGGTGTGCAATAGCTGCCCAACAAAAATCCGGTAGCTGGAAGCCGGTCTATGCGTCGATACTGGCGCGGCAGATGGCACCGGTTCAATGCGGACAAGACCTGGAAGCCGGTGAACCGCAAGTTACCCAAGGATTTGTCTTGGTCTGATGATGCAAGTTCCCGGACTGTCTTTCGGGTTAGCCAGTTTCTCGATGCGCAAAAGCGCGCAGCGACCGAGAAACTGGCGGAAGGTATCCGGAAGTGCAACGCCGACGCGCGCCACCTGCAAGACTATGGGCTGTCCCAAGTGGCCGCGAAGGGGTGCGTGAGATTTCCTGGCTCGTGAGCCGTACTACGCACCGCTTTGCAACCCACCACGGTCTCGGCATCGGGGAGCCGTTTGGACTTGGCAGTCAGGTCCCGCAACCAGGCAAATGGCTTATCCGTGAGCATTTCGTCCGTACATCGCCATCGCCAATTTCCTCCCGCGCAGCCAGGTACGTTCATGCGAGCTTCCCGCCCCAGGTTCAATAGGTCCTGTAACGGTGCTATCGCCAGCGCCGCTCGCGATGACCATGCCAAACCCATTAGAGCCGGACCAGGCTCGATCGTCCGGCTGTTACCATCATTGAAATATTTGCCCGACACGGTCACTTGCTGGCTGCTGCTAAGCTCCTCGAACCACTCGCGGCTTGTCGGGTTATCGTGCGTGCCTGTGTAGACTACGGTGTTATTGACAAAATTCTGCGGAAGGTACGGATTGTCTTCGTGCCCATCGAACGCGAACTGCAGAACCCGGGTGCCCGGAAATTGGAACTGGTCGCGAAGGTTTTCGACATCGGCAGTGATCAGACCGAGATCTTCAGCGATGAACGGCAGTCCGCCTAACTCGGCTTCGACTTTGTGGAAGAACTCGGCCCCTGGACCGGGCCGCCATGACCCAGTCTTGGCCGTCGAAGCCCCAAACGGAATGTGCCAAGCCGCCGCAAACCCGCGGAAGTGATCGAGGCGAATCAAGTCCACATGCGACAAAAGCGCGCGGAACCGGTCGATGCACCATCGGTACCCGGTCGCGCGGAGCGCCTCCCAATTGTAAACGGGGTTACCCCACAACTGACCTTGCGCGCTGAAGTAATCGGGAGGTACCCCCGCCACAAACTTCGGCCGGCGGCGCTCGTCCAGAAGAAAGAACTCAGGGTTGGCCCAAACGTCGCTGGAATCGGGCGAAACGAAGAACGGCAAGTCGCCAATCATCCTCACTTCCTTCGAAAGCCCGTACTCCTTTAGCTGCTCACCTTGCCGGTATAGGAGAAACTGCGCGAACCGGACTCGGTCAATCTCATCTCTGAGTTCCCGCCGTGCCCCGGCTAAAACACTCGGACGCCGCTCGACCAGCTCCGCCGGCCATTCAATGTAGTAGGCGCCGCCATACCTGGCTTTCAGAGCCCGAAACAGAGCGTAATCTTCCAGCCAAGATGCTTGTCTGAAACAGAACTCTTCATATTCATGCAGGAGATCGCCGCGCCTGACTCGTTGGAAACGGTTCCATGCCGTTTCTAGCAGTCTCCTCTTAAAAGGGATTACTAAGTCGTAATCAACGGCGCGGGGAGCGAATTGACATTCGCAGTCGTTTGGATCCAGCAACCCGTCCTCAATCAGCGACTCCGGACTAATCATCAGGGTACTCGCCGCAAATGAGGACAATGGCTGATACGGCGAGTTTCCATATCCAGTCGGCCCCAACGGAAGTGCCTGCCACCATTTTTGGCCGACATCATGAAGCCGGTCGATCCACGCATACGCCGCGGGACCCAGGTCGCCGATTCCGTACCGCGAGGGCAGAGACGTAATATGGAGCAGCAAGCCCGATGCCCGGTACTCGGGCGGAAATGGAGGTACCTTCTTCTGCCCGTTGCCGTTATTCATATTTCGCCCAGAGCATGCTTCACTATCTCCTGCGCCTCGCTGACAATCGCGTTCAGGTGCTCCTGACTCCGGAGGCTCTCGGCGTAAACTTTGTAGATGTTCTCCGTGCCGGACGGCCGTGCGGCAAACCATCCGCTTTCGGCAACGACCTTTAATCCGCCAATGGGCGCATCATTCCCGGGCGCCCGCGTCAACTTGGCGGTAATCCGTTCCCCGGCCAGCGTCAATTCGCGTACGTCGCCAGGCGAGAGAGTCTGCAGCTTCTTCTTTTGTTCAGGCGTGGCGGGCGCATCAATCCGCGTATAGAACGGAATACCAAACTCGGCCGTGATCTCCCGGTAGTGTTCGCCCAGATCCTTGCCAGTCCGGCTTATAATCTCGGCCGCAAGCAGATCCATAACGGGCCCGTCTTTATCGGTGGTCCACACAGTACCGTCAAACCGCAGGAAGCTCGCGCCGGCGCTCTCTTCTCCGCCGAAACAGAACGAACCGCCGCTAAGGCCAGGCACGAACCATTTGAAACCTACCGGCACCTCGCATAACGTGCGACCAAGCTTCTCAACAACCTTGTCGATGATACTGCTGCTCACCAGCGTTTTCCCCACAGCGGCTCCGTGACTCCAGCGTGGGCGGTGAGTAAGCAAGTACCGGATGGCCACAGCGAGAAAGGAATTAGGATTCATCAATCCAAGAGGAGTGACAATACCGTGCCGGTCGGAGTCCGGATCGTTGGCGAAAGCCACCTGGTATCGATCTTTCAGCCCAATCAGCCTGGCCATGGCATAGGGACTGGAGCAATCCATTCGTATCTTGCCGTCATGATCGACAGTCATGAAAGAAAATGCTGGATCGATGACTGGGTTGACAACCGAAATATCTAAGCCGTAAATGGCGTTGATCGGCTCCCAGTAAAACCGCGCCGCCCCGCCCAGCGGGTCTACACCGAGCTTGAGATGTGCGCCCCGAATGGCCTCCATATCTACAACGTTGGCGAGATCTCGCACGTAAGGCAGAACAAAGTCTTGCTGATGTGTCGTAGCAGCTTGGATTGCCTTTGCCAGCGGAAGTCTCTTCACGGCAGCGTTCTTGGCTCGAAGCAACTCGTTGGCGCGGCGCTCTACCCAGTGCGTGACGTCGGTGTCGGCCGGACCGCCATGGGTGGGGTTGTATTTGAAGCCGCCGTCCTCCGGCGGGTTGTGCGACGGAGTGATCACGATGCCGTCAGCAAGATGTCGCTCACGGTCGCGGTTATAAACCAGAATAGCCCGCGAGATGACTGGAGTTGGAGTTACGCCATCCTGTTCCTGGATGATAGTCTCCACGCCATTCGCGGCCAGCACCTCGAGTGCGGTGTGTTGAGCCGGGCCAGATAGCGCATGCGTATCTTTCCCCATGTATAACGGGCCGTCTGTTTTGTGTTCGCGCCGGTAATCGCAGATCGCTTGCGTAATCGCCAAAATGTGCGCTTCGGTGAAGGTGCCGGAAAGCGGCGAACCTCGGTGGCCGCTCGTTCCGAAAATCACGAGCTGGTTGGGATCTCTCGGATCGGGGCGGCAGTCGAAGTACTCTCTCTCGAGGCGAGCCAGATCCACCAGCATCTCTTTTGGCGCTGGCTTGCCCGCGAGTGGAGAAATCTCCGAAGCCTCGGCGGCGCGCGACAGCCGCGGTTTTTCTACAGTACCGGACACGGTTCCGCCCTCCAAATCTCAGCCGCATATTGGGCAATGGTGCGGTCGCTCGAAAACTTGCCGCTGCTCGCAACGTTCAGGATCGCTTTGTGAGCCCATGCGCCGGAATCGGAATATAGCGTGCCGAGCCGGTCCTGCGCTTGGCAATAAGACGTCAGATCGGCCAGGTGCCTGTAGTAATCGCCGCCTGTCAGGAGTACATCTCGCAAGGGGTCGAAAATTCCAGGCTCGCTCCGATTGAAGTGTCCCGAAAAAATAAGATCCAGAGCTGCTTTCGTTTCCGGCTCATTCTCATAGTGCCAAGACGGGCTGTACCGGCCTCTGCTGCCTTCGACCTGTTCCACTGTTAAACCGAACAGAAAGAGGTTGTCTTCTCCGGCTTCCTCCGCCATCTCGATCGTCGCACCATCCCGCGTTCCGACTGTGAGAGCTCCATTCATCATGAATTTCATGTTGCTCGTACCGCTCGCCTCAAATCCCGCCGTAGAAATCTGGTTGGAGACATCGCTCGCGGGGATCAGCCGCTCGGCAAGGGAAACGTTATATTCGGGAAGAAAGATGACTTTGAGACGGCCGCGGGTAACCGGATCAAAATCGATCGTCTGTGCCAAATTGTTGATGAACTTTATAATCAGCTTCGCCAGCCGGTAGGCCGGTGCCGCTTTGCCGGCGAAGAAGTACGTGCGTGGAACCACCTCCCGGTTCGGGTTCTCCCGCAGCCGGTTGTACTCGACAATGATCCGCAGCGCATTCAGCAATTGTCTCTTGTATTCGTGAATCCGCTTGATCTGGCAGTCGAAAACCGTTTGCGGATCCACAATTCGCCCCGATGTAGCTTTGAGCCAGTTCGCAAACCGAGTCTTGGCCTGCGCCTTTGACGCCAGAAACGCATCTCGTAAGCCGGCATCGCTCGCAAGCGGCTTCAGCTTCGAGAATTCTCTAAGGTCCGTAATCCACCCTTCGCCGATCGCTTCGGTGATGACACTTGCCAATCCCGGATTGGCCTGTAGCAACCACCGGCGCGGCGTTACTCCATTGGTTTTGTTATTGAAGCGCTCCGGGAACATCTCCGCGAGATCTTTCACGGTGGAGGTCCGTAATAGGTTCGAATGGACAGCCGCAACGCCGTTTGTACTGTGCGAACCAATAATGGCCAGGTTAGCCATTCGGATTTTGCGCTCGCCGCCCTCCTCGACTAAGCTCACGCGTTCCACGCGGCCCTCGTCTCCAGGGAAGCGCTTGCGGACATCCTCCAGAAGCCGCCGGTTGATTTCGTAGATGATCTCCAGCTGCCGCGGCACCAGAATTTCAAACCCCTCCACCGGCCACTTCTCCAAGGCTTCCGGCAGCAGCGTGTGATTGGTGTATGCCAGTGTCCTCCTGGTCAATCCCCAGGCTTCCTCCCAGCCCAAGTGAGCGTCGTCCAGCAGAATTCGCATCAGTTCGGCGACTGCCATGGCAGGATGTGTGTCGTTCAGTTGCATCGCTACCTTCTCGGGCAGTCTGTCCCAATCATTGTGCAGGCGCCGGAACCGCCGTATGATGTCGGCCAGCGAACAGGCAACCAGGAAGTACTCCTGCGCGAACCGCAGTTGGCGCCCTCTGGTAGTCGAGTCGTCCGGGTACAGTACGCGGGTAAGCGATTCCGCTTCTAAGGTCTCGCCCAAAGCTCCGATAAAGTCGCCGGTGCCGAATTCCTGAAAATCAAAGTATTCGGGCGCTGCCGCCGCCCACAGGCGCAGAGTGTTGATCGTTTTGCCCCCGTAGCCCACTACGGGCCGATCGTAAGGGATGCCGTAAAGGCTCGATGGCCGGCCGGGTATCACTTCGAATTGACCGCCTCTAACCTGGATCGAGCAATTCAGTTTGACTTCCACCCGTTCCGTGGGACGTGCCACCTCCCAAGGATCGGACTGTCGAAGCCAGTTATCTGCGTTCTCCTTTTGCCAACCGTCCACAATCGATTGCCGGAACATGCCGTACTCATATCGCAGGCCGTAACCGGTCGCAGGTAGCTGCATGGTGGCCATCGATTCGAGGAAGCACGCTGCCAGACGGCCCAATCCGCCATTTCCGAGACCCGCATCGGGCTCTTCCTCGAGTAGATGGAGCCAGTCGACCCCCTTTTCATCCGCGGCCTGCTGTACCAAAGGATCAAGTAGTAAGTTTGTTACATTATTTACTGCAGAACGCCCGATTAAAAATTCCATCGAGAGATAATAAATTCGTTTTGGGTTTTCTCTCTCGTATGTCTTTTTGGTCAGCACCCATCGTTGTGCGAGAGTGTCGCGGACGGAATGGGCAAATGCTTCGAAGCGTTCCCGCGCCGTCGCCACCTTCGGGTCGATCACTCTGTCGAATATCAGATGCCGGTCGTAGAATGCGTTCTCGGTTCCCACGAAAGGTATTGGCCCGCAACCATACTGTCGCAGCAACTCTGAAATCGGTAATGAGCCATTCGTAGCCTGAGGTAGACTCGCTATGTTCGGCTCCGGCAGATCTTTTGTTGTCATGAAGCTCCTTTTATTCAATGATGTTAGACATCTGACTAGATCTGCGTACTTCGCGCAGATTCTCTGTGTCCAATTGAAGCCAGTCGCAGTTGTGGCAACTTGACTCCAAGGCGTGCTGCAACGACTTCTGGTACTTCCAGTGAACCAGAGACAGGGAACCCATGTTCGCGCCAGGCGTTGAGACCACCCTCAAGCACCCATACTTTGTCAATGCCTATCCGGTGCAGAGCAACTGCTACCCGCGCACTGACTGTATCGCTTCCCGAAGAAGAATAAAGAATGAGCTGGACATCATCCGGAACAGTAATATGTGGATATTTGCGCAACCGGGAGGGATCTAAACGAAAAGCGCCTGGAATAGCCTCGCAGCTTTCGTTGTCGGTTTCTTCTTCGAAGTTCAACAGATCGAGCACTGCGAATTTCTTATTGGATTTCAGTTTGCGTGCGAGCATTGGCGGGCTAATGCGGCGGAGCCGTAGCCGTCGGATCATTCGCACCAGGACCAGTCCCCGCAAGCCGGCATAGAAAACGAACGGAACCGCAATCGCGATCCCGAGGACGGTCCCAAAATGCCCGGCCCAACGAATTGCGACATCCAGTTGATTCGAGAAAAGATATCCTAGCCCGACATAGAAGCCTGACCAGAGGAAGCTACCTACTGCATCAAGCGCAAAGAACCCTGTGAGCGGCGCTCCCTCCGCACCGCCAAGTGGCGGCATGAGGCCATCCAGTCCGGGAACAAACTTCGCGATACACAATACCGGGAGACCATGACGGCGAAATTTTTCGCGCGCATTTTCGGAGCAGCTTCGCGGGTCAGTACTAAACCGGCAGAGTAGCCGTAAAGCCTTAGAACCCCATTTGCGGCCGAGCCAGAACCATATCCCATCCGCTGCCAGACAACCAAATACGCCTAGAAAAACAATGATGCTGGTGCTCATGTGCCCATGCGCCGAAAGAGCTCCTGCGGCCATCAGGAAAACGATGGACGGGACAGGCAGGCAAGCTTGATTTGCAAAAACCGCAAGGAGCACTCCGCCATAAGTCAATTCTGAGGAGGTGGTCACGAGCGCCCTCCAGTTGAAATGTCCGACATCAGTCCCTCCCCTGCGATGAGCACCACCACCGACCGTGCGGCAGCTCGATACGTTGGCCCCAGAACCGGTTGTTCCGCATTCCATTCGCAAATGTCCTGCGGCGGTTCCAGTGCAGTATCGATCCACCGTCGCCAGTTCTTTCGACCGTCTCTCAGTGTCGGAAGTTCGAAGTCGAGAGCTTCCCAATACGCATTCAGAATCACGTGCACCAGTACGCCTTCTCTTTTCAGCTCTCCGCCGATTACGATGCTGTGCGAAAAGGACGACCAGTCGGGCTGATTGAGTTTCACACCGTGCCAAGCTTGTTTTTGTTCGCGGAGAACCTGGCTCAAACTCATGCGCCGGCGTTCATGTTCCACATCTCGGATCACGCGGCGTTCGATCAGCAACTTCACGAACCGGAGGACGTCGGCAT
>Ga0335077_10003411_pt1 | contig 19201 bp, 19 predicted proteins | sample Lox_Sample_31_FD_207151 | JGI IMG/M metagenome (GOLD analysis project Ga0335077, IMG submission 207151) | Soil microbial communities from Loxahatchee National Wildlife Refuge, Florida, United States - Lox_Sample_3.1 | ecosystem: Environmental > Terrestrial > Soil > Wetlands | place: USA...
CGTCTCGCTGGTGCTTTCACCTTCTCTGACTGAATCCCAATGAAGGCATTCTGCCATCACCGCTAACCAATGCCAATGCCCAATATGCGGTAGGTGACTACAACTTCAGTTGTAGAGGCAGCAGTTAGCATTCAGCACTCCGCATTCAGGTATCGATGAACAATGGTTGATGGTTTCAAAAGAACCGGCTCACGCCTTGTAGGCGGGCGGTCCTCGCGAAAGGCTGAATGCTGATTGCTAAATTCCAAGTGCTAATTGCCAAGTGCCAAACGCTGCCCTGCTTTGATATCTTCAACCCATGGCCCTATCGCCCAACATTTGCGGCGTGGTTCTTGCCGCCGGCGCCTCGACCCGTATGGGACGCGACAAGGCGCTGCTGCCCTGGCCGCCGGTAGCGGAAGGCACGCCGGTGGCGAATACCTTCCTGGGCGCGACCATTGACTTGCTGCAACAGTACGCCGAGCTGGTGATCGTCGTCGCCGGCAAGAATGCCGCAGTCATCGCACCGGTCGTCTACACCCACGCTGCTTTCCTGACCGTGAACCGCCAACCCGAGCGCGGCCAGTTCAGTTCGTTGCAGGTGGGCCTGCAGGAAGTGCTGAACCAGGGGCGCGACGCGGCGCTGATCGCGCTGATCGACCGGCCGCCGGTGCTGCCTCGGACGGTGCAGCAACTGTGCGAGGCCTTCCGTTACGCCAGCTCCGACGTGTGGGCCGTGGTTCCGCAAGTCACCCGCGGTGAACAGGTGGTGCACGGCCATCCCATCCTGATTGGGCGCGAAATGATCCACGCCTTCCTGCACGCGCCGCTGACCAGCACGGCTCGCGAGATCGAACTCCAGTACCAGCGGCACATCCAGTACGTGCCGGTTGAAGATCCTCGCATCGGCATCAACATCGACACGCCGGAAGACTACGCTCGCCTGGCGGCCGCGGAGATGATCTCGTCGGAGAAGCAGGCTTGAGGTCTCAGGGGCCGCAGCCGGCAACGGACTTCGTGGAAGCGGTCCTGGCGTTGAGGCCGTCGATTGCGGTCTTCGATTGCGACGGGACACTGTGGAGCGGCGATGCCGGGGCTGATTTCTTTTATTGGGAGATCGAGCGGGGAATTGTCAGCCGAGAAGTCGGCGCGTGGGCGCGCCGCCGTTACGAAGAGTATCGGGCGGGCAAGCTGGGTGAGGAAGAGATGTGCGGTGAGATGGTGACCATCAATCGCGGTGTTTCCTGCGAAACTTTGGCGCGCGCCGCAGCAGAATTCTTCGACGAGGTGGTGGCGCCGCGCATCTTTCCCGAGCTGCAGGTGCTAACTAACCGGTTAGTTAAGCAAGGCTGCGAGCTGTGGGCCGTGTCGTCGACGAACAATTGGGTGGTGGAAGCCGGAATCGAGCGCTTCGGAATCCAGCGTGAGCGCGTGTTAGCAGCCTGCGTTCATGTCGAGGATGGGCAAGCCACGGATCGCCTGATGCGCGTGCCCACCGATGAACTGAAGGCCGTGGTGATTCGTGAAGTCATTGGCAAGCCGATGGAGGCGGTCTTCGGCAACTCGATTCACGACCAGGCGATGCTGGAGCTGGCGCAGTGGCCGTTCTGCGTGAATCCCAATCCTGACCTGGAGCAGGTCGCCAAGAAGCGAGGATGGCGAGTGTACAGGCCGGCAGGAAGCATATAAATCCTCCTTGCGAAATCTCCAACGTAAGGAATATCATGCTGGTAATCGACTGTCGTGTCAGCAAGGAATAATCTTATGTGGCATTCCACAGTGACAAGTAAGGGCCAAACGACCATCCCGGAGAAAATTCGAAAGGCGTTGGGAATCAAGCCGGGCGATTGCCTGGAATACCAAGTGGAGGGGGAACGCGTCATCGTTCGGGTACATCCGGGAACCCGATCGCTCAAAGGAGCGCTTGCCAGCAACAAGGGAGAGGGAATGTCTTTCCGGGAGATTCGCCGGGCCGCGGCGGTAGCGGTACAGAGCCATAAGGCATCAAGGTGAGCAAGCGGAGGCTTGTCGATACCAACTTGATTGTTCGCTATCTGGTGCAGGACCACGAAAGCTATTCACGCGCAGCGGGCAGGCTTTTCGAGGCCTGCGATCGTGGCGATGTGGTTCTGGTGATATTGCCCGTGGTGCTGGCGGAGTGCGTATTTGTGCTGGAATCGTTTTATGAGCATCCGCGAGCGGACATCGCGGCGGTACTCAGCCAACTTATTTCCAGTCCAGGGGTCGAGATCAGCGAGACTGCGATTCACCTCGATGCACTCGACCGCTACCGACGAACCAAGATCCATTTTGTGGATTGTGTGATCGCTGCCACCGCCGTCGCCCGAAAGATGCCCGTGGCGAGCTTCGATCAGGACTTCCGTAAATTTGGTGACGTTCGCGTCACTGTCGGATAGTTGTCTGGTTTGGCTCCGCGGCTGGGGCATCCTCACGGATGCGGAGCAGACAGACTGCCGAGGCAGATGGCCTATGGCAACTCCTCCCACTACGCGAGGGCAGCCGGCTGCTCGACATACCTTGCGGGTTGGGGCGTCTATCGCCTCCGCTTGCCGATCGGGGCGCAATCACGCCGCTCATCCCCACCGCTTGAGTTCGGGCCAAATGGTCTGCAAGTTCCACTTCAATCCCTGGCAGTAATAAATCGGAGCCCATTCGTCGCGACGCGAGAGCGGGTCTTCCGTAGTGCCGATGACGCGATAGCTCGTGCAATCGTTCTGCATGTTGCGTTCGTCGTGCTCGCCCATCACGATGAGACTCTCGCCGGTATAGCCGCGCGGTCCCCAGATCCAGTAATTCTGGTGCCCGCCGATCGCTTTGGGCAGGCCGTAGCGCGGGCCGAAGAAGTCAATCGCGCCGGCCTCTCCATAGTTATTGGCGAAGATGGCGGTCTTGTGCTGCACGTCGGGCGGCAGCGTGTGGTAGAACGCCGCCACACGCTGCACCATTTCCTGCCAGCCAAACATGTCGGCATAGAGCTGAGGCAATACTCCCTGCGGCATGTGTTCGAACTTCTGCTGCTCAATTCCCGTCCTGTGCTCGTAGGCGAGGAAGTGCGGCACGCTGAGCACCGGCAGGATGGTGGGAAGATAAAGCGTGGAGATTGCTGTAATGGCGACGGCGAGCGCGGGCTTTGCCCAGACCCAGCGTTTCGCCTCGGTCGCGCTCTCCACCCACACCGCTCCGGCGGCAAACATCATGGGATACACCGGCGCCAGGTAGTACATCTTGCCGTGCAGGAACAGCATCTCGGCGAGAAACACCAGGTAGGCCCATCCCAGAACGCGGTAGGCTCGCCCGCGTCTTGAAAAGAAGAAGAGCAAAGCAAACGGCACCAGCAGCGCCGCGACAAAGCCCAGCATCTGCGCCTGCGCGGCCAGATAGGGCAGCGGAGCCAGTACGATATCGCGGCCACTTTCACGCACATTGCGCATCAGTTGGAGAAATGGAAAGTGGTTGCGCCATTCCCACAGGAAGTTGGGCAGCGCGATGAGCGTTGCGATCGCGCAGCCCATCCACAACCAGCGCCGAGCAAAACTGCGGCGCAGCGGTGTCAGGCACAGACCAACCAGCACGCCCGACAGCCAGAAGATCACTCCATACTTGTTGAGCAGGGTGATCCCTGCCAATGCGCCGACGGCAAGCCACAGACGCTCGCGGCCGCTGTTTGCAATACGAACGATGAGCAACGCGATCGCCGTCCACAGCAGCGGGTCGAAGGCGTTCATGGTGAACAGGTGCGACAGCGCGAGGAAGATCGGCGCCATTAAGGTCGCTAGCGCCGCCAGAAACATCGCCCAGCGGCTGCCTCCCAGTTCGCGGACAAGCCGCCCGGCGAGGACAATGCTCGCTACCCCTGCGAGTGCGGGCAGCAGCCGCAGCGCCCATAGCGACGTTCCGAGCGTGTGCTCCAGCAGCCACGCGGCCCAGCCAATTAGCGGCGGCTGGTCAACATAGCCCCAGGCGGGATGTTCGCCGCACGCCAGATAGTAGAGCTCATCGCGAAAGTACCCATAATGCGGTGCGGCGAGCAAGTACAGGATGATCCGCACCACTGCGACATATAGCACGATGCCCGTTCCAGAGGTAAACGCAGAGTTTCTCTGTTGGGTTGTGCTGATTACCTCAGAGGGTGCAGCCATGAGTACTCATACGGAATGCCGGGGCGAATGTTCCGCTTGCAAGGCTGGTGGATGTTTTCGTCGAGGCAACAGAGGTATTTCGCGCAATGTGAGGCGCGGCAAGCCCAGGCGTCAACCTTCTCAGCTCAGCTCCGCGAATACCGCAGAGACGCCGACGGTGATGGGCGAGTTCTCGATTGTTGACGACTGCGCCTCAATCCGGCTTGGCCCGTGCTGTTGTGTGTGGCTCAGTCTGCCGCCGCAGGTTCGGTCAAGCCGTCTTAACCGCCTTCGCGCCGTCTTTTCCAAGCCATGACGCACAGGCCAGCAACTGCCTGGTGAAGGGATGGGCAGGACGCGTGAGTACTTTGTCGGAGCTGTCACATTCAACGATTTCGCCGTTGCGCAGGATGGCACAGCGATGACAGATGCTGGCAACCGATGCCAGATCATGAGAGATGTACAAGACGGCGGTGCCGATGCTGCGATTAAACTCCTCGATCAGCCGCAGGATTTCCGATTGTGTGATCACGTCGAGCGCGCTAGTAGGCTCGTCGGCGATAAGCAGCGCCGGGGAGTGCATCACCGCCATGGCGATCAGCACCCGTTGCGCCTGGCCCACGCTGATCTGCGATGGATAGCGATTGCGGAATTCCTTGGCGGCCGGCAAGCCCACGCTGGTCAGAGCGTCCTCGACTGCGGCAGCGACTTCGCTGGGAGTTCCTCGCGCGTGGGCGCGCCAGCACTCGGCTAGTTGTGTTTCCAGGCGCAATGCCGGATTCAAACTGTCGAGCGGGCTTTGTAGCACGAGAGCGATCTCCCGGCCACGAAGCTTGCGCATGTGGCGTTCCGAGGCGGTCATCAAATCACATCCGCGGTATATCAGGCTTCCGCTTGCCTTGCCCCCTTTCAGGTCGAGCAGCCTCATCAACGCCAGCGCGAGCGTGCTTTTTCCCGAGCCGCTTTCCCCGACCAGCCCAAGAATCTCGCCGCGCTGCATCTCCAGGCGCACCCGCTTGAGAGCGCCTGGCTTGTTGGCGTAATCCACGCTTAGATCGACGGAGAGGAGGGTCTGGCTACCTGGCATTGCTCGCCTGCTGTACGTTTAACTGGAGATACTCGATGTTCCAAAACGTCTGCGGCCGGATGGGCACCGGCTTCGCGCCTTCCACCGACAGGGAAACGGCGGTGAGCGCGTTCTTGTTCACCAGATAGATGAACGGGGCCTCGTCGGCCACAATCTCCTGCACCTGGTCGAAGTACTTCTTGCGCGTGTGATCGTCCAGGGAAGATGCTTGCGCCCGCATCAAACGATCGATCTCCGCCTCCCAGGGTGTCGCCGGCGTTTGCTGCTTCGGGTTCCACTGATGCTCCTCGGCGGAACTCAGCCAGACATTCATCTGCGCGTCGGGATCAAGCTCGTCGTTGACAAAGCCCAGGAGGGCCGCCTCGTAATCGAACGACTCGCTGATCCGCTGGATGAGCGAGGGAAAGTCGAGAGTGACAACGTTCACCGTGACGCCGATGGCGCGCAGGTCCTGCTGAATCATGGTCGCCATCGCCTCGCGGGCGCGGTTGCCGGAGTTGGTGACGATCGCGAACTCCACGGCATGACCATCCCGGTCCTGAAGTTTTCCTTCCGAAAGCCGGAAGCCGTCCTGCGCGAGTAGGCGCAGAGCTTCGTTGGTATCGTGGCGGGCCGGCTTCAATCGAGCGTCAAACCAGAATTTGTTGGCCGGCGAGATCGGTCCCCTCGCCGGCTCGGCATGTCCTTTGAACACCACTTTGCAAAGGTCATCGCGATTGATGGCTGAGGATATCGCCACCCGGAAGTTGCGTGACTTGAACCATTCGCGTTTGTAGGCCGGAAGGGGTGCGCTGGGGACCTGGTTGAACCACAACTGCTCGGAATCCAAGGATGGGCCGGCATCGCGCACTTCCTGCGGGGCCGAGCGGGCAAGCCGGTCGAAATAGTCGGCGTCCAGCGAGTTGATCAACTGGATATCGTTGCGCGTGAAGTGCAGCAGTTCAATGTCGCGGTTGCCCTGGATTTCCAGCCGGATGGCATCGAGATAGGGCAACTGCCGGCCGGAGGCGTCGTGCTTCCAGTAGTTCGGGTTCTTGCGCAGGTAAATGTAGGAGCCGGGCTTGCGCTCCGCCACGTAGAACGGACCGAGGACCGCCGTCTCCTGGCGCGGGGAATGGGACGACACGATGGCAACCTGGTCGAAGAGCCTGTCCAGCCCCGCCAACGGCGCGGGGAAAGTAATCGCGATTTTGTCCGGCGCAAGTACGCTAGCGATGACTTTGCCCGTTCCCGAACGGAACGCATCTCCCGTGGGGGCGTGGAGGTTGGGGTCCATTAACTGCTCCATCGTGAACTTCACGTCTTCGGCATTGAACGGGGTTCCATCGGAGAAACAAATTCCCTTGCGGAGGGTGAAGGTAATCGTCCGTCCGTCCTTGGAAATGGCCCACGACCGCGCAAGCTCGGGTTGCAGTTTCTGTGTGTCGCGGTTCAAGCGCAGCAGCACGCCTCCGGTTAAGTAGCGAATGGCCTCCGAAGGCTCGTCTGCCACCATCGCAGGATTAAGAGTTTTTGGATCGGAGCGCAGGAAAAACCTAAGCTCGTCCGAGCACAGATCCGTCGTCAACAAGACGGTCAATACGAGACCAAAACATAGCGTGGCGCGGCGCATTTCAGTAAGCCTCCTCGCGCGAGACGGCAATCTGCAAACTGCTTACGACAACGGCCAGCACGATCAGAGCGGTGAAACGACACACACCGCCGCCCAGGCTGAGAACGCTTTCCAGTTCACGGAGCAAGCTGCCGAGGGACGGCAAAGGCTCAGACACTCCCAGCCCGAGCAGGCTGAGGTTCGCTTCGGCCAGAATGAAGATAGGGATAGATATCCAAAATTGCGCCAGCAACACGGGCTGCAGGTTGGGCACGACGTGTTTGTAGAGCAGTCGCCAGCGCGAAATGCCGGCGGCGCGGGCCAGCAGGATGAAGTGCGATTGCCGCAGACGCGAGGCCCGTGCTTGCAGAATTCTTCCCGGCGCGGCCCAGCCCAGGGCTCCCAGTACGAGAAACGTTACTACGGCCGATACCACCGGCGAGGTATTCAACGGAAGCAGGGCGCGGACCATCATCAACAAGAACAGCCACGGAACCGACAAGAACAGATCAATGACGAGCTTGGCGGAACGCTCGGACAAGCCGCCCATCCATCCCGGAGCGGCGCCGATCACCAGCGCGAACAGCATCGACAGCGCGGCGGCCGCCGGCGCCAGCATCAGCGAAACGCGGGTCCCGTGCAGCAGGCGCGCGAAGCGGTCGCGACCCAGTTGGTCGGTGCCGAGCCAGTGTTGTGCCGAAGCCGGCGCACTGATGGCGTCGCGGTCCTGGCGGGCATAATCAAAGCGCGAAAGAAACCCGCCGATTGCGCTGACCAGCGCGATCACGGCTAACATCGCCCTTGCCGCCCGGCGCACGCCCTTCATAGCGGCGGCCTCCGCTCCTGCGCCAGCAGGTCGGCGCCAGAGTTGGCCAGGGTGACGCTGGCCGTCACCAGCATGCAGAGGTTAATCAGCAGCGGCAGGTCGCGGGCCATCGCCGACTGCCACGCCAGCTGCCCGATCCCGGGAATACCGCACAGCGCTTCCACCGGAATAGCGGCGCTGATCGCCAGCCCAACCGAGACGCCGGCCAGGGCCAGCACTTCGCGCCGCACCACGGGGACAACATGCCAGAAGAGGATGTGCGTCTGCGAGAGCCCCTTGGCCTTAGCGGCAAGCACGTGAGGCATGTGTGCGGTGGCTGCGGTCAGGTTGCTGAGATAGCGATGCACCTTGGGAAAGAGGATGAACGCCAACGCCAGATATCCGGGCGCATTCAGGACGATCGACAACAGGGCGAGCGCGCCCGCCGGCAGGCAGAGCAAGGTTCCGGTAAGGACCGTGCTGCCCAGCGAAAGCACGGGCGCGCGCCACAGGCAGGCGACGCACACCAGCACGGCAGCGGCGAGCCATGCCAGGAGCATCGCTTTACCTACCAACTGGAAGGTGACGCCAACGCGTTCGGTTAGCAACTGGCGGACGGGACGGTTCAGCGAACGCGAGACGCCGAAGTCGCCATGCACGGCGCGGCTCAAATATCCCAGATAGTACGAGCCAATGCTTCGCTCATCCGCCGAGGCGTTCCGAATGGCGGCGAGACTCTCGCTGCTCAGCCGCGCATCAAGCTGGCGTTCGTCAGCGCCGAAGCCGGGCGCGTAGCGCACCAGGGTGGCCGAAAGCAAACCTCCGATCATAAGAGTCATCGCCGCCAATACCAGTCTGCGCAACCCCAGGTTCACCATCACGCCCTCATCGACTCACTGGGTCAACATACTTTGCGGGGTATAGTTCAGAAAGGCCCCGTCAAAGTGATGCGCCTTCTTCATCTCGTACATGCGCTGGTCGGCTTTCACCAGCAGTTGCGCTGCCGTGCGACTGTCGTCGGGATAAAATGCGATGCCTACGCTGGCGGAAATCTCCAGCGATCCGCATGTCTCCTCGGTGCTCATGGCCGCCGCCGCACTAATCCGTTCGTGCACCGTGGGCACATCGCTGGCTTTCAGGCCGGGTGCGATGATGACGAACTCGTCGCCCCCCATGCGCGCGATGTAGTCATATTCGCGGCAGGCCACCTTGAGCTTGCGGGCGAAGGCCTGCAGCACCTGGTTGCCCGCCATATGTCCGAAGCGATCATTCACCTGCTTAAAACCGTCAAGGTCGCAGACGACGATACCGACTCGGCCGCGATCGCGTTGGTGGCGGGCGATTTCGCTTTCCAGTTGTACGAACAGCGAACGCGCGTTGGGCAGCCCGGTCAAGTAGTCGGTGACGGCTGAATCGGTCGCGTCCTGATACTTGGCGGCATTGGCGATGGACGCCCCGATTTTCTCGCTCATGGCCAGCAGGATGCGCAGATGGTCGGTGGAGAAGGCGTCCGCTTCCAGCTTGTAGAGGGTCAGCACCCCGAGCAGCGAGTCGTCCGCATCCATCAGAGGAACGCTCAGAGCCGAACCCAGACGTTCGATACGCTGGGGATTCTCGAGATAGCCCGGCTCGACCAAAGGGTTGCCGTTGAGGATGGGCTTGCGGTTCTCGGCCACCCAGCCGGTCACGCCCGCCCCCAGCGGGATCCTGAGCGCGGCAAAGGCGCGGAAGTCGTCGCCGCTGGTGTAGTCGGTCACCAGTTGGTTGTCGCGGAGCCGGTAGATGGCGATGGTGTCATAAGGAACCACTTTGCGAACACGGGCGGCCACCACCGACAGGGTTTCTTCCAGGCTGAGGGAGCGGCCCAGATCGTTGCTGAACTCCAGCAACGCCTGTGCCTCATAACGCGCGGCCACGATGGACGCCAGAAAATCGAGCTCGCCGTTGGAGATCTCGTGCGATACCTCGAATCCCGCGGCCGGAGCGCCGGATTGGGCGACCCTAATGTCGCGCGGCAGCTTGAGCCGTTCGGTGATACCGCCGGCGCCCGCCTCCGCCTGCTGCTCCCACTGCTGAAACTTACGCTGGGTCACCGCGACGACGCGCGGATCGAATTGTTTGCCCGACTGACGGACAAGCTCCGCCACGCTCTCCTGGATCGAAGCCCCGCGCCGGTACTGGCGATCGGAGGCGATCGCGTCGAGGGAATCCACCACAGCCAGTATGCGGGCGCCGATGGGAATCTCCTCGCCCTTCCGGCCGTCGGGATAGCCGCTGCCGTCCCAGCGCTCGTGATGTGAGCGCACGATGGGCGCCACCGGATACGGGAACTTGACGCGCTCCAGGATCTCCGCGCCCACGATGGGGTGGATCTTCATCTTCTCGAACTCTTCCTCGGTGAGCCGGCCGGGTTTGTTAATGATGTGCTCGGGCACGGCCAGTTTGCCGATGTCATGCAGGAGCGCCGCCGCGCGCAGGGCCTCCATCTCCAGCTCGCTCAGTTCCATCTCCTTACCTATGCCTTCGGCATAGGCGCGCACCCGCTTCAGGTGGACATGCGTGGTGTGGTCCTTGGCGTCGATGGCCAGAGCTAGGGCCTCGATGGTGCGCAGATGCAGTTCGGCGATGCCTTCAACGTGCTTCTTCTCATCCTCCAGCTTGCTGAAGTACAGCCGATAAGAACGGTAGATAAGGTAAGCGACCGGAACCATCAGCAGGGAACTCTGCCATCCCAGGCGGGTGTTCGACCAGGCGATGAGTCCGGCAATGGCAGCGCCGACCAGGTAGTTGGGGAAGGACCACAAGTAGCATTCGACCCAGGTTTTGTAGAACGGGCGGCGTTCGGTCAGGGCCACCACGCCGCCCACTGGCAACGTATTGGCGAGGAAGTAGACAATGGCGGTCACCATCAGCCGCAGCTCCATGCGCGGCCCCAGCCACGCGGCCGAGCGATGGAAGAACACGTAGCAGAGCTCGATCGCGATCGCAATATCGGCAGTATTGAATGCCAGATGCAGCAGGTTGATCTGCTTCCTGTTCCACCAGGTTTGGACCAAGACCCCTAGGCAGCCCACGACCAGAGTTTCTTGCAGGGAGAGTTCCACTACCGAAACCAGGATCACGACCAGGTTCACTGACATCGTGCCGTTGATTCCCGGCAGCACAACCTTCAACTGCGAAGCAAAACATACCATCAGCAGATACGCGAAGAAGCGGGCGAGGGTGGGCCAGTCCCCATGCAGGAGTTCGACCGCAAGCACCGAAAACCCGAGGGAAAGAACCATCGCGATGAAAACTTTGGCTCGAAGGTTCATTGCCGATCACTCGCATTCTGCAGCAGGGCTAAGTTGTTTGCGGCTCCTGGTCGGATTCGGCCGAATTCGTCGTCTCCGGACTGGATGAGTGAATCTCTTTCTGCTCGCGCCGCCCATCCGCAATACTCTGGCCAGTTATTCGCGGTCGGGCCCCTGGACCTCAGGGTGCAACGTCTGCTGCCACGAATGCTTCAGCTTTGGGCTGTGGCCTTGTGGTCAGTTCCGCGAGTGTTGCAAGGAAGGCAGTGGGCGTAACTCCCCGGCTGAAAATCACGTCCGCGTACTCGGCCCCTGGTGGGAGTTTTCCCTTCCGACGGTTCAACAACACGATAGGCACGGTGGGCTTAAGGCGCTTCATTTCACAACCGCCCCGAACCCAATTGCCATCCGGCACCGTGATGACAAGGTCGATGTCATCTTCCCTAAAAACTCGCATGGCGGAGTCGCCGCTGCTGGCGGTTTTCACCGCGTAGCCTGCAATGGAGAGGAGGAGTTGAAGCCAGGCTACTCTCGTGGGATCGGTATCCATGCACAATACCGTCGTGTTTGAGCAGCGCACTTGCATGTTCCTCTTCTTCTCCGGCACTCATCTTCCCGTACAGATTCCTATCGTCGAAAAACCGGCCGAAGGTGACAGCAGAAGCAACGGTGGCAAACCAGCATTGACCATCCGTTGCTCCTGCTAGGGGCATTTTCGCTTTAGTTGCCCTCGTTGTCCCCGTCGATGGCCAGCGTGGAGGCTTCGCCCTGCGGCTGGCCGACCCCCCAAACCACGGTGTTACCCCAGACCACGGTAAAGCCGGCCAGAGTGTTATTGCCCCAGCAGACGGTGTTGCCCGAGAGCACGGAGAGTCCGCCAGAATCGATCCCGGAGAACTGGCTCACACCCCAAACCACGGTGTTGCCCCACACTCCCGACCCCCAGATCAACTGGGAGTTGTTGCTTAGAACAACGTTACCGCTGCGGTCCTGAGTCGCGGTCGGCGACAGAGCGCTGCCCGGATTGGCGGGGGCCAAATCTGTATTGATTAACGCACCCACGACGTCGAGAAGGCCTGCCCCCACGGTGAAAATGTCAGCCTGCATGTTGTAGATCTGGCCGGTCACTGGATCAACGGCCGTGCTGGAGGGGACCAGGTTCTTGTAAGCGCCCTTCATGAGCCGCGCCTTGACCTGGTCCGGCGTGAGGTTGGGAAATACCTGCAGCATCAACGCAACCGTGCCCGACACCATAGGTGTGGCCATGCTGGTGCCGCTGAGGATGAAATACGTATTCGACTTGCCGACCCCCCCACTCTGTAAGAGCGACGCATTCACTTCGTTGGCGGGGTACTGCTGGTTCAAGGTGAAGGGTGACTGGTAGAGCGAGATGATTTGATTGCCGGGAGCGACAATGTCGGGCTTCACGATGTGGTCAAAGAGCGTGGGACCTTTGGAGCTGTAACTGGCAGGAACGTCATTCGTGCGGGCCGACTGCCCGAGAGTGTTCATGGCACCCACGGTGATCACGTAAGGATCGTTGCCCGGAGCGCCAATCGTTCCGTAGCCGTAGGTATTGGCAGAGTTGTCGCGGCCATCATTGCCCGCGGCCACCACGACGACAATGCCGGCTTGCCAGGCCTGCTCCACCGCTTGGCACAGCGGATCCTGGGTATAGCTTTCGTAAACCGGCCGCCCCAGCGACAGATTGATGATGCGAATGTTGTAAGTGTTCTTGAGCTGGATCGCGGTCTGAATGGCAGAGATCACCGAGCTGTCGTTCCCCTGTCCATTCTGGTCCAGCACGCGAAGGTTGACGATATTCACAGATTGCGCAACTCCCTGGACGGTATAAAGGAAACTCGATCCCCTGGACGCACTGCCGTTGCCGGCGAGAATTCCCGCTACATGCGTTCCATGACCATACTGGTCGTTGGTGTTGCCCCCGACGAAGCTCTGGCTATACACGATGTGCTGTCCGGACTGGAGGTCAGGCATACTGCTTATGCCGCTGTCGATCACGGCCACACCGACGCCGGAACCATTGAGTCCCACCAGCCACACCCAGGTAGCGTTGATGGTGGGCTCGTAATAGTCCAGGGTCTGGGTGGTGGACGTCACGGAAACTGGACGATCCGGCGAGATGTATGCCACATCGGGATCGGCAGCCAGCGTGGCCAGAGCTTGCGCGGGCAGCGAGTAGGAGGCCGCCTTGACCAAGCTGAGATCGCGCTGCAGCGAGCCTCCCAGGCGCATGACCTTCTGGTGGTGAACGGCAGTGGGCGGCTGCCGGAATTGAACGATGACGTTTACGCGGTCGGAGGCCCTCTGGCTTTGGAGGTCCGGAGAAACCTTCGAAGTAGCAGCGAAGCTGAGAGTTGCACTGGCGAGCAGCACGCAGGTGAGGGCTAGACTTCCTCCCCATGTCGCGCTCCAGCACGATTTGCCTTTTGAAATAGTCACTTTTTGATGAGTGAACATGATTCCGCCAGACCTCCCTCGAACCTGGTTTTACTGCGCCACTGCGAGTGCTATTGCAAAGGGCTCTCCTAAGTGGTCGCTACGCTAACTTCTTTGCTTTTGCCAATCGCCACGAAGGAGGGGTTCTCCAGTTGAGCCATTTTGGCGCACCCTGGATGGCGGACCATGCCAATTTGGCGCAGCCGCCGTCGAGGAGCGGGAGGCCGGTACGAATGCCAATGCGACTGCCCTGCGTCGGCGTCAACGGTGTGATTCGCAAAAAAAGTCACCGGGAGAAGATGACGATTTCCCTGCGATTGGCGGTTACGTTAGTTTGGTCGATTCCAGCTTTATTGTCGATTTCCCGATAGGAAGAGCGAGATAGTCTGTAGGTACACGTTTGTGCAGTAGACGCGAGGAGTCCGGGCCCCAGGGAAGCTCTGCTCGCCTCCAGCGAAGGTGACCATGAGGACTGTGTCGGCAGCGAATAGCAACGGAATTCAGGACATGGTGGTAGCCGACCCGAAGATGCTGGAGTTGATCGAAGCGGCGCAAAACGTGGCCCGCCACAAAGCCGCCGTGCTCATCACGGGTGAGACGGGAGTGGGCAAGGAACTGGTGGCGCGTATCATTCACGAGCACTCACCGCGTCGCTCGGGCCCCTGGGTCGACCTGAACTGCGCTGCGCTCCCGGAACATCTGGTGGAGAGCGAACTGTTCGGCTATGAGAAGGGCGCCTTCAGCGGTGCCGATAATGTTAAGCCGGGCCTGTTCGAGGTGGCCAACGGCGGGACCTTGTTTCTGGACGAGATCGGCGATCTCGACCCGAAAAGCCAGGTGAAGCTGCTGCGTGTTCTCGACGGTATTCCCTATTACCGGCTAGGAGGAAGCCGAAAAATATCCGTCGACGTCAGATTGCTGGCGGCAACCAATCGCGACCTCAAGAGCGCGGTGCGCGAGGGGAGCTTCCGCAGCGACCTATATCATCGCATCAGCGAACTTTATCTCGAAGTGCCGCCTTTGCGGGAAAGGCCCGAGGACATCATCGCCCTGGCCCAGCATTTCCTGGAGCGCTGCCGACCCGAGGCGCACTTCACCCCCGAAGCCCTGGAATCGCTACTGCTTTTCGAATGGCACGGCAATGTCCGCGAATTGCGAAATCTGGTGTTGAAACTTGCGATCTTGAGCTCTCATCCGGAGATCGACGCGCAGGATGTCCGCGACTGTTTGGGGGGGCGGGGGAGGCCAGGTTCTGATGCCGCGGCGAGCGCGACCACGCCGGAGATCAATTCCATCGCCCAGATGGAGCGGCACATGATCGCGCGGGCGCTGGAAGAGGCTGGAGGCAATCAGCGGCTGGCGGCCGAGCGTTTGGGCATGCCGCGCCGCACCTTCTGCCGCAAGCTGAGCGAGATGCACATCATGCTCGAAGAACACCACAACGGCTCAACCAAAGCGAGCCGCCAACCACCCCTGGGCCGGCGCAAAGAACTGCAAATTCCGGTCAGCATCACCACCAAAGCAGGGCGCTCGTTTGCCGCTGCCAGCAGGAACTTGAGCCTGGGTGGCTTGGGCTTGCAGATACAGCCACCCTTGGAAAGCGCCGAAGAACTCACGGTGGCGTTCACCCTTCCGGGGAGCCGGCGCCGGCTCGAAGTGCAGGGGGTTGTGGCCTGGTCGCAGGCTGATGGCATGGCCGGCATTCGCTTCGTCCGGATGGGCGATTCCAAAATCGAGGTACTGAATCGCTGGCTGGGCATCAACCGCGAAGTCGGCTTCGAGCAAGTCAGCGCAGCAGACTTGCTCGAAGCCCCAGTGTGCTAATCGGTGAGCGCGCCCGCGCAGCTGAAATGACTATGTTAGCTCGGCGAAAATGCTAGCTAGATCGACTCTGATCGGCGAATTCTCGATGGCGAACGACTGGGTTTCCATCCAACTCCCGGTCGAGCAGTCGTAGCCGCGGCGGGTCTGAGGGTTCACCACCCAGATGTGCGTTAAGCCCATCTTGCGGTAGTCGCTTATACGGTTAGCGTAACGGGAAATGCGGTCTTCCGGGGAGACAATTTCAATAACCGCCAAGGGCGGGTGTTGCTTGAGTTGGTTGATCGGGTGCCTGCGCGGGGAAAGACCGACATCGACTACACGGAACCGGGTCGGAGTAATCTGTAACCGAATTTCAGGCAGGACCCAGATGTCCCACGCCTGGGCATGAGTGCGAAACCACTCAATGAGCGCCCCCTGTGCCACCGCGTGTTCTGGCTCGCCCAAGTTGCGCTCCTCCAGCATCCCGTCTATATAATCACGGTCCGGGTGGTACGTACTCCCTAGATACTCGTCAACGGTCACTGTTGGCTGGGTCGTGGTGGCCATGGCAGCTCTCCTGAAGGTGCTTACGCCTTCTCCAGGTTCAACGCGCGCCGGAATGATCCCTGATCGTTCTTGATCTTCTCTTGCAGCAGCATGATGGCGTAGATGAGCTGCTCGGGACGGGGCGGGCAGCCGGGGACGTAGACATCGACGGGGATCCACTGATTCACGCCCTGGACCAGCGCGTAGTTGTTGAAGACCCCGCCGGAGGTGGCGCAGGCGCCCATCGAGATGACCCACTTGGGCTCGGGCATCTGCTGGTAGAGCTCGCGGATGACGGGCGCCATCTTCTGCGAGACGCGGCCGGCGATGATCATCAGGTCACTCTGGCGCGGCGAAGGACGAAAGACCTCGGCGCCGAAGCGGGCGATGTCGAAGCGCGAGGCGCCCATCGACATCATCTCGATGGCGCAGCAGGCCAGGCCGAAGGTCATGGGCCAGATGGAATTGCGGCGCACCCAGTTGACCACCGCGTCCATGGAGGCCATGATCACGCCCTCGTGCTGCTGCTCGCCGAAGGTGGCGCGCAGGGTGGCGCGGCGATCGTTCGGGTCGCCGACCAGGTCTTCAAATCGATCATGGCCACTGACGGGATTTTCGAAATGGGGGGTGCTTGGCTCGCTCATGACGCTCACATTATACCTACTCATTTCGATGCCTTGGCGCCGGGCCGCGACGCACCTGGCTTACAGCGTCAGCACGACCTTGCCGAACATCTCGCTCTTGGCCAGGTACTCGTGTGCCGCGCGCGCTTCGCTCAGCGGGAAGGTACGATCGACCACCGGCTTCAGCTTACCGGCGAAGACGTGCTTCAGCACCGCGTGCAACTCGCCCATCTCGCCCATGTAGGAGCCGAGCAGCGAGAGCTGTTTGGCAAACAGCACCCGCAGATCGAGCTGAGCTTCGTATCCCGTGGTCGCGCCGCATGTGACGAGCGTGCCCCCGGGCTTTAGCGAGCGCACGCTGTCGGGCCAAGTCGCTACGCCAACATGTTCGAAGACGATATCTACGCCGCGCTTGTTGGTGATGCGCCGCACCTCGTCGGCAATCTTCTGCCTGTAGTGATCGATGGTGTGATCGGCGCCGAGCTCGCGCGCCTTGGCCAGCTTGCGCTCGTCACCGGCGGTGGTCATGACTTCCGCGCCCAACATCTTCGCGATCTGGATGGCCGCCGAACCGACGCCTGAGCCCGCGCCCAGCACCAGCACCGTCTGCCCGGCGCGCAGATGCGCACGGCCGAGCAGCATGTGCCAGGCGGTGAGGAAGACCAGAGGAACACTGGCGGCGTTCACAAAGTCGAGCGAGTCGGGAATGGGAATGACGTTGACCCGCGGCACGGCAATCAACTCGCAGTTGCCACCATCGACGCCGTTGCCCAGTACGGTGAACTGCGGGCAGAGATTGTGATGGCCCGCCGTGCACTGCTCGCAGTGATTGCAGAAGACCATCGGCGCCAGCAGCACGCGGGTGCCCGGCTTGACGTCGGTGATGTACTCGCCAACATCCGCTACCTCACCGGCAATGTCGCTACCGAGGATGTGCGGCAGCTTCACTCCGGGCAGGCCCTTGCGCACCCAAAGATCAAGGTGATTCAGCGCACACGCGCGCACGCGAACCAGGACGTGGTCCTTGCGCAGGGCGGGATCGGGAATGTCTTCGTATTTCAGAACTTCGGGACTGCCGAACTCATGGATGCGGATGGCTTTCATATGAATTTCCTCAGGATTGCCATATCAACCTACATTGCGCCGAAGTCATACCACGCCCAGCCATTTAACTGGGAATCGTGCAGCCAATGCATTCGCCAGACACTCGTCGGCGGTGACGAGTTCGCACTGAGTCTGCACCGCCAGAGCAACGTATACGCTGTCATACATGGTGCGATCGAACGTGACGGCGATGCTCAAAGCCTGGTCAAGAAGGCCATAGGACGCCAGCGTAGGCAGCCCGCGGTCACGCATTGCGGTCATTGCCTCCGCCGCATCCGGGGGCGCACACCTCCCGATGCGAACCGCTTTCCAGAGCGCGTTTCCCAGTTCAAGCCAGAACAGGTCCGGTACGATGAATTCGACCTCAGCTTTTCCGAACCGGTTCAGCAGTTCCAGCGCTTCCGTGGTCAGCCTCTCGCCTACCCCAGGGAGCGCCCATTTAATGGCCACGCTGACGTCCAGGACAAAAAGGCTCACCGGGAGCGGTCCTCACGTACCATTTCCTCGGCAGAAGGAAAAGGTCCCGGAGACGGCGACGGCTTGGAACGGAGGCGTTCCAAGCGGCGAATAAACTCGCGCCGCGCCTTCAGCTCGCGCTCGGTGGGAACGAACTGCTCCAGCAGCTCCAGCACCTCGGCCGCAATTGATTTCCGGTTCTGACGCGCGCGTTTACGCAGCGCTTCGTAGAGCTCGTCCGGGACGTTTTCCACGTATAAAGTAGCCATAGTAAAGTCCTAGGAATAATCTAGCATATAGCTAGGCACGTGCTCGGCAAAATCTGCCACATGTTGTAGGTAGATGGCTGCGAACCACAGCACACTCCAACAAGCCTTAATGCCCGACGGTAACGACTTGCAAGAAGCGTGAAAGAATCAGGTTGAGGCGCCATACCCGAATTGCCTACAATCAAAGTGTCTCCCGGAGGAATCGAGGCATCGCTTGCAGCAATCGCGGCTTGGGACCCTACTCTTTATTACGGCACTTATTCTAGGGGTGTGGTTGCTGCGGCCGGACAAGCCGGCGCCCGCTTTCTCCCTGCCGGAAACCGATGGCGGCCGGGTTGATCTGGCGTCCTACAGCGGGCGGCCGGTGTTGCTGGTCTTCTGGACAAGTTCCTGTCCCATCTGCCAGAGCGAGCTTCCGATGCTCAACCGGCTGGAGCCGGAGTTGCGCGGGAAAGGCATCGCCGTGGTGACGATTTTGCTGGGTGGAGAAAACGAGGCGCGGGAGTTCTTCGATTCCAACCGGATCGGCCTTACGTCGCTCTACGACTCAGAAGGTAAGGTCGGGCGCGCTTATGGCGTTGGCGGCGTGCCCAAATTCGTGCTCATCGGAAAAGACGGCAAAATCAAGCGCAGCGCTTCCGGCTATACGAACGAGAGTGTGTTGCTTCACTGGGCAGACGCGGCCAGCTGAGGCTCCAGGGAGACTGTGAACAAGCTGCCGATCGCCCTCAGGGGCTAAAGCCCGCATTGATGTTGTTGCACTTGCTGCACGGCTGAAGCCGTGCTTTTTCAAAGCTGGAGCTTAATCCGAGTCTCCCTAGCTGCGGTCACGCCTCACCACGCGCCCGGGCTTCGCTCCAGTGTGCTCGCCGTTGTGGACCACCTCAACTCCGTTGACGAACACCTCGGAGACGCCGGTCGCCAATTGGCGCGGTTTCTCATAGGTCGCGTGGTCTTGAATCGTCTGCGGATCGAAGACCGTGACGTCGGCGAAGTAGCCTTCCTTCAGCATGCCGCGGCGGGCGATGCCTAGGTTCGATGCGGGC
>Ga0335077_10003412_pt1 | contig 19197 bp, 14 predicted proteins | sample Lox_Sample_31_FD_207151 | JGI IMG/M metagenome (GOLD analysis project Ga0335077, IMG submission 207151) | Soil microbial communities from Loxahatchee National Wildlife Refuge, Florida, United States - Lox_Sample_3.1 | ecosystem: Environmental > Terrestrial > Soil > Wetlands | place: USA...
GCGACGCACGGAGAACATCCAGGACGTGCCGATCACGATTCAGGCGATCACCGGCGCTCAGCTCTCGCAGCTGAACGTGACCAACTTCGACGATCTCATCAAATACACGCCGAACGTGACCTTCAGCGGCAACGGCCCGGGCACCGGCAACATCTTCATCCGCGGCCTGGGTGGCATCGGCTCCGGCAACCAGTCGCAGTCGACGACCGCCGCCTTCCCGAACGTGGCGCTTTACCTCGACGACCAGTCGATGACCTTCCCGGCGCGCAACAACGACGTCTACGTCGTCGACATGGAGCGTATCGAGGTGCTGGAGGGTCCGCAGGGCACTCTGTTCGGCGGCAGCGCCCAGGCCGGCATCATCCGCTACATCACCAACAAGCCGAACCTGAACGCGACCTCGGGCGAGTTCAACGCCGGCTACGGCGTGACGGCCAACGGCGATCCCAACAGCAAGCTGACCGCGGTGCTCAACCTCCCGCTCATCGAAGGCAAGCTCGGCGTGCGCGCGGTGTTCTTCAACGAGCACCAGGGCGGCTACATCGACAACGTCGCGTCGACTATCGGCTTCCAGGCGGGGTCAGTCGCCGCCTCGACCGGGGTCTCGGCCAACAATGCCGGTCTGCTCGCGAACAATACCAACCCGGTCGATTACCAGGGCTTCCGGCTGTCGTTGCTGTGGAAGATGAACGACGACTGGAATCTGCTGCTGCAGCAGAATTACCAGGACCTGAACGCACAGGGATATTTCTACAGCTATCCGGCCGACTCGAACGGCACGGTGCTGGCGCCGTACCAGATCACCGCTTTCACGCCGGCGTGGAACAAGGACAAGTACGAGAGCACGGCCTGGACGCTGACCGGCAACCTACCGGCGAACATGAACCTGGTCTATACCGGCAGCTACCTCGACCGCAACATCGACGGTCAGCAGGATTACTCGAATTACATGCGCAGCACCACGGGCTCCTATTACGCCTGCATCGGCCCGGGTGCCTCGTACTTCAACCCGGCCAACTTCCCGAGCCTGGCGACGCACAAACTGCAGTGCTATGCGCCGGTCGGGAGCTGGCGCGACATCGTGCACAACACGCACCAGAGCCACGAGATCCGGCTCAGCACCGATCAGGACAAGCGCTTGCGCGGGATTGTCGGCTTCTACTGGGAGAAGTTCGTCATCGACGACAACATGAACTTCAACTACTTAGGGATTCCCCAGTGCAACACCGCGGCGCAGGCCGCCGCCGGAGCTGCGGGCACGGGCCCGGACTGCCTGTCGGCTGTCGGCCCGGTGCCCGGGAGCTTTGCGAGCGATCCGAGCCTGCGTACGAACATGAACAACGCCTTCGGCGAGGACGAGCAGCGCGGCTACAAGCAGCGGGCGTTTTTCGCCTCCGTCGATTTCGATCTGGTCCCGAAGGTGCTGACCGCGACTGTGGGCGGGCGCCTCTACCACTATGACGAGTTCGAGCACGGCTCGGAGTGGTACAGCGAGAGCACCAGCAGCGGTTACGTCCTCGATCACCTGAACGGCGTGTGCCTGCAGCATGGCCTGTGCGGCTTCCCGATCAACCTCGACACCAGCGAGTCGGGCTCGCGCTGGCGCGGGAACCTGACGTGGCACATCACGCCCGACGTCATGGCCTACTACACCTTCTCGCAGGGATTTCGTCCCGGCAACTTCAACCGCACCGATTCGCTGCCCAATGGCCAGGTGTTCCTCAAGCAGGAGATCCCGTACTGCACATTCCCCGGCGGAGTCAAGACCTGCATCGCCAACAGCGACCAGTACGAGAAGCCCGCCGGCGTCAAGTCCGACAACCTGATCAACAACGAGGTCGGCTTCAAGAGCGAGTTCTTCGACCATCGCCTGCTGATCAATGCCTCGGCGTACTACATGAAGTGGAACGACGAGCAGCTGTCGTTGTTCGAGCCGGCGTTCCTGGGCAACACGACGTTCAACGTCCAGGGACCGAACTTCACCATCAAGGGCTTCGAGCTTCAGTTCAACGCTAAGATCACGGACGGGCTCAGCATCCAGGGATCGAGCTCGGTCAACAGCTCCACGCAGACGAACGCGCCGTGCCTCCAGTCGGTGGGTGTCGATCCGAACAATTCGCACACAGCGAACAATCCGACCCCGAAGGGACAGTGCGTGGTGATCAACAGTGCGGCCGGACCGATCCCGAACGCGCTCGGTGCGCAGGGGACGCCGCCGGCGTTCTCGCCGCCATGGATGTTCAACTTGCGGGCGCGCTACGACTGGACCTCGGGGGACTACAAGCCCTTCGTGTGGGCGGGCGCGAGTCACGTCGGCCCGATGACCAACGAGCCGCGCAACTACGACTCTGGCAACAACCCGGCCTTTGCCAACCCGCCGATCACGACGCTGCTGCTGTACGACATCCCAAGCTACACGACCTATGATGCGGCCATCGGCGTCAGCAAGGACAACTGGACCGTGCAGTTGAACGGTGCCAACCTGTCGAACGAGTATGGACCGACCAACATCACGTCCGGTCAGTTCATCAAGGCGGAGATCCCGCTGCGGCCGCGGACTCTGAACCTGCTGATGTCCTACAGGTTCTGAGGGCAGGCGAAGAACCGCGAACCGGCCGTCCGCGGGCCGGCTTGAGTAGAATGGAGGGCGGACCCCTTTCGGTCCGCCCTCTTTATTTGTGCCCTGATGAACGCAAGCGACCCCCGAGCCACCGCACCCGCGGCGAGCCCCGATCTGGCGCAGCTTCATGCCCTGATGAGGGCGCGGAACTTCGCCGCCGCGCTCACCGCGGGCGAAGCCTTGCTGGCGGCGAGTCCGGAGCACCGAGATGCCCGGCTCCTCGTGGCCATCGCGCAGCGGTACCTCGGCCGGATCCCGGATGCCCTGGAGTCCCTAGCGGCTCTCGAAGAGCGCTACCCCCGTTTCAGCCGCCTCTACGAGGAGCGCGGGCGCTGCTACGTCGAGCTGCGCCAGGCCCCGGAGGCGATCCATGCGTTTCTGACCGCGGTGAACCTCAACCATGCCCTGCCGGGCAGCTGGAGCATGCTCGAGGGGCTCTATCGGATGACCGGGGAAGCGCAGAACGCCGCCATGGCGGGCAGCCATGTGGCGACCCTGAAGAACATTCCGCCCGACATCGTGGCCGCGACGGCCTTCTTCATGGACGGCGACCTCGATCCGGCCGAGTCGCTCGTCCGGGCGTGGCTGCTGAAGAATGGCGACCACGTCGAGGGAATGCGCCTGCTTGCGCGCATCGGCATCGCGCGCAGGATCTACGATGATCCGGAGCTGCTGCTCGCGGCGGTGCTCGAACGCGCGCCCGACTATCGCGCCGCGCGCCAGGAGTACGCCAGCGTGCTGATCGAGCTGCATCGTCACGAGGAAGCGCGCCGCCACATCGGGATGCTCCTCGAGGCTGAGCCCGACAACCGCGCACTGCGCATGCTGGATGCGGCGGCCCTGGTGGGCCTCGGCGAGCACGAGCGCGCGATCGCCATCTATCGCGGGCTTCTCGGCACGCCTGCCGATCCCGACGTGCATCTGTCGATCGCCCATGCGCTCAAAACCCTCGGCAAGTCGCCGGAGGCGATCGCCTCGTACCGCAAGGCGGCGCAGCTTAGGCCGGATTTCGGCGATGCCTACTGGAGCCTCGCCAACCTCAAGACCTACCGCTTTCCACCCGAGGATCTGCAGCAGATGCGCCTGGCGCTCGCGGCGCCGGCGACGGGCGCCGTCGATCGCTATCACCTTTGCTTCGCGCTCGCCAAGGCGCTCGAGGACCAGGGGGAGTACGCCGAATCCTTTCATTTCTACGAGCTCGGCAATCGCCTCAAGCACGCCGAGATCAGGTACCGGCCTGCGATCACCGAGAACAATACCCGCCGCCAGATCGAGGTATGCACGGCGGAGCTCTTCGCCAGCCGCAAGGGCTGGGGCACGCCGCAGCGAGGACCGATCTTCATCGTCGGGCTGCCGCGCTCCGGCTCGACGCTGCTCGAGCAGATACTCGCCTCGCACTCCCAGGTCGAAGGGACGCAGGAGCTACCCAACGTCCAGCAGATCGTGAGCGTGCTCCGCGGGCGCGAGCCGGAGGGCACGGAGTCCCGCTATCCGCGCATCCTCGAGAGCCTCACGGACGCGGACTTCAGGCAGCTCGGCGAGAAGTACCTCGCCGACACGCGCGCTTACCGCACCGGTAAGCCGTTCTTCGTCGACAAGAACCCGAACAATTTCCGCCACCTGGGGCTCGTGCACCTGATGCTGCCGAATGCCCGGATTATCGACGCGCGGCGCGAGCCGATGGCCTGCTGCTTCAGCAACCTGAAGCAGTTGTTTGCCAACGGGCAGGAATTCACTTACGGCATCGAGGAGATCGCGCGTTACTACCGCACCTACCTCGAGCTGATGCAGCATTGGGACCGGGTGCTCCCGGGGCGCATCCTGCGTGTCTGGCACGAGGACGTGGTCGAGGACCTCGAGGGCAATGTGCGGCGCATGCTGGAGTACTGCGGACTGCCGTTCGAGCCGCAGTGCCTCGTGTTCCACGAGACGCGGCGCAGCGTGCGCACTGCGAGCTCCGAGCAGGTGCGCAGGGGCCTCTATCGCGAGGGACTCGATCAGTGGAAGCATTTCGAGCCGTGGCTCGGGCCGCTCAAAGAGGCCCTGGGTGATGCGCTGACGCGCTATTGCGAGCAGTGAGCGCGACCATCAAACCGGGTCGCAACGACCCGTGCCCTTGCGGCAGCGGCAGGAAATACAAGCACTGCCACGGGACGGCGGAGGCGGTGCCGCCCGCCGTCTCCGATCGCGGCGGCGAGCTGACCACGCTGGTGACGATGCTGCACGCCGGAGCGCTCGAGGCGGTCGAGCAGCGCTGCCGCGCGCTGCTGGAGACGCGTCCCCTCGACGGCATGCTATGGAAGATCCTGAGCGTCGCGCTCCTGCGGCAGGGGAGAAACTCGCTGTCCGCGCTCGCGCGGGCGGTCGAGCTGCTGCCGCGCGATGCGGAGACACACCTCAATCTCGGCATTGCGCTGGCCGCCATGGGTAAGCGCGTCGAGGCCGTGGCCAGCTACCGGCAATCGCTTGCCCTGAATCCCGCCGGCATCGAGGCGCTGAACAACCTGGGCAACGTACTGCGCGAGCTCGGCGAGCGGCGCGAGGCGTTGACGCTCTACCGCCAGGCCGTCCAGCTCGACCCGACGCGCCCCGACAGCCTCTGCAATCTCGCGACCGTGCTGTTCGAGCTGCGCCGGATCGCCGATGCGGAGCAGAGCTTTCGCCGCGCCGTCACGCTGCAACCGCGCTACACCCCGACGCAGCTCGGCCTCGCCGCGGTGCTGCGCGTACAGGGGCGGACCGCGGAGGCGCAGGCCTGCTGCGAGGCGGCTCTCGCCGCGGAGCCGCGCTCGGCGGCGGCGACCTCGCTGCTGGCGGAGCTGCGCGCGGACCGCGGACAGTTTGCCGAGGCGCAGACATTGTTTCAGCAGGCGATCGCCCTCGATCCGGACTTCCCCACGGCGTATTGCGGCATCGCGCAGCATCGCCGCATGACGCGTGACGACACGGCGTGGCTCGAGGGGGTCGAAGCGCTGCTCGCGAGGCCGCTGCCGCTCGGGCACCAGGTGAGTCTGCGCTACTCGCTCGGCAAGTACTTCGATGACACCGCGCAGTACGACGCGGCCTTCGACAACTACCGGCAGGCGAACGAGCTCAGCAAGCGCTTCGGGACGAGCTACGATCGCAGTAAGCTTTCGCAGCGCATCGACGCGATCATCGCCACCTTCGATGCGCCGTACCTGGCGCAAAGCCACGCCGGCGCCTCCGAATCCGAGCTGCCGGTGTTCATCGTCGGCATGCCGCGCTCCGGCACATCGCTCACCGAGCAGATCCTCGCCTCGCACCCGTCAGTGTTCGGTGCCGGCGAGCTGCGCTTCTGGGACGACGCCTATACGGCAATCACGCGGGAGGTCGGCGGCGTGGTCGCCCGGCTGCCGGGCCTGGCGCGGGATTATCTGGCGCGGGTGAGGGCGGTCGCCGGCGGTCGGGCGCGGGTGATCGACAAGATGCCGGCCAACTTTCTCTACCTCGGGCTGATCCACGCGGCCTTCCCCCGGGCGCGGATTCTGCATATGCAGCGCCATCCGCTCGATACCTGCGTGTCGATCTACTTCCAGAATTTCTTCAACATGGGGCCGTACGCCAACGATTTCGGCAATCTGGCGCACTACTACGAGCAGTACCTGCGGGTGATGGCCCACTGGCGCGCGGTCCTCCCGGCGGGCGCGTTGCTCGAGGTCCCCTACGAGGAGCTGCTCAAGGACCAGGAGGGCTGGACGCGCCGGATGCTCGATTTTCTGGGCGTGCCGTGGGACGCGAAGTGCCTGGACTTCCACGAAACCGAGCGGGTCGTCATCACCGCCAGCCGCTGGCAGGTCCGGCAGCGGCTCAATTCCTCATCGGCCGGACGGTGGCGCAACTACGCCCGGCACCTCGAGCCGCTCGAGTACCTGGTCGGTCTCAGCCGAGGCGCGTCGCCTTGAGGCGCGCCTCATCGAGCACGTAGCCCATCCCCGGTGCCTCGCTCAGGGTGATCCAGCCCTCGCGGTCGGCGGCGAGCGGCGCGCTCAGCATGAAGTCGCGCCGCTCGAGGCTCCACTCCGGCGGGTCGAACGGGAACTCGAGGAAGGGCGCGTTGGTGAGGCCCGCCGAGAGGTGGGCGTTCGCCGTCACCCCCATGCCGTTGGTCCAGGTGTGCGGGGTGAAGGTGAGATGGTGCTCCTCGGCCATGATCGCAACGCGTTTCAGGCCCGTGATGCCGCCGACCAGCGCGGCATCCGGCTGCACGACGTCGACGGAGCCGGCGGTGATGAGCTCGCGCAGCTCGTGAACCTGGCGCGTCATCTCGCCGGCGGCGATGCGCACGTCGGTCGCCTCGCGCAGCATGCGCATCCCGGCGTGATCGGCGCGGTGCAGCGGCTCTTCCATCCAGTAGACCTTGAGCCGCTCGAGCTCGCGCGCCACGGCGAGCGCATCCTTAAAGGACCACGGTGCATCCGTGTCCCACGACATGCGCCAGCCCTGGTTGCAGTCGACCATGAGCTCGAGCCTCGTGTCCACGCGCCTGCGCACCGACTCGAGCGCGCGAATGTCGTCGCGCCAGTTGCCGCGGCGGAAGCGGAGCTTGAGCGCGGCGAAGCCCAGCGCCAGGTAACGCTCCGCCGCCTCTCCCTGCACCCGCGGGTCGCGCAGCGTTCCCGAGGAGGCATAGGCGCGGATGCGGTTCGAGCGGCCGCCGAGCAGTTTCCAGCAGGGCGTGCCGAGGATCTTGCCGGCCAGATCCCACAGCGCGAGATCCAGGGGCCAGCAGCGCCCGTAGTGGAAATCGATGTTGGCGAGGACGCGGTAGTGGCGCTCCAGCGCGAGCGGGTCCTGGCCGATGAACAGCTCCTCGTGACCCTCGAAGCCGAGCATGCGATCGCCCGAGGCCACTCCCTCGAGCCCCGTGTCGGTAATGACGCGCACGATGGTGGCGTCGAAGTGGGTGCGGGGCTTCGTGTCCCAGCTCGCATTGAAGGGTGGGGCGAGCGGCAGGCGATGATGGCTGATCGCGATGGCGGCGATCTTGTGCCCGGAGGGCGCGGGCAGCGGGTTGGAAGGCTGGGCGTTCACGCTCGCAGCGTTTCACAGTCACCGTGGCCAGCAAAGCCGAGAAATTCACTACCGGTATCTGGAAAAGTCATTCGACGGAGGCGCGATGGCATCCAGACAGCCAAGTTCAGTAGCCATTGAACTTGCCTGAGTTGAGGCCTCGTAGAGGCGCCTAAGCAGGGCAAGTTCTATAACTATCGAACTTGCCCCAATTGAGGCCCCGTAGAGGCACCCAAGTCGGGCAAGTTCTATGACTATCGAATTTGCCCGAGTTAAGGCCCCGTAGAGGCGCCCAAGTCGGGCAAGTTCTATGACTATCGAACTTGCCCGAATTGGGACCCACAGAGGTCCGGCTGCGCGCCGACTGGCGGGCAGCCCGCGCGGCGACCCTGTCAGGGCTGCTCGCTCTTCCCCCGCCGCAAGAGGGTGAGCGCCAGCAGCGCCGAGGCGGTCATGAGGAACAGGCTCACCGCGTTCAACACCGGGGTCGCGCCCTCGCGCATGCGGCCGTACATCATGATCGTGAGCGGGGCATCCGAGCCCACCAGCATCAGCGTGGTGTTGAAGTTCTCGAAGGACATGAGGAAGGCGATCGCGGCGGAGCCGATGATCGCGGGACGCAGGTAAGGCAACGTGATCGTGCGCAGCACCGCGGCGTGCGAGGCGCCGAGATTCAACGCCGCGTCCTCCAGGCTCCGATCGAAGCGCTTGAGGCGCGCGCTGATCGTCAGCGTCGCGATCGCGACGATGTAGGAGAACTGGCCGAGCACCACCAGCGGCAGCCCGGGACGGAGAAAATCCGCCTCGATCCCGAACAGATCGCCGCACAGGTCCGCGAGGCGGCTCGCGAACGCGAGGATCGAGATGCCGAGGATCACGCCGGGGATGACCAGCGGCGTCAGCATCAGCATCGACAGGACCCCCTTGCCGGGAAACTGCTCGCGCTCCATGAGGAAGGCGTTCGCGGTGCCGACCGCCACCGAGAGGCCCGTGACCCAGAGCGCCACGATCCCGCTCGTCCAGATGCTGCCGAGGAGCTCAGAGTCGCGGAACAGCCCGACGCGCCCCTCGGCCTCGTTGCCGAGGAACCAGTCGAGCGTGAAGCCGTGCCAGGGAGGAGCGGGGTAGGGTGCGTCGTTGAAGGCGAACACCGCCACCACGGTGAGCGGCAGGAACAGGAACAGGAGAAACGCGACCACATAGAGCGCGGTGGCGGCACGCAGCCAGGCGGGGCGGGGAAGGCTCGGTATCACACGCGCCTCATGACGTCGCTGAATCGTTGTCCCGAGGCCTTGAGGCCGAGCCACACCATCGCGGTCGAGAGGGCGAGCAGCAGGAAGCCGAAGGCCGCACCCTGCTCCCAGTTGAAGCGGGTGATGAATTGCGTATAGATCTGCTCGGTGAACCACAGAGAGTTCTTGCCGCCGAGCAGAGTCGGCGTCAGGTAGTTGCCGAGCGTCAGCATGAACACCACGATGCAGCCGGCGGTGATGCCGGGCGCGGCATGCGGGACGACGATCGTGCGCAGGATCGACCAGCCCCGGCCGCCGAGATCGTAGGCGGCCTCGATGAGCGAGTTATCGAGGCTCTCGAGGCTGCCGACCAGTGGTACCACCATGAAGAGGAGCGACGTGTAGACCAGGCCAACCAGGATGGTCGCGTCGTGATAGAGGAGCTCAACGGGCTGCGCGGTGATGCCGAGATGCACGAGCACCGCGGGCAGCACGCCCGACTCGCGCAGCAGGATCATCCACCCGAGCGTGCGCACCGTCTCGCTGACCCAGAAGGGAATCAGGCAGACGACGAACAGCAGCGCGCTCATGCGCCCCCGGGCGAGCTTGGCGATGATCCAGGCGATCGGAAAGGCGATCAGCAGCGTCAGCAGGGTCGCCAGCGCCGAGAGCAGCGCGGTGCGCATGAACACGTGCCAGTAGAGCGGCTCGCCGAAGAAAGTGCGGTACTGAGCGAGGCTCGCCACGTATTCCCGCGGCGCCACGCGCTCGCGGAACGACAGCACGGCCAGATCCGCGTGCGGCAGAATGATGAGCCCGAGCAGCCACAGCAGCGCCGGCGCGAGCAGCAGCGCCAGCACCAGCCTGCGGTACCAGCCCGCGCCTGCCGCGGTTTCAGCCATGGGTGCCCGGGAAGCAGAGCGCGCGCTCGGGATCGAAGCCGAAATTGATGCGCGCGCCGGGCCGAAGGTCCGCGAAGGCGCCGGTCTGTGGCAGCGCGATGCGCAGCTCCCGGCGGCTCTGCGACTCGCGCAGCAGCACGACCGAGTTTGCGCCGTCGAACAGCAGGTCCGTCACCTCGCCGCTCAGGGCGCTCTGGCCCGGCGGCAGCTCCGTGGGCGTGCGGACCAGGGTCATGGCCTCGGGACGGATGAAGGCCTCGGCGGCGGCACCGCGGGTGAGTACGCCGTTGCCGCGCGCGCGCAGCTTCAGGCCTCCGCCGGCGTCCAGCTCGACGAGCGCGCCGTCCTGAGCGAGCACCGTGCCGGGCACGCGGTTGTTGGCGCCGACGAAGCCGGCTACGAACGAGGTCGCGGGCGAGTAGTAGAGCTCCTGCGGGCTGCCGAGCTGCTCGAAGCGGCCATGGTTCATGACGCCCACGCGGTCCGAGAGCACCAGCGCTTCGGACTGGTCGTGCGTGATGTAGACGAAGGTGGTGCCGAAGGAGCTCTGCAGCTGCTTGAGCTCGACCTTCATGTGCTCGCGCAGCTTGAGGTCGAGTGCCCCGAGCGGCTCATCGAGGAGCAGCAGGGTGGGCTCGAGCACCATGCTGCGCGCGATCGCGACGCGCTGGCGCTGTCCGCCGGAGAGCTCGTCGGTGCGCTTGGCCGCAGCGCCGGCGAGTCCCACCCGCTCGAGCATCGCCTCGGCGCGCCTCACCCGCTCGGCGCGCGCGACGCCGCGCCGTGCGAGTCCGAAGGCCACGTTCTCGCCGACCGACATCATCGGGAACAGCGCCAGGTGCTGGAACACCATGTTGACCGGACGCCTGTTGGGCGGAACGTTCGCCATGTCGCGTCCGCCGATGGCGATGGCGCCGCCGTCGGGCTGGATGAAGCCGGCGATCATTCTGAGCAGCGTCGTCTTGCCGCAGCCCGAGGGCCCCAGGATCGAGAAGAAGCTGCCGCGCGCGACGCTGAAGGACACCTCGTGCACCGCGACGTGCGCGGCGAAGCGCTTGGTGACCGCCTTGACCTCGAGATCGGGCGCCGCGGCGGGCGGGACTCCGGTGCTCAATCGGCCGCCTTCACTCTGTCGAGAACCTCGCCCTCGATCTCCTCGAGTCCCGCAGGAATCGCCGGGTACCACTTGATGTTCTTCAGGCCGTCCGGGAACGTCTCGGCGAACTGCGCGCGGACGCGCGGATCCATGAGCTTGTCGGCTCCCTGGGAGGCGGTGAAATTACCGATCGATCGGGCGATCAGCGCGGCGATCTCCGGTCGCATCACGAAGTTGATCCACGCGTAGGCGCCGGCGTCGTTGCGGCCGCGGGCCGGCAGCGCGAAGGTGTCCATCCAGGCGATCGCGCCCGAGCGCGGATTGATGAACTTGATGGCCGGATTCTCGCGATTGAGGAGCCAACCGCCCGAGTCCCACATCATCGCCGCCCATATCTCCCCGGAGCGCACGCCGTTCAGGAGCTGGTCCTTGTTGTCGTAGAAGAAGCGGAAATTGGGCTTGCAGGCGGCCAGCGTCCTGCCGACCTGCTGCATGAGGGCGGTGTAGGCCCTGGTGTCGTGATAGAGCGCGAAGGGATCGTGCCCGGAGGCGAGCGCAAACGCCATGAGCGTCGGGCGCTTCAGCCGCACGGCGGTCCGGCCCTTGAGCTCCGGGCGGCACAGATCGGTGTAGTCGGCGATCCTGGTGCGCGTGGAATTGTAAATGAGCCCCTCGGTACCCCAGACGTAGGGCAGGCCGTAGAGCTTGCCGTCGACCGTGGCATTCTTCCTGACCGCCTCGACCAGCTCCGGCACGAACTCATCGAGCTTCACCTTGCTGGTGTCGAGGGGCTTGTAGATGCGGAACTCCTGCTGCGCGCCGAAGATCCGGTCCTGCGACGGCTGCGCCAGGTCGAAGCCCGCGCCGCCGGTGGCGCGGAGCTTGGAGATCATCTCCTCGTTGTTCGAGAGCGTGACCTGCACGTCGATGCCGGTCGCTGTCCTGAACCGCGTGATGACCTCGGACGGCACGTAGCTCGCCCAGGTGATGATGCGCAGTACCCTGGAGTCGTCGGCCGCGGCCGGCAGCGCGGCGCCGGCCGCGAGGACGAGGAACAGGCAGAGCGCGCGCCGCGCACGATCGGAGTTCATCGGGTCAAGCCTCTTGCGAACCGGTTGCCGTCGCGTTGACAGGCAAGTTTTTGGCAAGCTAGTCTGATCGGGCTCGGACAGTTGGAAATATAACATCGCCTCCACCGCTTGTCGTGCCGCCGCCGCTCCCGGGAGCCGTCGCCGTGCTTGAGTTGCAGGGCCACCGCGGCGCACGCGGCCTGTGGCCGGAGAATACGCTGGCGGCGTTCGGCGGGGCGCTCGAGCTCGGCGTGAGCACGCTCGAGCTCGATTGCGGGCTCACCCGGGACGGCGTCGTGGTCGTCACCCACGACCCCGAGCTCAACCCGGACCTGACGCGCGGCGCAGACGGGCGCTTTCTCTCCGGGACCGGTCCGCGCATTCTCGATCTCACTTATCCGGAGCTCGAGTCCTACGACGTCGGGCGCCTGCGGCCCGGCAGCGCCTACGCGGCACGGTTTCCGGAGCAGGAGCCGGTCGACGGCGAGCGCATTCCGCGCCTCACCGAGGTGCTGGCGCTGGTGCGCGCGCGCAGCGAGGGGCGGGTGCGGGTCGCGATCGAGGTCAAGACCTTTCCCGGGCAGCCGGAGCGCACGGCGACGCCGGCCGCCTTCGCCGCGGCGCTCAAGCGGGATGTGGAGGCGACCGGCACGCTCGCCATGGTGAGCATCATGGCCTTCGACTTTCGCGTGCTCTCGGCGGTGCAGCGCCTGATGCCGCAGGCCGCCACCGTCGCGCTCACCGAGCAGCAGAACGGCGGCGACACGGTCGGCCTCGGCGCACCGAGCCCTTCGCCCTGGCTCGGCGGCCTCGATCCGGCGCGCTTCGGCAACTCGGTCGTGCGCCTCGTGCAGGCGACCGGTGCCGGCACCTGGGGCCCCGACTATCAGGACCTCGATGCACAGCGCATCACCGAAGCGCACGCATTGGGACTGCGCGTCGTTCCCTGGACCGTCAACGCGCCGGTGGACATGGAGCGGCTGCTCGCGTTCGGCATCGACGGCATGACCACCGATCGCCCGGACGTGCTGCGCGAGCTGCTCGAGAGCAGGGGCCTTCCGGTCCCGCCGCCTTTCCCCGGGGACATATAAGATGAGTCCCGCGGCCGTGCTCGTCATCGACGGAAATCGCGCTGCGGTCCGTGAACAGCAGGTGGCGGCGGGCGGGTCGCCGACGGGGGAGGCCTACGCACGCACGCTCGAGAGCCTGGCCGCGGTGCGCTGCGACATCGTGCGGCCCGCGGACGGCGAGGTGCATCTCCCGGGCCCCTCGGGCCTCGCCGGTTACGACGGCGTGGCGATCACGGGCTCCGCGCTCAACGTCTACGACGGCGGCGCGCACATCGAGCGCCAGATCGAGCTGGCGCGCGGGACCTTCGCCGCCGGCGTGCCGTTCTTCGGCAGCTGCTGGGGCTTGCAGGTGGCGGTGGCCGCGGCGGGCGGGGAGGTGCGCCCCAATCCGCGCGGGCGCGAGTTCGGCTTCGGCCGGCGTATCGAGCTCAACGACGCGGGCCGCCGGCACCCGATGTTCGCCGGGAAGCCGACGGTGTTCGAGGCCATCACCGTTCACCGCGACGACATCGCCGCTCTCCCGGCGGGTGCGGTGCCGCTCGCGAGCAACGAGATGGGGCTGCAGGCGCTCGAGCTGCGGCACGGGCCGGGAGTATTCTGGGGCGTGCAGTACCACCCCGAATACACCTTCGATGAGATCGCCGCCTGCGCCGTGCGCTATGGCGCGAAACTCATCGGGGACGGGCTGTTTGCGGACCCCGGTGAGCTCGGGAGCTTCGTGGCCGATCTGCGCTCCCTGATGCGCAACCCCCGCGACCGGCGACTCGCGTGGAAGCACGGGCTCGGTCCGGCCGTGCAGGAGGAGTCGGTGAAGCTCGCGGAGCTGCGCAACTGGCTGGAGCAACAGGTGCTGCCCTACGCGCGGCGGCGGGGGACGGGCTCATGAGCTTCACGGATCATCGCGACTGCGCCGCCGCTCTCGCTCTCGCCGGGCAGCTCGCCGACGTCGCGCGCCGCATCGCCATGGCCCATTTCCGCACACCGCTGGCCGTGACGGCCAAGAGCGACGGCAGCCCGGTCACCATCGCCGACAAGGAGATCGAGAGCGAGATGCGGCGCATGATCCGCGCCGCGTTCCCGGGCCACGCCATTCGTGGCGAGGAGTTTCCGGCGGAGGGGAGCGGGGAGTTCACCTGGATGCTCGACCCGATCGACGGCACCAAGAGCTTCATCACGGGTTTCCCGCTGTTCGGGTCGTTGATTGCGCTGCTGCAGGGTGAGCGGCCGGTGCTCGGCGTGGTCGAGGCGCCGGCGATGGCCGAGCGCTGGGTGGGATGCGAGGGCCGCCCGACGCTCTGCAACGGGCGCGAGGCGCGCACCAGCGCGTGCCGCACGCTCGCCGATGCCGTCGTGTACACGACCACCGCCGAGACCTTCAACAGCGAGGAGCGGCCGCGCTTCGAGGCGCTCGGCGCGCGCGCGGCGCTGCGCCGCTACGGCGGCGACTGCTATCTCTACGGTATGCTCGCCTCGGGCTCGTGCGAGCTGGTCGTCGAGGTGCAGCTGAAGCCGCACGATTTCATGGCGGTGATTCCCGTGATCGAGGGCGCCGGGGGCAGGATCAGCGACTGGCGTGGGGCGCCACTCTCGACCGCCAGCAACGGGCGCGTCGTGGCAGCCGCCAACGATATACTGTGGAGAGAGGCACTAATCGAGCTCGGCAAAGCGGAGAAACCATGAGCAAGGGCATGGATCGAAAGAAAGAGGCCAAGAAGAAGCCAGCCAAGACGTTCGAGGAGAAGCGCGCAGCCAAGCGGGAGAAACGCGAGGCCGCCCGGCGCTGAAGTCCCGATCGGCTTCAGGCAGCGAGACCCAGGTCTCCTTTGACGGCCGCGCGGAAGATGCGCGCATAGGCCGCTGCGTCCGCCGGCTGCGGATTACCCGAGGCGGATGGATCGAGCGCGGCCTCGCGGCCGATGAGCTCGGCCTCGGTCGCGGGCACGCCGATGTCGGCGAGGGTCTGGGGGATCTTCAGCCGCCGCCGGAAGCCGAGCACCCAGTCGAACAGCGCCCCGAAGGGCTCGCCCTTCAGATCCAGCAGGCGGGCGATGACCGCCACTTTTCCTGCGATCGCCGGGCGGTTGTAGGTGATCACGTACGGCAGCAGCACGGCGTTGGTGAGCCCGTGGTGCGTGTTGTAATGCGCGCCGACCGGATGGGCGATGGCGTGCACGCCACCTAAGCCCTTCTGGAAGGCGGTCGCACCCATGCTGGCCGCCGCCAGCATGCGCGAGCGTGCCTCGATATCCGTGCCGTGCTCGCAGGCGCGCGGCAGATAGGTCTGGATGAGTCGCATGCCCTCGAGCGCAATGCCGTCGGCGAGCGGATGGAAGCCGGGCGCGCAGAAGGCCTCGAAGCAGTGCACGAAGGCGTCCATGCCGGTGGCGGCGGTGATGGCCGGCGGCAGCCCGACCGTGAGCTCGGGGTCGCTGATCACGACCCGCGGCATCATCTGCGGGTGGAAGATGATTTTCTTCTGATGCGTCTCCTCGTTGACGACCACGCCTGCGCGCCCGACCTCGGAGCCCGTTCCGGCGGTGGTTGGCACGGCGACCACCGGCGCAATGCCTTTGGGGTCGGCGCGTGTCCACCAGTCGCCGACGTCCTCGAAATCCCACAGCGGGCGCCTCTGCCCCGACATGAAGGCAATGACCTTGCCCGCATCGAGGGCCGAGCCCCCGCCGAAGGCGATTACGCCGTCGTGCGATCCGGCGCGATAAGCCGCCAGGCCGTCGTCGATGTTCGCGGCCACGGGGTTGCCGCGCACCCGCGCAAACAGGCCGCAGCCGGGGACCAGCTCGCGCGCGCGCCGCACCATGGGAGCCTCGCGCAGGCCCTCATCAGTGACCAGGAGAGGCCGGGCGATGCCGAGCGCGGTGCACGCCCCCGGGAGCTCGGCGATGCGGCCGGGGCCCGCCCACACCGTGGTCGGATAGTTCCAGTTGGCTTTGAGGATCACGCTCACGTCGTCACCCGCAGATGAAAGGATTTGGGCCGTGTCAGGTGCTCGTACCCGATCACCGACAGCGTACAGCCGCGCCCCGAATCCTTCACGCCCACCCAGGCGAGCGCGGGATCGAGATAATCGCAGCGGTTCATGAAGAAGGTGCCGGTCTCGATCCGGGACCCGAGCCGCTCGGCGGCTTGCGGGTCGCGCGTCCATACGGCCGCCGTGAGACCGAAGGCGCTGTCGTTCATTAGCGCGACGGCCTCGTCGTCGGAGCGCACTCGGGCGATCCCGGCCACGGGGCCGAAGATCTCCTCGCGCATCACCGTGGAAGCGGCGGGCGCATCGAGCAGCAGCTCAGGTGCGAGATAGGGGGTGCCGGGCCTGCTCGCCGCGAAGCCGCGCTCCTCGATCGCGGGTTTCGCCCCCGCTTCGACCGAGGCGCGGATCTGCGCGCGCACGGCATCCGCCGCCGCGGTGCGCACCAGCGGCCCGAGCGTCGTCTCGGGGTCGAGCGGGTTGCCGAGGCGGTACTGTCCGATGAGCTCGATACAGCCGCGCGCGAAGGGCTCGTAGACGCTCTCGTGGACGTAGATGCGCTGCAGCCCGCAGCAGGACTGGCCGGAGTTGAAATAGGCGCCGTCGACGATGTTCTCGATCGCGTGCCTCAGGTCCGCATCGTGCCGGACGTACACCGGATCGCAGCCGCCGAGCTCGAGGCCGACGCCGACGAAGCGCTCGGCGGCCGCGCGTTGCACCGCGCGGCCGCCGGCCACGGAGCCCGTGAAGGCCACGAAGCCGACGCGCGGATCGGCAATCACCCGCTCGGTGTCTGCGTGCGAGAGATGCAGCACCTGAAAGACCCCTGGAGGGAGACCGGCCGCGGCGAAGCACTCGGCGAAGGTTTCGGCGGCGAGCGGAGTCTGCGCCGAGTGCTTGAGCACGACCGTGTTGCCGGCCATGAGGGCGGGCACGACGCTGTTGACCGCAATGAGGTAGGGATAATTCCACGCCGCCACCGTGAACACGACGCCGAGCGGCTCGCGGCGGATGAAGCGGCGGAAGGCCGGTTTCGGACCCGGGTCGATGTCGGCGAGCGCCGCGGGGGCGATGCCGATCATGTAGCGGGCGCGCTCGAGCGTGCCGCGCACCTCGCTCGGCGCGAAGCGCAGCGGCCGCCCCATCTGCCAGGAGAGGCCCTGGGCGATGTCCGCTCCGCGCCGCTCGAACTCGGCGCAGAAGCGCTCCATGAGGGCTGCGCGTTCCGTGACCGGCAGGCCGCGCCACTCTCTTTGCGCCGCCCGGGCCCGCTCGAGCGTCGCGTCGATCTCGGCAGCGCTCGCCAGCGTGCGCTCCGCACAGACGCGGCCGTCGACGGGGGAGATGGTCCTGATGGTCGCCATCAGATGATCTCGAAGTAGCGCGCCAGCTCCCAGTCGGTCACCGCGCGGCGGAACTCGCGCTCCTCCCATTCGCGGGTCGCGGCGTAGTGCTCGACGAACGGGCGGCCGAAGAGCTCGTTCGCGGCCTTCGAGCCCGCGAGGCGCTCGGCGGCCTCCGTGAGGGTGCGCGGCAGCTGGCGCTTCGCGGAGAGCTTCCTGTCATAGGCGTTGCCCGTGATCGGCTCGTCGGGCTCGATCCGGTGCTCGATGCCCCAGAGCCCCGAGCCGATCGCCGCCGCGAGGGCGAGATGGGGATTGATGTCGGCAGCGGCGATCCGGTACTCGACGCGCTGACTCTTCGGGCCGCCCTGAATGACGCGCAGCGCGCAGGTGCGGTTCTCGACGCCCCAGGTCGCGGAGGTCGGCGCCCAGTAGCCCGGGACGAGGCGCGAGTAGCTGTTGACGGTCGAGGCCACCATCGCGAGCAGCTCCGGCATCAGCGCCTGCTGGCCGCCGACGAACCAGCGCATCTCATCCGACATGGTGTGGGGCTTGCCCTCGTCGTAGAAGGCGGAAGCGCCGTCCTTGCGGGCGAGCGATACGTGCAGGTGCCCGCTCTGTCCCGGCAGCTGCTGCGACCACTTTGCCATGAAGGTGGCCATCAGGCCGCGGCGCTGGCACAGCACTTTCACGAAGGTCTTGAAGAGCGCGGCGCGGTCGGCGGCTTCGAGCGCTTCCGTATAGTGCAGCGCCGCCTCCATCACGCCGGGTCCGGTCTCGGTGTGCAGCCCTTCGATCGGCATGCGCATGTCGTCGGCGAGCCTGAGCAGCGCCTGGTAGAGCTCCGCGTGCACGCCGCTGCGCAGCACCGAGTAGCCGAAATATCCGGGTGTCAGGTTGGTGAGATTGCGGTAATGCTTCTCGCGCACGCTCGCGGGTGTCTCGCTGAAGACGAAGAATTCGTACTCCGCCGCCGCGCTCGCCGTTCCATAGCCCATGGAGGCGGCGCGCGCCAGCACTTTGCGCAACGTCGCGCGTGGACAGACTTCCTCGGCCCGGCCGGCGAACTCGCCGAGAAACAGCAGCATGTTGCCCTCGAGCGGCAGCGAGCGGCAGGTCTCGGGCAGGAGGCGCACCGGAGCATCGGGAAAGGCCGTGTGCCATCCCGTGAACGTCACGTTGTCGTACTGCTGATCGTTCGAGTCCCAGCCGAGCACGACGTCGCAGAAGCCGAGGCCCTTCTCGAGCGCGGACAGGAATTTGGCGCGGTCGATGAACTTGCCGCGCAGGATCCCGTCGTTGTCGAACACGCCGACTTTGACGTGCGTGAGTCCCCGCTCCTCGACGATGGCGCGGGCCTCACGCGCGCTGCGGACTTCTTCTGGCTGCATGAACTATCGCTCCTGACTGCTGCGCTGGTAGACCGCAGCCTCGAGCCATTTGGGATCGATCTCGACGCCCCAGCCGGGCTCCGACGGGATTGTGACCTGCCCGTCCTCGACACGGTAGGGATCCTGGAGGAAGAGCCCCGTCTCCCACGGATAGTAATCGGCGCCCTCGATCGAGAGCTCGAGGTACTTGCCGCCGTTCGGGATCGCACCGAGCAGGTGCATGGTGCACAGCGTGACCAGCGAGCGGTTGGCGCTGTGCGGAGTGCAGGGCATACCGGCTGCCGCCGCCATCCGGGCCACCTTGAGGGTGCGGGTGATTCCGCCCATGTACATGACGTCGGGCTGCACGATGTCGACGGCAGGCATCTCGATCATGCGCGCCCAGGTGGCGAGATCGAAGTCCTGCTCGCCGCCGGTGACGTCGAGCTCGAGCGCATCCGCGACGCGCTTGGTTTG
>Ga0335077_10003414_pt1 | contig 19193 bp, 12 predicted proteins | sample Lox_Sample_31_FD_207151 | JGI IMG/M metagenome (GOLD analysis project Ga0335077, IMG submission 207151) | Soil microbial communities from Loxahatchee National Wildlife Refuge, Florida, United States - Lox_Sample_3.1 | ecosystem: Environmental > Terrestrial > Soil > Wetlands | place: USA...
CGGCCGGTTAGGGCCGGGTGGCGCGTTCGACGAGAAAGAGGAAGGAGCGGCACAGGCGGCCCGTGGCCCGCGTCATGCCGATCTCGCAGGTGCGGCTGCTGGAAAAATAGTCGCTGCCCGCGGCGGCAGGATCGAGATTTGCGGCGGCGATTTCAGCCGCTTCGAGGCGCGTGGCGGCTTCGGTGAGTTCTGGGAAGAGGAAGCCGCGGTCGCCGGCGAATCCGCAGCAGCCCGCGGCTTGCGGCACGAGCACGGAATTGCTGCATGCCCGGGCAACGGCTTCGAGCTTCGGCGTCAGGCCCATTTTCACCACGGAGCAAACGGGATGAAGCGCGACAGAGTCCTGCTTGCGGCGAACCGTGAGTTGGGGCAGCAACTGGTCGTGGACAAAGGCCACGGCGTCGAGGATCTTCAGCCCGTCGAACTTCCGCTTGTTTTCCTCGGTGAGCGACTCTCGGCACGTCAGCAGGCCGTACGTGCACGGGCTGGTGTCCACGACGATGGGCAGGCGGCCTTCTTCCGACCAGCGCCAAAAGCGCTCGATGGCCGCGTTGGCGGCCACGTCGTGCGCCTGATCGAAGCCTTTCGAGGAGAAAGGCACGCCGCAGCAGGTGCCGGCAACATCCTGCGGAATGAACAGGGGAACGCGGGCGCGCTGGGCGATGGTCAGCAACGCCTCTGCGACCGACAGGTCCGCGGACTCGTCCCCGATCGCGCCCATCACGCGCGAAATGCAGCTTGGGAAATAGACTGCCTGCGCGCCGGCGCGTTTGGCGGCGGGCAGCGGCTTGGCCGCTCGCGGCACGTCCGGCGACCAGCGAGGGATTGTGCCGCCATTGAGCGAGCGCATCACACCTGTTATCGCCTTCATGGCTCCTACGCCGAACACGGTCTCGACGGCGTGCCCCGCGCGCAGCGCGGCCCGGAGCAAGCCCTCGGTGGCCGCGAGATTCCCGGCGATATTCCGCGCGCGGCGATGCGCCGCCGCGGAATGCCGCAGCCGCCGGAAGCGTTTGGTGAGCTGGCCGGTATCAATGCCCACGGGGCAGGCGGTGGCGCACAGACCATCCACCGCGCAGGTATCCAGCGCGGTGTAGGGGAAATCGGCTTCGAGCGCGGCGAGCCACTCCGCGGGGGCGTGCTCGTTGATCAGTCGCGTCATTTCGCGCCGCAGGACGATACGCTGGCGCGGTGTGGCGGTCAGATCGCGGCTGGGACATTTCACCTCGCAGAAGCCGCATTCGATGCATTTGTCCACTTCCGGTTCGACCGTGGGAGTGGGTTTGAGCGCCTGGAGATGAGCGTCCGCGGCGGGATTGATGATGACGCCCGGATTGAGCAGATTTTCGGGATCGGCGAGCTCCTTCAGCCGCTTCATAATGCGGTAGGCCTGGGCGCCCCATTCTTTTTCGACAAAGGGCGCCATGTTGCGGCCCGTGCCGTGCTCGGCCTTCAGCGCCCCATCGTAGCGGTCGATGACCAGCCGCACCATGTCGTCGAGAAAACGCGCGTAGGTGTCGATGGCGGCCTGGGTGTTGAATGACTGGGTGATGATGAAGTGCAGGTTGCCGTCTTTGGCGTGGCCGAAGATGATTCCGTTGTCGTAGCTGTGCTTCGCGAACAGCCTGGTCAGGTCCACGGTGGCGTCGGCCAGGGATTCGAGCGAAAACGCGACGTCTTCGATGATGACGGTGGTGCCGCTCTCGCGCACCGCGCCCACCGAGGGGTAGAGCCCCTGGCGGATTTTCCACAGCAGCGCCTGCTCGGCCGGGTCGAAGGTGAAGCGTGCAGGCTCCAGCAACGCGAGCGCGCCGACCGCATCGCGGGCCTGCTGCTCGATGGCCGCGCGCGCAGACACGTTCGCGCCCTGAAATTCGGCCAGGATCCCTGCCGCGGCGGCCGGCAATTGCCGGATCGACGCCGGAATGCCCGGCTGGTTTTCCACGGAGCGCAGGGAAGCGCGGTCCATGAGCTCGAGCGCCTTCGCCTCCGCGTCGCGCAGCGGTGCGATGGCCGCGCACGCCGCGTGCAGGTCCGCAAACAGCAGCAGGCCGGTGTACTTCACGGGCAGGTCCGGCACGGTGTTCAGCACGGCCTCGGCGATGAAGGCGAGCGTGCCCTCCGATCCGATCAGCAGGTGCTGGAAGATGTCGAGCGGGTCGGAGAAATCCACGAAGGCGTTCAGCGAATAGCCGGTGGTGTTCTTCATTCGGTATTTGGCGCGGATGCGCTCGCGCAGCGCGGGATTGGCCTCGATTTCCGCCTTCAGTTCCAGGATGCCCTGGACCAGCCGCGGCTCCCGCGTGCGGAACAGCTCGGCGGCATCGGGCTGCGCCGTGTCCACCACCGTTCCCGAGGGCAGCACGAAGGTGATGGAATCGAGCGTGTGGTAGGCGTTCTGCGCCACGCCGCAGCACATCCCGCTCGAATTGTTGGCCAGGATGCCGCCCATCATGCAGGCGTTGATGGAGGCGGGATCGGGGCCCATCTTTACGCCATAGGGCCGCAGAAGCTGATTCACCTGCCCTCCGATGACTCCGGGCTGCACGCGGACTTTTTTCCCGCCGTCTTCCGCGCGCGCGCCCCGCCAATGCCGCGCGGCTTCCACGAGAATCCCATCGGTGATGGCCTGGCCGGAAAGGCTGGTGCCGGCGGCGCGAAACGTGAGCGGGATGCGAGACTGGCGGCTGCATTCGAACAGCGCCTGAATTTCCGCCGCGCCTTTGGCCAGCACCACGGCTTTGGGGATCAGGCGGTAGAAGCTGGCGTCGGCGGCGAAGGCCAGCAAGTCGATGGGACGCGTGAGCACGCGCTCGTTGTCCGCAATGCGGACGAGCGCCTCGCGCAGCCCCGCGGGCGAAAGGCCGGAGGAACTCACGGGTTGGGTTGCTGACGCCATGTTCAGCCCTCGGTGCCGCCATGAGGCGGACTTCCAACGAGCCAGCCTGCGGGCGAGGCGGGTCCGCAGGGCCAGGGAGTACTATCTCCGCCCGCTGTGTGGTTGCTCTGTGACAAAAGTCACAACAGAGAGTGATGCGGACTCCGGCCGCGCGCCCGCTGGTCGAGCAGTGTGTATCGCTGCGGCATCCGGCCGGGTATGCCGGATCGACGAGCGCATGGCCGGAGCTCATAGGCATGCCGCGGCCCCCTTTGCTACACTGAATTGCTTTTTGGGGGCATGGAAAGCGGCCGCCGGGGAACATGGAGCGAAAACAAATTCGACGGCTCACGTTAGTCGCTGCAGCCGCCGTGGTGCTCGTGGTGGTGCTGGTCTGGGTGGGACGGAGGGCGCCGGTTCCCCTCGTGGGCGCAGTGCGCGTGGACCGGCAGAACCTGACCGAGACGGTCTCCACGAATGGAAAAGTGGAAGCCATCGACCCGGCGGTGATCCGCGCGGAGCTGAACGCCTTCGTGCTGCAAGTGGCGGCCACGGAAGGGAAGCAGGTGCACAAAGGCCAGTTGCTGCTGCGGCTGGATACTTCCGATGCCCAGGCGCAACTGGCGCGCACGCGGCAATTGCTGCTGGATGCGCAGGACTCGCTGCGCTCGGCCCTGGCGGGAGGACCCGCGGACCAGCGCGCCCAGCTCGATGCGGACCAGAAGAAGGCGGAGGCGGAAGTGGAACGGCTGCGCGCGCAGCAGGCCGCGTTGAAGCGCCTGGAGACGCAGCAAGCTGCTACGCCGGAGGACGTGAGCCAGAACCAACTGGCCCTGACCAAGGCGGAAGCGACGGCCAGCGAGATCGCCGCCAAGAAAGAGGACCTGGCCCGGCGCGCGCGCCTGAACGTGGAAACCTCCCACCTGCAGATTGACCGTGCCAAGGCGGAGATCGCCACTCTGGAAAGAATGGTGCGCCAGGGAAATCTGACCGCTCCCATCGATGGGACGCTGTACCTCATGCCGGTTCAGGTGGGCGACTACGTGCACACGGGAGACCTGCTGGCGGAAATCGGCAGCCTGGCGCATCTGCGCGTGCGCGCGTTTGTGGACGAACCGGAATTGGGGCCGGTCGAGCCGGGCGAACAGGTCATTATCACCTGGGATGCGCTGCCCAACCTCACCTGGGAGGGGGTCACCGAACAGGTGCCGAAATCCGTCGTCCCGCGCAATACCCGCAGCGTCGGCGAGGTGCTCTGCTCGGTCGAAAACAGCGGCCAGAATCTGCTGCCCAACGCCAACGTGAACGTCAAGATTATCGTTCGCCAGGCCAACGACGCGCTGGTGGTTCCGCGGGGCGCAGTGAGGGACGAAGGGACGCACCGCTACGTCTTCGTAGTCGAAAGCGGCGGCCTGGGCGTCAACGCCAGCGTGCTGCACCGGCGCGAGGTCAAACTCGGCATCAGCAGCGCTACTAATTTCCAGGTGCTCGATGGAGTGCGGCAGGGTGAAGAAGTCGCTCTCCCTGGCGACGTGGACCTGGCCGACGGCATCCAAGTAAGGGCGGTGATGCAGAAATTACCCACGGGGAGCTGATACGCCCTCGGTTGCGCTTGAGCCTATGAGGTCCGTTCAACGGAAATCCTACCGGCTGGGGAGGTCTGCGATGGGGCTGCGCACGGCCTGCTGGGCCGTGCTGCTTCTGGCCGGTTCGATCGCCGCGGTAGCTGCCCAGGCGGGCGACCGCATCCGGGCCATCAGCGGGGATGAGCTGCGCCGGCTCTTCGAAGCGGGGAATTACCGCGAGGTGCAGACCGCATCCCAGCTGGCCGTGGCCACCGCGCCGCAGGACGCCGCCGCGCAGTACTGGCTGGCCCGCAGTTCCTACGAGCTGGGAAGCTACGACGCCGCGATGCGTGCCGCGGAAATCGCCTGCCGGCTGAGCCCGCAAAACTCCGAATTCCAGATGTGGCTGGGCCGCGCCTACGGCCGCAAAGCCGAGATCGAATCCAGTTTTTTTCTGGCTCGCAAGACGCGCCACGCCTTTGAGACCGCCGTGCGGCTGGACGGGAACAACGTCACCGCGCGAAGGGACCTGGCCGAGTACTACATCGAGGCCCCCTGGTTTCTGGGCGGCAGCAAGGACAAGGCGCGCCAGCAGGTCCAGGCCATCGCCGGAATCGACCCGCTGGAAGGCATGCTGGCCCTCGCCCAGCTCTTCCGCGGCCTGGACCAGCCGGAGCAGGCCCGGCAGCAATATGAACTGCTGCTGGAGAAACGTCCCGGCCGGGTGCGCTTCTACCTGGAGGCCCTGGATTTCTACGAACACCAGCGCGACTCGCTGGGAATGGCGCGCGTGCTGGACCGGGCACACGAGGTGGCCCCGCAGGATCCCCGGCTGCTGTTTTATCGCGCGGTCTCGCGGGTCATCGGGGGACTACAACTGGGGCAGGCGGAGCAGGAGCTGAAGGAGTTTCTGGCCCAGTATCCGGGGAATTCGGATTCGGTCACGCAGGCCGATGGCCGCTCGTGGCTCGGCACCGTGTACGAAGGCGAGGGCAACTGGGCGGCCGCGGTGGAGCAGTATCGTCTGGCCGTGCAACTCGAGCCCTACCGCAAACGCTTCCGGAAATCGCTGGAGCGCGCCGAAAAGCAGTTGAATCGCCAGGGAGATTAGGACGGGTCGCGGGCCGCCGCCCCGCCGGGCGCGCGGCACACGCGAAGAGTGGAATTCTCGTACGGGCAGTCGAGCCCGGGCAGCAAGGCCGCGCGTCCCGCCTCCTTCCGCAGCACCAGCCAGCTCACGCCGAAGCGCGCGCGCAAATCGGCAAGCTGGTTCAGATCGAATCCCTCCATCCCGCGCTGCGCCCTCACTTCCTCTCTCCACTCCCAGGCCAGCGCCGGAAGATTCCGCGAAACGGCGCGGTCCTTTTCCGAATCCGCCAGCCGGCTGCGTTCCGCCAGCGCGCGGAAGCCGTGCTCATTCTCGCCGGGAAGGCGCAGCAAGTCCGGATTCATGGCGAACAGCGCATCGCGAGGAGTGTTCTCGCGAATCCAGGCGAATGCCCGCCTCCAGTCGTTCCGCGGCGCCGCCCCCGGCCATTCGATGTGCGGATTCGTGCCCAGGTCCGCGCGCTGGCCGAGATACATGACCACTGCCAACGGAACGAGCAGCGCGGCCGCGATGCTCTTTCCGGTGCGCGGAAGCAATTCCCCGGCCAGACCGCCCGTGAACACCGCCAGGCACAGGTAAATGAAATGCAGGGTGCGCATCGGCTCGAATGGCACGAGCGGGAGAAGTGAGGGCGTGAGACCGATGGCCAGCCCCGCCGCCACGCCCACGCTCCCGGAGACAGCCAGCCTCCGGCAGATCCGCGACAATTCAGGCAGGCCGCGCCTTCCGGCCAGCCGTGAGTATGCGTAGAGAATGGCGAGAGGCGCGAAGGCGCCTACCAATTCGTACCAGGTCCACTGTCCAGGAAACAGATAGCGATCCCCGGCCAGCGCCGAGCGCCACGCCGGATCCGCGGGATCGGCAATCCAGTGCCCCAGCGCCCCCAAAGGCAACACGACCAGCGCTGCGGCAGGGGCGTGCGCAGGAAACTTTCGGGAACTCCACGGCCACGCCTGCACGGCCAGATGCCAGCAGCCCAGCAGCGCGATGAGCGGGTGGATCAACCCGGCCAGCACGAGCCACACGGCGGCGCTCAGCCGCCGTTCCAGCAACTCCGCGAAGGCGAACAGGAGCAGCGCCGTCGACAGTACCCGGGTGTGGAGATAGGGATCGCAAATCACCACAAACGTGCCGGCCACCGGCAACGTCAAGACCACGGTCAGCAGCAGCAGGCCGCCGTAGACCCCCGCCGCTGTCCGGAACGTATGGCGCGCGATTCTCCAGCAGCCTGCCAGCAGGAGCAGGACCGAGCCGAAATGCCACAACAGCAAGGCCCAGGGCAGCGGGCAGCGGGTGATCCGAACGCTCCAGGCCACCACGCTGACGAAGCATCCCAGCCGCGTCTGGTCCAGGAAAAACACGGAGTCATAGGGAAACAGCGAGGGGTCGAGCGCCCGCTTGATGGCCGGGAGATAGACGCACTGGTCGTCGAACCCGTAGTGGTAACCGTGGACCAGAATTCCTGCAACGGCCAGCCCGGCCAGGAGAATCAAAGTCATCGGGCGGAACCGGATGGCGGGGCTGGCATCGGCCCGGTCGTTCATAAAGTGCTCGAGGCTATCACAGCCGGCGGCATGCGGGCACACCTAGGAAGCATCCGGTGTCGCCGTTCTTGTATCTCAATGGGGAGATGTACAGAATGGAGAGTCGCATTTCCGCACGCGGGAAGCAGCGCGCGCCATCCCCCACCCTGGCCGTCTCTGCTCCGCTTCGCAGCATTCGGGGTTTCTGCTTGAAAGCCAGGGTTTATCTCTATCTCGCGCTGCTGACTGCCGGGGCCTTTCTGGTCCACGGCTATCACCCCTACGCGGAGGATTCGGAATTTTACATTTCGGCGGTGAAGAAGCTGCTGAACCCGTCGCTTTACCCCCTGGGGTCGCAGATTTTCGAGCGGCAGGCGTCCCTCACTGCGTTCCCCTGGCTGATCGCGGAAACCGTCCGCGTGCTGCATCTTCCTCTGGACACAGTCTTGCTGGCCGGCCAGTTGCTCTGCTACTTCCTCTTCCTGCTGGCATGCTGGAAATTGAGCTGTTTATGCTTCGAAAGCCAGCCGGCCCGGTGGTGCGCTGTGGCACTGGTCGCTGCGCTCCTGACCATTCCGGTGGCGGGAACCGCCCTGTTTCTCATGGATCAGTACCTCAATCCGCGTTCCATCTCCTCGTTTGCCGTGCTATTTGCGGTGGCCGCGGCCCTCGAAAAGCGCTACCGCCTGGTCGTCCTCTGGCTGATCGTCGCCGGGCTGGTGCATCCGCTGATGATGCTCTTCGGAGCCGCCTTTCTGTTCCTGTTGTTCAGGCCGCGTGCTGTCGGCGAGCCGAGCGGGGTGGTGGCCGCCGCGCTCCTCGGCCTGGGATACACCTTTCGTGTGCCGACCATGGAATACGACCAGGCGGCCCTGCGGCACGCCTATTACTTTGTCACGCACTGGAGCTGGTACGAATGGCTCGGGATTATCGGACCTGTGGCTTTGCTCCTGTGGTTCGGCCGCATCGCCCGGGCGCGGCGGATGTCCAACGTGGCGCGGCTGTGTCCCGCCCTGATCTCGTTTGTTCTGCTCGGCCTGCTGGGGGCCTTGCTGCTTGACGTTCCCCATCGCCTCGAGATTCTGGCCCGGGTGCAGCCCATGCGCAGCCTGCACCTCGTCTATGTGCTGCTGCTGCTCTTCGCGGGAGGGCTGGCGGGAGAGTTTGTCCTGAAGCGCAGCGTGGCCCGCTGGCTGCTTCTCTTCATTCCCCTGTGCGCCGGCATGACCTACGTGCAGTTTCGCCTGTTCCCTGTTTCCGCGCACATCGAGTGGCCGGGCAGCACGCCCCGCAATCCGTGGGTTCAGGCGTTTGTCTGGATCCGGCAGAACACTCCGCAGGACGCCTATTTCGCGCTGGATCCGGAATACGTCGAGCGCAGCGGAGAAGAGGTGCAAACCTTTCTACCCCTGGCGGAACGCAGCGCGCTCCCGGACGAGGTGAAGGATAGCGGCTCGGTGACCTTGTTTCCCGAGCTGGCCCAGAGCTGGTGGAGGCAGGTCAGCGCCTTGCGCGGATGGAAGCACTTCCAGCTCTCCGATTTTCAATCCGTCGAGCGGCAGTTCGGCGTCCGTTGGGTGGTGGTCCAGCAGCCGGGAGTCGATGGCCTCGAATGCCCGTACGAGAACGCCGTGGTGCAGGTTTGCCGGGTGCCCCAGGCCGAAGGCTCCGCTGCTGAGGGCGCTTCGGCTGGCGCCGAAGGCGAGAGCGCTTCGAACTGACGTTCCTCGTCCCTCCCCGGGAGAGATGGCCACTGCCCCGGCAGCACCTCGCCGGCCTTACGGCGCGCACCCTGCCGCGGGCCGTCTCCCCGATATTCCGTGGCCGTGCCCCAACCCCCGCAGGCAGCGCGGGCGGAATCGCTATCCCGGAATTGAAAAGCAACTCTCGAAAATGCAACAATTTTCCCTGGCTGAGGGAATTGAAACAGGGAATCGCTTCGAGACTTCCGGCCGGGCTTCCGGGTTAACACAGTGCGGGTGAGGGGAGAAGAGTGGGAAGCTGCGCAGTCGGGGAACATGCACCATGGCTGTAGTGCCCTCCTGGCGGGATGATCGGCCCACGGCATCCGCCCTGTTTTTCCTGTTTGCCGGCGTCGGGCTGATCACCGGAGTGTTGGAGGGCGCCAGCCTGTACCTCCTCCAGGCCAGCCGGTGGTCGGGCGAAACCATCGATTACCTTCTGGTTCCCCGCAGAATTCTCTACGTCTCTCCCCTGGTGGACCTCGTCCTCTTCGTGGCCCTGGGATTCCTGGCGGCAGGCGTCTGCCGTGTCTCCCGCGGGCGGGTGAGCGGAAGGCTCATCCTCTTTCTGCTGTTCATGCTTGCTGTGTTTGATGTCCTGTCCATGGCCCTGGACCGCTTCATGGACGTGCCCTACATCGCCGTCCTTTCCGCGGGCATCAGCACGGCTCTGATGCGGGGTTGCTGGCGGCACAGGGACCGGCTCGCGGCCGCGGCTCGAAAATTCTTCTGGGTGCTGGTGCCGGCCGTCGCTGTGCTCTTCCTTTTTCTGCGGTTCTCCCGGCTGGAGGCGGCAGAGGACGCGGTCGCGGAACTGGGCCGGCCGCCCGCCGGAGCGCCCAACGTCCTCCTGATCGTCATGGACACGGTGCGCGCCGATCACCTCTCTGCGCTGGGTTATTCCCGCACGACGACTCCCAACCTGGATGGCCTGGCGGCCCAGGGGGTGCTCTTCGAGCGCGCCATCTCCACTTCCTCCTGGACCCTGCCCGCCCATGCCTCGCTCCTTACCGGCCGTTTCCCGTTCGAACACGGGGCCGAGCGCAGGACCTACGACGGGCGCTTTGCCACTCTCCCGGAAGCCTTCCAGGAGCGCGGCTATCGCACCGGGGCTTTTTCCGGAAATGCCTACTACTTCGCGAGTACCAACGGTTTCGGGCGCGGTTTTCTGCGCTTTGACGGCGTGTTCAGCACCGCCCTGGACGTTCTGGCACGCACCCTTTACGGGCGAAGCTTCATGATGCTCTACGAAGAGGCTCCCCACTCCGACCTCCCCGGCCGCAAGCATGCGGACCTGGTGAACGCGCAGTTCCTGGGCTGGGTGCGCAAGGATTCCTCCCGGCCGTTCTTTGCCGTGCTCAATTACTTCGACGCCCACGATCCCTACCTGCCTCCTGCTCCCTTCCGCGGGAAATTCGCAGGCTCGCAGGATGTGGGCGGAATGCTGAATAGTTGGGGCGAACGCGAGACGCTGGAGCACCCCGCCGACGTGAAAACGGAAGAAGAGGCCTACGACGGCGGAATTGCCTACATGGACGACCGCATCGGACGCCTGCTCGCATCGCTGAAGCAGAGCGGGCTGGCCAACAATCTGCTGCTCGTGGTGGTGTCCGATCACGGAGAATTCTTCGGCGAGCACGGACTCTATCTGCACAAGAACGCGCTCTACCTGGAAGGGATTCACGTGCCGCTGCTCATGGTCTGGCCGGGCCACCTGCCTGCGGGTGTGCGCGTGGCCCCGCCGGTCAGCATCGCCCGGCTGCCGGCTACCCTGATGTCGCTCGTCCCCGGCAGCGATGCCGTCAAATTTCCGAGCGCCCCGCTCGAACCCCTCTGGAGCGGGACTCCATCCGCGGACCCGGAGCCCTTGATCCTTTCCGAGCTCGTCGCCAATTCGCCTCCGCCCACGGGAGGTCCCCCCCTGCGCACCGAGTCGCTGCTCAGCCCCCGCTGGCATCTCATCTACACGCAGGGACAAAAACCGCTGCTCTTCGATTGGAGCCGGGATCCTCGCGAGCAGCAGAATCTGGCGGGAACCGCGCAGGGCCGTGAAGTGGTCGCGGCCATGATGCGCTGCATGCATGACCACTTCGCTCTCATCCGGCAGCCGGACTGCGGACTTTCCGCCGCGGAGCTCAACCCTCCTCCTGCAACCTCACAGCCCGCGAAAGCTGCCGCTCTGCCTCCCCCCGGCCGCGAGGATTCCGGCGCGGGCCTGGGACAGGGCCCGCGTTAGTCTCTTCCCGCGGGTAGACAGAGTGCCTGTATCCCCAACGCTGCAGGCCGGCATTCCAGGTTTGGCGGATTCCTGTCCTCGCTTATGATGGGGGCCGTCCGGCCGGGCGAGCGAGCCGCGCGGAGACCCCGTGTGAATGCGGTTTTCTCCCTGCCGGATTCGAGTGGATCTACGGGCCCGTGTGGAGCGCATGGCGGCTCCGAAGCATCTTAAGAGTGCAGTGCCCGGGAGGGGTTTCTGACGACCGAGACGCTGGTGGTGGCGCTGGAAGCTCTGCGCGCCAACAAGTTGAAGGCCACGCTCACCATGCTCGGCGTGGTGATCGGAAGCGCCTGCATCGTTCTGGTCGCCACTGTGGCGACCACGGGCCGGGACTACATCCTTTCGTCCATCGAAGCGGTGGGCTCCAACCTGGTCACCGCGGAAGTCGTGCGCGCCGGGCCGGGCCAGCGCGCGGTGCAAAGCGACGAGCTCACCCGTGACGACATGGCCGCCGTCCGCGCAGGCATTCCCGGACTCAAAGAAGTGGCCGGCAGCTATCAGATCGGCATGACCGTCGTGGTCGATGGCATTGCCCGCACCGTCACCCTCACCGGAGTCACTTCCGGCTTCCAGCGCATCCGCAACCTGATCATCCTTCGCGGCCGTTTTCTCGATTCCGACGACATGTCCGCCCGCTCCAAGGTGTGCGTGCTCTCCGAGAAGCTGGCCGCTCGCGCCTTTCCCCATGAGAGTCCGGTGGGACAGGATCTGCGGGTGGGCGAGCTGGAATTCACAGTCGTGGGAGTCTTCCGCGAGCGCATGTCCACCTTCGGCCTTTCCGAGATCCAGGATGAAACCGTGATCGTCCCGCTCTCCCTGCTCAAATATTATTCCGGCAATGATTACATCCGCACCCTCTACGCTCAGGCCGGCCGCATCGAGGACGTTCCCGGCGTCACCCGCCAGGTCGCGGAAATTCTCAAATCGCGCCACCGGCCCGGCGCCGTTTACACCGTCAACAATCTCAACGGCATCCTGGACACGGCGCGGAAAATCTCCGTGGCCCTCACCGTCATCCTGCTCCTGGTGGGATTCATCGCCCTGGTGATCAGCGGCATCGGCATCATGAACATCATGCTGGTCACCGTCACCGAGCGCACCCGCGAAATCGGCGTCCGCATGGCCGTGGGCGCGCCGCGGCGCGAAATCCGCTGGCAGTTCCTGCTCGAGGCCATTCTCATCAGCGGCACGGGTGCCCTCGTGGGCATTCTGTTTGCCGTGAGCCTGCCCGTGGTTCTCCGGCCCGTGCTTCCTCCCGGCTTTCCCGTGTCCGTCTCCTGGCTGTGGGTGGTGGTGGCCTTTCTGGTGACCTGCTTCACCGGCGTCCTCTTCGGCTACCTGCCCGCCAACCGCGCGGCGGGTCTGCAGCCCACCGAATCCTTGCGCTATGAATGAACGCACTCGCCTTCGAGCCGCCCCGCCGCTGCGCCTCCCGCGCCGCAGCTGGAGTTCTATGGCCGCCCTGTTGCTCCTGTTCGGTCTCTGTCGCGTTCCCCTGGCTGCTCAGCAGGCTCCGCCGGAAAGCGAGCCGGACGCGGGGGGGCAGGCGCCGCCGGCCAATCTCACCCTCAAGGGTGCGGTCGACCGCGCTCTGAAAAGCAGCCGCGATCTCGCCCTCGCCCGCATCCGCGCCAGCGTGGCTCGTCGCCAGGCCAACCTGACCCGAGCCAGATTTCTCCCCAACCTCTTCACCGGCTCCGGTGCCGTGTACACCAACGGAATCCCTGAGACCCCCGGCGGCACCGCGCCGTCGCTTTTCAACATGGCCTATGTGCAGACCCTGTTCAATCCGCCGTTGCGCGGCCAGTATCGCGAGCAGGCTCTGCAGGCGCAGGTCGAGCAGTTGCAGACGGATCTGACCCGCGATGCCGTCATCGTGCAGACGGCTTCCACCTTCCTCGAACTCAACAAAATCCGCCGCGGCCTCGAGCTCCTGCGCAAGGAACAGGCCAGTGCCACACGCGTCCTGCAGATCACCCGCCAGCGCGTGGCGGAGGGCCAGGAACTGCCCATCGAACTGACGCGCGCGGAGCTCGCCTCGGCCCGCGTCGTCCAGCGCCAGCTCCAAATGGAAGGCCGCGAGGACCTGCTCCAGTCCGACCTCCGCGATCTCTGCAGCGTCGGTCCCAACCGGGAAATCCAGCTCCAGGACGCCGACCAGGCCCCCGATTTCGCAGAGGCCGTGGACCGTCCGCTCCACGAACTGGTGGCCATGGGCATGGACAACAGCGTCGAAATCCGCCAGGCCGAAATCGATCTCCGCGCCAAACAGGAGCGCCTGAAGGGAGAGAAGGGCGGCTATTTCCCCACCGTCGATCTGGTGGGAAAATACAGCCTGCTCAGCCGCATCAACAATTACGACCAGTACTTCAAAACCTTCCAGAAGAACAACATCAACGTGGGGCTGCAAATCAACATCCCCATTTTCAGCGCGCGTACCTCCGCGGCCGTCGATCTGGCCAGCGCGGATCTGCACCGCTCCGAACTGGAGCTGGCCGCCACTCGTCACCGCGTCGAAGACCAGGTGCGCACCCAGGCCCGCCACGTCCGCGAGGCCGAAGCCGCCCGCGAGGTGGCCCGCCTGGATCTCAAACTGGCCCAGCAGGAGCTTCAGGTCCTGCAGGACAAGTTCGAGGAAGGCCGCGCCAATCTTCGCGACGTCGAAAATCTCCGCCTCGCGGAAAACTCCAAGTGGCTGGCCTTTCTCGACGCCGACTTCGACAGCCAGCAGGCCTCGCTCGAATTGCTGCGCATGACCGGCCAGCTTTCCACCGTTCTGCAATGAGCACACCGCACCGATTGGCGCTTCCCCGGTGTGCGCAACTACTCGCGGTAAGGTAGAATAGATTTTCGTGCCCCGAGCCCTCGGGGCGCAACAGTGTTGGGGGATCAGAATGACGTCCGACGCAATGAAGACTCTGCTGCTCAATCCGCCGAGTTTCGAGAAGTTCGACGGCGGGGCCAGCTCGCGCTGGCCGGTCTCGCGCGAGATCGAATCCTACTGGTATCCCGTCTGGCTGGCCTTTCCCGCCGGCATGCTTCCGGGCAGCCGCCTCCTGGACGCCTGCCCGCACAAGGTATCTCCCGAGGAAACCGTCCGCATCGCCCGTGACTACGAGTTCGTCGTCCTGTTCACCTCCACCGTGGGGTTTGCCAACGACGTGCGCCTGGCCGAGCAGATGAAGAACGCCCGCCCCGACCTCAAGATCTGCTTCGTCGGCCCCCACGTGGAAACCCAGCCGGAGCAAAGCCTGCGCGCCAGCGAAGCCATCGATTTCGTGGTTCGCGGAGAGTTCGATTACGCCGTGGTTGAGTATGCACAGGGCCGTCCGCTCGATTCCATCCAGAACGCCAGCTTCCGCAAGAACGGCAAGGTGGTCCACAACCCGGAGCGCCCCAAGCTGCACACCGAGGAGCTCGATGCCCTCCCGTTTGCCACCGAGGTCTACAAGCGCGACCTCACCATCGAGAATTACAACGTACCCTTCCTCCGTCATCCCTATGTGGCCTTCTACTCCTCCCGCGGTTGCCCGGCTCTGTGCACTTTCTGCATGTGGCCGCAGACGCTTTCCGGCCATGCCTGGCGCACCCGCTCCGTGGACAACGTCGTCCGCGAGTTCGCTCAGGCCATGAAGCTCTTCCCCCAGGCCAAGGAGCTCTACTTCGACGACGACACCTTCAATATCCGCAAGGACCGCGTCATCGAGATTTCCAGGCAGTTGGGACCCCTCGGGCGGACCTGGAGCTGCAACGCCCGCGTGCACAGCGACTACGACACCCTGAAGGCCATGGCCGACGGCGGCTGCCGCCTGCTCATCGTGGGCTACGAGTCCGGCGACCCCCAGATCCTGAAGAACATCAAGAAGGGTGCCACCGTAGAGATGGCCCGCGCCTTCGCAAAGAACTGCAGGAAGGTGGGCATCCGCGTTCACGGCGACTTCATCATAGGCTTGCCCGGGGAAACCAAAGAAACCATCCAGCGCACCATCGATTTCGCCAAGGAGCTGGATCCGGAGACCATTCAGGTGTCCATCGCCCACGCCATGCCCGGCACGGAGATGTACACCTTTGCCGCCGACAACGGCTTCCTCTCCAGCGAGGCGCTGGCCGACGGCAAGGGCCACCAGTTGCCCCACATGCAGTACCCCGGCCTCTCCCGCGAGGAAATGCTGGCCGGCGTGAACCGCTTCTTCGATGAGTATTACTTCCGCCCGCGCGTCATCTGGCGCATCGTCCGCGAGGCCCTGTGGGACCGCGACGAGCGGAAACGGCTCACCCAGGAGGCCGTCGATTTCCTCAAGCTGCGTTTCGAGCGCAATCGCATGGCCCGCAAGGGTCTGCACCGGACTCCCGTCGTAGCTGTTCCCGCCGCTCCCCTCGGTCCCAGCGCGCCCCCGGCGGCCGATTGAGCCCTTTCCATGCCCGCCAGCCCATCCATCCACGGCAAAACCGCGTTCCTCATCTTCCTCATGGTTTTGTTTGGCGCCTCCGGCGACACGCTGATGGGGAAGGGAATGCGCGTGGTGGGGCCGCCCGAGGGGTGGAGCGCCGCCGCAGTTTTCCACTTCCTCCGCAACGCTGCTGTTTCGCCCGCCGTTTGGGCCGGCTTCGCCTGCCTGTTGCTGTTTTTCATCTCCTACATGCTGGTGCTCACCTGGGCCGATTTCAGTTTTGTTCTCCCGGCTTCGGCGGCGGCATATGCTCTGGTGCCGCTGTTGGGGCACTTCTTTCTGGGTGAAGCGGTCAGCCCGGTGCGATGGTCCGGCGTCGCCCTGATCACCCTGGGCGTGGCACTGGTCGGAAATACCCCTCCCCGCACCACTCTGCCCGCTCCGGCTGCGGCCACTCCTCTCTCCGCTCCGGCCAGGGGGGACTGAGATGCAGATCGCTCTCTTCGTCCTCCTCGTGGTCGCCGCGGGAACTTCCGGCGAGATGTTCGTCAGCCGGGCGATGAAAGCAGTCGGCGAGGTCACCTCGTTCCGGCCGGGCGCAATCCTGCGGGTGGTGGCCCGTGCGCTCACCCAGCCCTGGATGTGGGCCGGGCTCGGAATGATGGCGCTGGCGTTTTTTTCGCTGCTGGTCCTGCTCTCCCGTGCCAACGTCAGCTTCGTCGTGCCCGTCACGGCGCTCAGCTACGTGGCTGCGGCCGTGGGAGGCCGCTTCTTTCTGGGCGAGCAGGTGAACGGGAATCGCTGGGCGGGCGTCTGCCTGGTGTGCCTTGGGGTGGCCCTGGTCTGGGCGGGGTAAATGCACATCCACGACACGCTGCATATGCTGCGCATACTGCTGCTCACGCTGGCCATTGCGCCATTCGGTTTTTACCTCCTCTCCATCTGGAGCGCCGTCAACTTCTTCGGCGAGCGCCCCGAGCCGGAGGAGAAGCCCTTCACTCCTCCCGTCAGCATCCTCAAGCCTTGCCGCGGGCTGGACCCCGAGGCCTACCAGAATTTTGCGAGTTTCTGCCGCCAGGACTATCCCCTATACGAAATCCTGTTTGCCGTCCGCGATCCCCAGGATCCCGCCGTCGCCGTAATTGAGCGCGTCATGCGCGATTTTCCCGAGGTGCCCATCCGGCTGATTCGCAGCGTGCCGCCCGCCGGGCCCAACGGCAAAGTGAACAAACTCATCTGTCTCGCCAAGGAAGCGCGCTACGACCTCCTGGTCATCAACGATAGCGACGTGCGCGTCACTCCCGATTATCTTCGTAAAGTGGCCGCGCCCTTCCGCGATCCCCGCGTCGGGGCTGCCACCGCCATGTACCGCGCGGAAACCAACGGCTCGCTGGGCGCGGAGCTGGAAGCCGTCGGAATCACCTCGGATTTCCAGGTGGGCGTGCTGCTGGCACGGCAGATGGAGGGAGTCAAATTCGCTCTGGGCGCCACCATGGCCTGTACCCGGCAGGCGCTGGAAGACATCGGGGGCTTCGAGGCCCTGGCGCCGTATCACTCGGACGACTACGAACTGGGCAGCCGCATCGCGGCCCAGGGCTATCACGTGGAGTTGCTGCGCGACCCGGTAACCTTGGTCCACGGCCCGCAGACGTTCCGCGAATCGGTGGGCCGGCACCTTCGCGCCGCCCTCTCCACGCGCCATGCCCGCCCCGGCGGCCACTTCGGTCTGCTGCTCACCTTCGGCCTGCCCTGGTCGCTCATGGCCGCGGCCATGGCTCCCTCGCGCTGGGTTGCCGCGTTTTACCTGGGCGGCTATCTGGTGCTGCGCCCGGTCACCGCGTGGACCGTGGGCGTGTGGGGGCTCGGCGACCGCTTCCTGCAGAAGCGCATGTGGCTGGTTCCCCTCCGCGATGCCACCGGCTTTTTCACCTGGGTGGCCAGCTTCTTCTGCAACCACATCGAATGGCGCGGCACCGAATTCCACATCGTCGAGGGCAAACTCGTGCCCCGCAATCTTCCTGCGGCGGCGCACGACGCGGAGACGGAACCGTTCGTTCCCGGCGACTGACCCTCCCCTCCCTTTCCGTTCCCCGGAGTGGTTGACGGATTTCCACGCACCGAATAAAGTAGTTACATACGCCCCGAGCTGCTCGGGGCGTTTTGCTGTGCCCTCCACCGGCTGGGAGGTCGTCCAATTGGCAGGACATCAGACTCTGGATCTGAGAATCATGGTTCGAGTCCATGCCTCCCAGCCAAATTTCTGGGTTGCCCCGCGCTAATTCCCCGGAGTTTTCACCCCCCACGCCGCAATCAGGAAAAGCGCCAGAGCCGCGAGTGACACGACTGGCCCGGCGGTGCGATCCGGCGTGTGTCCGAACCACACGCGCACCTCGCTCCCTCCGGCCGGCGCCGGAATCACCATCTCGCCCGTATCCGCGTCGGTCTGCGGCACGACCGGCGCGCCGTTCACCGCCGCCCTCCAGGCGCGGTAGTTCACCAGATGCAGCCGCACCCGCACCGGCTCCGCCGCGTCCACGGTGAATCGCTTTTCTTCCGTATGCCAGGTGCTCACCGTCAGCTTTGCGCCGGAATCTTCCACCTCGTCTCCGGATTCATCAATCACCGCCAGACGCGGCGCGTCAGCCTCCAGATTGTCCGGATCCACTCCCACCGGCAGGAATTCATCCACCACACCAACGTATCCCTTCTCGGACTGCGCTGCGGCAACCAGTTCGTGGATTTCATCGGCATCCCACGGCGCGCGCGACAGGATCGCTCCGCCAGCGGCCAGCCATATAACGGCCACCGCCGCGGCCCACAGCCCCGGCCGCTTCCTGCACCGAATCGCCGCCACGATTGCCATCGCCAGCGCCAGATTCAGGATGAACAGCGAACGCCACGGAAATTCCGCCATCCAGATCCGCGGAAGCATGCGCCACACCGGCTCGCTCCACGGAAACAGCATCACCGCATAGACCGCCGCCAGGCTGCACAGCACGGGCAGCCCGCGGCGGAGCGGTTCGCTCGCCTGGTGCTCCGCCTCGCGCAGGCGCCGCAGCGCCACCGGAAACGCCGCACCGGCCACCGCCATCTCGCCGCAGGCCAGCGTGGAAACCAGCAGGTTGAACGCCGTGTGGTCCGCATCATCGCTGCGATGGAACAGGAAGTTGTTCCACAGGCTCAGTCCGCCTGCAAACGCGCCTTCGCTCTGAATCCAGTGGATTTCCGCGGCCACGGGTACGATGTAGAACGCCGCGAGGCCCAATCCCAGCGCCATGCCCAGCCCTCCGCTCACCAGCGGCCGCAGCGACCTTTCTCGCACCGCCAGCCAGACCAGCACAAATGCCAGCCCGTAGCTCCCCAGCACCGCCGCCGGAACGTTGCAAAGCCAGAGTCCCGCGAAGGCCGGTGCCAGCGCCAGCGCTGCCCGCACACCTTCGCCTCCGGCGCGCGCCGTGCGCACCGCAAACAGAAAGGCCAACGGAAAAAAAGCGGAAGCCAGCAGTTCCGCGTAGGCGCACCGGTGCGTGGAGACGAGCAACAGGTACGGATTCAAAGCGTACAGCGCCGCTACGCACAGCGCCGCTCTCTGCGCGAACCACTCGCGGCCCAGCCGGTACGCCCCCAGCGCATTTGCCCCCACGCACAGCCACACATAGGCGCCCGGCAGCACCGCTCCCGGCAGCGCGGTGGCCAGCAGTCCCCCCA
>Ga0335077_10003415_pt1 | contig 19190 bp, 16 predicted proteins | sample Lox_Sample_31_FD_207151 | JGI IMG/M metagenome (GOLD analysis project Ga0335077, IMG submission 207151) | Soil microbial communities from Loxahatchee National Wildlife Refuge, Florida, United States - Lox_Sample_3.1 | ecosystem: Environmental > Terrestrial > Soil > Wetlands | place: USA...
GGGGGACCCATCCCCCCAGACCCCCCTTGGGCGCCACACTCGGCGTCTGCGCGCTGGCCCTGCTCACCGAGCCGGTGCAGCAGACGCTGGCCCTCGGCCAGGTCAACCTGCTGCTCATGCTGCTCGTCGTGGCCGACCTGCTGAATCCCGACGCGCTGAACTCCCGTACGCGCTGGTGGCACGGGATCGGGATCGGCCTCGCGGCCGGGGTGAAGCTGACCCCGCTGGTCTTCATCCCGTACCTGCTGCTCATTCGGAGGTACCGGCAGGCCGCCACGGCCGCCGGGGTGTTCGTGGCCACGGTGGCGCTCGGCTACGGGATCCTGCCCAGGGACTCCGGCACCTACTGGTTTCACGGTCTGTTCCTGAACGCCAACCGGATCGTGTTCCTCGGCACCCGGGGCAACCAGTCGCTGCGCGGCGTGCTCACCCGGCTGGCCGGCAGCGTGATGGCCGGCACCGCGCCGTGGATCGCGGCGGTGATCCTGGTCTTGATCGTCGGGCTGGCCGCGGCGGCCGTTCTGTACCGCGCCGGGCAGCCGGTGGCCGGGATGCTGGCCTGTGCGCTGACCGGCCTGCTGGTCTTGCCGCTGAGCTGGGATCACCACTGGGTCTGGGTGGCGCCGGGCATCGCGCTGCTGGCTGACCTGGGAGCCCGGGCCCGGGGCGCGGTCCGGGCCGCGTGGTGGGCGGGCGGGGCCGCGCTGGTGCTGGTGTTCGGCGCGTGGCCGCAATTCTGGGATCTGTCCCAGGCCGGGCTGACCCCGGCCGGGCTGTTCTGGTACGGGCCCGCGACCTACTTCGCGACCGGCTCTCAGCCCTGGTACCACGAGTTCCACTGGCATGGCCTGCAGCTGCTGGCGGGCAACAGCTTCGTTCTGGCCGGCCTGGCCGCGCTGGCCGCCCTGTGCGTGGCCGCGATCCGGATGAGGTCTACGGGTCACCGCCGGGCCTGACCCGGCCCGCGGTCGGCCGGGCCCCACGACTAGCCTTTGACGGGTGACGGACACCACGGGCAAGCATCTCGAAACCGAGCAGAAGTACGACGCCGTGGCCGACTTCGTCCTGCCCGACCTGGCTGGCCTGGGCGGACGCACGAAGGCGACCGCGCGGCAGCGGTACTACCTGAGCGCGACCTACTTCGACACCGATGAGCTCGACCTGTTCAGGAACCGGATCACGCTCCGCCGCCGGGTCGGCGGCCCCGACGAGGGCTGGCACCTCAAGCTGCCGGTGCGCAAGGACACCAGGCAGGAGATCCGCACTCCGCTCGGCGAGGGCGATCACGGCACCGTTCCGGCACAACTGGCCGCTCAGGTACAGGACGTCACCGCGGGCCGGGCCCTGCACCCGATCGCCATTCTCGATACCGAACGGACCGTGGTGACACTGGCCAGCCAGGCCGGGGAGCCGCTGGCCGAGGTCGCCGACGACCTCGTGACCGCCGCCCGGCTCGACGAACCAGGCGCGGAGCCGATGAGATGGCGCGAGATCGAGGTCGAGGCGGTCGAAGGCGCCAAGTCGGAAGGCGTGCTCGAGGCGGCCGGCCAAGCGCTGCGCGAGGCCGGGGCGATACGGTCAACGGCCGCGTCCAAGCTCTCCCGGCTGCTCGGCGCCGGCTGAGCCCTCCTGGATTCATTCGTAAGGTTCGCGAAAGCTCAGAGGGAATTCATAGCGGATTCTGACCTGCCGGTCGCACGGTTCGCGTGGAATGAGAATACCGGGTTCGCATCGGTGAGAACTCTGGACAAGGGACCCGGCCCTCGCGGGCATACTAGGCACAGATCTGATCATGAACGAGCGAGCCTGAGGAACATGGAGAACTACCGCCCGGTACCCGGATCCGCCGGACCGGGATTGTCAGCGCAGACCACCGGGGTGAGCACCAGCAGCAAGGACGGCGGCATCCAGCGGGCGGACGGGACGCCGGTGCGCGTGCTCGTCGTGGACGACGAGCCGAGCCTGGCCGAGCTGCTGGCCAGCGTGCTGCGGTATGAGGGGTGGACCGTCCGGACCGCCGGCAACGGCGCCGACGCCGTCCGCACCGCGCGCGAGTTCCGCCCCGACGCCGTGGTCCTCGACATCATGCTCCCCGACTTCAACGGCCTCGAGGTCATGCGCAGGCTCCGGGCCGAGATACCGCAGGTGTGCGTGCTGTTCCTGACCGCGCGGGACGCGGTGGAGGACCGGGTGGCGGGCATCACCGCCGGGGGCGACGACTACGTGACCAAGCCGTTCAGCCTGGAGGAGGTGCTGGCCCGGCTGCGCGGGCTGCTGCGCCGGGCCAACCTGACCCGCGCGCACACCGAGGGTCTGCTGGCGGTCGGCGACCTGACCATGGACGAGGACGCCCGCGAGGTCCGCCGGGATGGTGAGCTCATCGAGCTGACCGCGACCGAGTTCGAGCTGCTCCGGTTCCTCATGCGCAACCCCAGACGGGTGCTGTCCAAGGCGCAGATCCTGGACCGGGTCTGGAACTACGACTTCGGCGGGCAGGCGCACGTCGTCGAGCTGTACATCAGCTACCTGCGCAAGAAGATCGACGCCGGCCGCGCGCCGCTCATCCACACCGTCCGCGGAGTCGGCTACGTGCTGAAGCCGGCCAGCTAATGCCGGCGCCCGCGGCGCGGCCCCCCGGCCGACTGGCACGGTGGGCGCACGTCCTGTCCTTCCGGACCATCAGCGGCAAGCTCATCATCGGGCTGGTGGTCCTGTTCGGGCTGGCCAGCGCAGTGGTCAGCCTGGTCACGGCCGAGTCGCTGAGCGACTCGCTGATGTCCTCGCTCAGCGCCCAGCTGCAGTCCGCGACCTCTACGTGGCTGACCTGCGTGAACTCCGGCGACCACGGTCCGGGTGGCGGCCCTGGCGGCCCGGACGGCGACCAGGACGGCTACGCCAGCTGCTACAGCCAGGGACAGGCCCCGGGGACGTTCCTGGCCATCCTGTCCTCCAGCGGGCATGTCGAGCAGTCCTATTGCGTACCCAAGTCGTGCACGCTGACCGCGGCGGACGTGGCCGCGCTGGCGTCTCTCCCGGCTCCGGCGGGCTACCCGCCGTCCGGGGACGATCGTGCGCCCAGCTCGCCACCGGGCCTGCAGACCCACACCCGGACTCTGCCCTCGCTGGACACCGAGTTCATGTTCACCAAAGCCTGGGGACCCGACCAGACCATGCTGCTGATCGGCCTGCCGATGACCACGGTGAACAAGACGCTCGACCACGTCGGGAACACCGAGCTGGTGCTGTTCGCGGTCGCGCTGGGACTGGCCGTGATCCTGGGCGCCGCCCTGGTTCAGTTCTCGCTGCGGCCGCTGCGCCGGGTGGCCGCCACCGCGACCAAGGTGACCGAACTACCGCTGGATTCGGGCGAGGTGACCCTGCCGGCCGGCGTCCCGGACACCGACCCGCGAACCGAGGTCGGCCAGGTCGGCGCGGCGTTCAACCGGATGCTCCTGCACGTCGAGCGGGCCCTGGGCCGCCGCGCGGCCAGCGAGGCCCGGCTGCGCCGGTTCGCGGCCGACGCCTCCCACGAGCTGCGTACTCCGCTGTCCGCGATCCGCGGCTACGCCGAACTCGCCCTGCGGCACCGCGGCCCGGTGCCCGAGGACGTCACCCACGCGCTGTCCCGGGTCCAGTCGGAGTCGGCCCGGATGAGCGTCCTGGTCGACGACCTGCTGCTGCTGGCCCGGCTGGACGCGGGCCGACCGCTCGAGCGGGAGCCGGTCGACCTTTCCCGGCTGGTCATCGACGTGACCAGCGACGCGCGGGTAGCCCGCCGGGAGCACCACTGGCGACTCGACCTGCCCAGCGACCCGGTCCTGGTCCGCGGCGACGAGCACCGCCTGCATCAGGTACTGGCCAACCTGATGAGCAACGCGGGCAAGCACACTCCGCCCGGCTCCACGGTCAGCATCGCGCTCCACGTCGACGCGGCTCCCGGGCCCGGGCGCGACACGCAGCAGGCCCCGGACGGCGGGCTGCTGGAACGGGGCGTCCGGCCCGCCGCGCCGCACGTCGAGCTCAGCATCACCGACGACGGCCCCGGCATCCCGCCCGAACTGCTGCCGGATCTGTTCGGCCGGTTCACCCGGGCTGACACGTCCCGGGCGCGCGACCTGGACGCCTCGGGCAAGAGCACCGGCCTGGGCCTGGCCATCGTGGACGCGGTGGTGGCCGCGCACGGCGGCAGCATCTCCGTGACCAGCCGGCCGGGCCGGACCAGGTTCGTCATCTACCTGCCCCTGCTGCCCGAGCCTGCGGACATGGCCGACATAGCGGGCTGACGGTGTGCTAGTTGTTGGGGCATGGACCCCGACGATCGCAGGCGGCTGGTCGGCACGATGCCGCTGCACGCGATCACCTCGACCTACGGTGAGGCGGGCCTGCGGGACCGGTTCGCGGCCGAGATCGCGTCCTGGCCGGACGCGGACCGGCGCCGGATGGAGCGGGCGCTGGAACTGGCCGCACGGCTGCACGCCGGCGACCGCCGCGGCACCGAGCCGTACGTCAACCACCTGCTGCGGGTGGCGATCCGCATCATGTCGCATTACGGCGTGCGCGACGCCGACGTGGTCTGCGCCGCGCTGCTGCACGACGCCGTGGAAGATCATCCCGCCGAGCTGGCCGGGAGCGGTGCCGGACAGCCGGCCGCGCTCGCGGAGCTGGCGGCGCAGTTCGGACCGAGGGTGGCGGAGCTGGTCGGCGCGGTGACCAACCCGCCGTACACGCCTGGCCGGGACGAGCATGAGCAGTACCGGGAACACGTCGCCGGCAGCCTGCGGGGCAATCGGTGGGCCCGGGTCATCAAGGTCTCGGACTTCACCGACAACGGCGCGGGCCTGATCCACACGACCGGGGGGCCCCGGCTGCACCGGCTGGCGGACAAGTACGCCCCGCTGGTCCCGGTCCTGCGGGATCTCATCGCCCGGCCGGACACGCCGCTGGACGCGACGGTCAAGGAGCACATCCTGGCCCAGCTCGACCGGGCCGCCGGGCGGTTCGCGGCCGTCCGCGGGGACGCCGGCTAGAGACGGGAGCCTGCCGATGCCCGAGCTGCCCAAGGACTCGGTGTATCTCGGCCACCGCACCGGGTGTGGTGCCCCAGATCCCCCGGAAACTGGTGACCACGTCGAACGACGCCGGGTCCCACGGCAGGGCGTTCATATCGCCGACCCTGATGTCGCATTCGGGGTTCCGGTCCCGGGCCACCGCGGCCAGCCTGGGCGAGGCATCGATACCGGAGCAGGAAGCGCCGCGGAGCCGAGCCAGCTCGATCGCGAGCCCGGACCCGCACGCCACGTCGAGCAGCCGGTCTCCGGCATCGACGCCGAGCCGATGGTGCATCGTGACGTACTCCCGGCAGTTGCCCGGCTCACTGAGCGTCGCGAAGTCCACCGCCTTGCGCCCCCAGCCCTCGTCCACCATGGCCCACTGGGGAAGGGCAGTGCCCGGCTTCGTCATCGCTGCTCCCTTTTCTTGGTTCCCCTCTTGATACGCCAGTTTCTTGGTTCCCCTCTTGATACGCCAGCTGGATAGGGACAGCTATCGGGGAAAACCATTAAGTACCCATGCCCGCCTATCGCACCGGGGCGGACAGGTTATGGGCGACGGCCCAGGCCGCCACCTCGGCCCGGCTGCGGGCGTCGAGCTTGGACATCACATGGTGCAGGTGGACCTCGGCGGTCTTCTCGGAGATCCCGAGCACCCGGCCGATCTGCCGGTTGGTCCGGCCGGAGGCCACCAGTACGGCGACCTGCCGCTCCCGCGGGGTGAGCTGCACCTGCGGGGAGCGGTCCGGGTCACCAGGCGCGGCGCCCAAGGCGGCCGCCATGGCCAGATCCGCGGCCTGCTGTACGGGCATGGTCCGGCCAGCGTTTATGAGAGCGTCAGCGTCATGGGGCCCCAGCGCGCGGGCCAGTACCCGTTCCACCGCCGAACTCCTGGCCTGCTCGGCATCGGGCTGGCGGGCGGCCACCCGCTCGCGCAGCGCCGCGGCCGCACCGATCAGCCGCGCGGCGCTCTCGTAGTGCGCCCGTTCACTGGCGACATGGGCGAGCGCCTCCAGGCACTGGGCGATGCCCCGGGGATCGTTGACGTCGGTGTAGATCCGCAGAGCCTCCGCCAGCAGCGGGCCGGACTCCTCCAGGCGGCCCTGTGCGCTCAGCGTCGCGCCGAGCCCCCACGCCGACCACGCCACCGCCCACGGATAGTCCAGTTCACGGAAGTCTCGCAGGCTGGCCCGCAGCAGTTTCGCGGCGCTTTCCAGGTCGCCGTGGTCGCGAGCGAGCAGCCCCAGGTCGTGCCGGGCCCACGCCACGCCCTGCACGCTGCCCCCGGCGCGGAATCCCGCCTCGGCCCGCCGATGCCAGGATGCGGACGCATCCCATTCGCCGCCGGCCCGGGCTACGTGTCCCAAGAAGGCGTATGTCATCGCCGCGTGGCGCGCATCACCATGTCCCTCGCTGCGCTCGAGCGCGCGGCGCAGGAGGTCCTGGGCACGACCCATCTCCCCCGTCGCCCAGGCCAGGGCCCCGGCCACGATGAGCACGGCCGCCTGGCCTCCCGCCGGGCCGTCATCGTTCGCAGCCGCCGGATCATAGCCGTCCGCAGTAGGGAGAAGAACCGCGTCCACGAGCGCCTGGCCATTATCCAGCCCGCCATGGGTGTAGTGGTACCAGCCGAGCGCAGCGGCCAGCCAGAGCGCCCGGCCATCGCGGCCCGCGCCCAGGCAGTAATCCAGCGCCGCACGCAGATCGGCGTGATGGCGGCTGGTCCGCAGCAGCGAGACCCGCTCCCCCGGCAGGCCGATGGAAGCCTCGATCTGCGCCGCGAGGCCCGCGTAGTAGTCAGCGTGCCTGGCCCGCGTCTCCTCGGCCTCGGCGTGGGCGGCCAGTTGCTCTGCCGCGTACTCACGCAAGCTCTCCAACATCGAGAACTCGGCGGTCTGCTCGTCACCGGACAGCCGCCGGATCAGGCTCTTGTCGAGCAGCGATTCCACCATCGCCAGCGCGTCGTTCCCGTTCGGGACACAAACGCTGCCCGCGTCGGTCAGCGTCCAGTTGCCGGCGAACACCGACAGCCTGCGGAACAGCGCGCGCTCACCGGAATCGAGCAGGTCATAGCTCCAGGCGATCGCGCTGCGCAGCGCACGCTGCCGGACCGGTACGTCCCGCGTGCTCCCGGCCAGCACCTCCATCCTGCTGCTGAGCCGGAACACCAGCTCCCCGGGGGTCAGGACCTTCAGCCGGGCCGCGGCCAGCTCGATCGCCAGCGGCAGGCCCTCGAGCCGGACGCACGCGCTGGCCAGCAACAGCGCGTTAGCCGCAGTGAGGTCGAAGCCCGGGTTGGTCCGGCGCGCGCGATCCAGCAGCAGCGCCACCGACGGATTCGCCGCCAGAGAGCCGAGGTCCGCGACGTCGGTCGGCGCGGGCATGGCCAGCGGCGGGACCGGGAACTCCTGCTCGGCGGACAGCCGCAGCCGTTCCCGGCTGGTCGCGAGAACCCGCAGCCGCGGACAGGCGGCGAGCACCCGGCCGAGGTCCGCAGCGGCAGCCAGGAGGTGTTCGCAGTTGTCCAGGACCACCAGCCGTTCCTCATAGCCCAGCCCGGCCGCCAGCTGGCCGGTCAGGTCCGTCCCGCCCCGCGGCTCGACACCCACGGCCTGGGCCAGTTCGACCAGCACCAGCGCCGGATCCCGGACTGGAGCCAGGTCAACGAACACCGGGGTGCATCCGCTGCGCTCGGCGTGGCCCGACGCGCAGGCGACGGCGAGACGGGTCTTGCCGATTCCCGGCGGTCCGGTGAGCGTGACGAGCCGGGTCTGCGGGTGGGCGAGCATCCCGGACACAGCCTCCAGCTCGCTGTCCCGGCCTACGAACAGGTCGGCAGGCGCCGACAGGCGACTGTACGATGCCCGCCCCGCGTCTCGCATCGGCTGCCCCGCCCATATCCCGATAATCCGTGCAGCCAGAAGGCCATTACCGAGCATACGACTTTGACCCATGTAGGGGTATTCCCCGATAGCGCGATGACAGCCCGCGCCGGTACAACGGCTGTTATCCCATCGAAGCCAAGGAGACACCGATGACCATCACCGACAGTCCCGTCGACAATGGCGTGAACGTCGAGGCCCTGCTCGGGGCGCGCGAGGCGCTGTCCGGCGCGCCGGAAGCGGCCCAGTTCACCTTCCGGGCCAGCTGCACCTGGCGCAAAGGCACCCACAGCCACTCCACTGTCGCGGGCTTCACCGGCCTCGGCGCCGAGCAACAGCACCGCACCACGTACGAGTTCGACGTAGACCACCCCGAGTGCTTCGCGTCGGAGGACAACGGCGCCACGCCGGTGGAGTTCGTGCTGGTCGGCCTGGTCGGGTGCCTGACCGCCGGCATCGCCTCTGTCGCTCAGTACCGCGGCATCCAGCTCCGGTCGGTCACCGCCACGATCGAGGGCGAGATGAACGTCCTGGGCATCCTGGGCGCCGACCCCGACGTCCGCAACGGATTCGAGGCGGTCACGGTCCGGTTCGCCATCGACGCCGACGCATCCCGCGAAGACCTCGAGGCGCTGATCGCCCAGGCGCAGAAGCGCTCGGCGGCCTTCGACATCGTAGCCAACCCGACGAAGGTGCTCGTAGAGCTGGCCTGACCACACGGCCCCTTCGCCCCGCATGATCAAGACCACGGCAGTCGTCGTCGGCGCGGGCCACGCCGGCCTGGCCATGAGCCGCCGCCTCACCGAACGTTCGATCGAACACGTCGTGCTCGAGCGCGGTGAGGTGGCGAACTCGTGGCGGACCCAGCGTTGGCCCAGCCTGCGGCTGCTCACCCCGAACTGGCAGACCAGGCTGCCCGGCCACGACTATGCCGGCGACGATCCCGACGGATTCATGCCGGCCGCCGACGTCGTCGCCACCCTGGCCCGCTACGCCCGTCTCGTCGGGGCACCGGTCCGCACCGCCACGACGGTACATACCCTGCGCGCCGACCCGCAGGGCTTCGAGATGCAGGCCAACGACGACCTTCTCCGCGCCCAGGCCGTGGTACTGGCGACCGGGGCGTGCGCCCGGCCGGCGATCCCGGGCATCGCGGGCGCGATGCCCCCGTCGATCACGACACTCACTCCGCTCGCCTACCGCGATCCCGGCCAGCTCCCCGACGGCGGGGTCCTCGTCGTCGGCGCGTCGGCCACCGGCGTACAGCTCGCCGCCGAGATCCACCGGTCGGGCCGCCCGGTGACCCTGGCGGTCGGCGAGCACGTCCGGCTGCCGCGCACCTACCGCGGCCGCGACATCTTCTGGTGGCTGGAGGCAACGGGCCTGCTGGCTGAACGCTACGATCAGATCGACGACCTCACCCGGGCCCGCCATCTCCCCTCACCGCAGCTCACCGGTACTCCCGAAGCCATCACGACCGACCTCAACTCGCTGACGGCCCTAGGGATTCGCATCGTCGGTCGCCTCGGCCGTATCACCGATGGCGTGGCCCAGTTCTCCGGGGCACTCGCCAATACCTGCACGCTCGCCGACCTGAAGATGAACCGGTTCTTGAACCGGGCCGACGAGTGGGCCACAGCCTCGGGCCTCGACGACGAGCTCCCGCCACCGCACCGGTTCGCACCCACCCGCGTCGATCCTCGCACCCCTCTGGAACTGGACCTCACCGCCGGGGAGTTCACCACGGTGCTGTGGGCGGCAGGCTTCCGGCCCGACCACTCCTGGCTCGACATCCCCGTGCGTGACCGCAACGGCCATATCCGCCACGACGGCGGAATAGTCACCGGCGCCCCCGGACTGTACGTGCTCGGCCTGCCGGTGCTACGTACCCGCGCCTCCACCTACATCCACGGCGCAGGCGCGGACTCCGGCGCTCTGGCCGATCACCTTCACGCCTTCCTCAGCGGTCGGCGCCTGCGATAAGCAAAAGGCGCCGTGAGAGGCTATGAGGGTGCTCGACGACGAAGCGGTGACCGACGCGGCGCGGCGCCTGCTGGCGGCGGAACGCTCGTGCGAGCCGATCCGCCAGCTGTCCCTGCAGCACCCGGACATGACGATCGAGGACGCCTACCGCGTGCAGCGGGCGCTGGTCGCGCTCAAGCTGGCCGAGGGCCGCACGGTCAAGGCGCGCAAGATCGGCCTGACCTCGCGCGCAATGCAGCAGGCGACCTCGATCAGCGAGCCGGACTATGGCGTCATCTTCGACGACATGTTCTTCGATGACGGCGGTACCGTGCCGGCCGGCCGGTTCATTCGGCCCCGTGTCGAGGTCGAGCTCGCCTTCGTCCTCGACCAGCCGCTGAAGGGTCCCGGGGTGACCCCGCTCGACGTCCTCGACGCCACCCGATGGGTCACCCCGGCCCTGGAGATCCTGGACGCGCGGGTCCAGATGACCGACCCGGAGACCGGTCATCAGCGCACCATCGTTGACACGATCTCCGACAACGCGGCCGACGCCGGGATCGTGGTCGGCGGCCGCGCCGTCCGCCCCGACACCTGCGACCTGCGCTGGGTCGCCGCCCTGCTCTACGTCAACGAGGTGATCGAGGAGACCGGGGTGGCGGCGGGCGTGCTCGGCCACCCGGCCAACGGCGTGGCCTGGCTCGCGAACCGGCTCGCGCGGTACGACGAGGATCTGCCCGCCGGGCAGGTGATCCTGGCCGGCTCGTTCACCCGGCCGGTCTTCGTGCGGGTCGGCGACGTGATCCACGCGGACTTCCGCGACCTCGGGGCGGTGACATGCCGGCTCCGCTGAACGGGCCTCCCGCACCTCCCCTGGATGGCATCACGGTGGTCTCGGTCGAGCAGGCGGTCGCCGCGCCGTTCGCCACCCGTCAGCTGGCCGACCTTGGCGCCCGGGTGATCAAGGTCGAACGGCCGGGCCCGGGCGACTTCGCCCGGCACTACGACACGACCGTCAAGGGCCTGGCCAGCTACTTCGTCTGGCTCAACCGCGGCAAGCAGTCGCTGAGCCTGGATCTCAAGAGCGCCGCGGCCCGGGCCGTGCTGGATCGCCTCATCGGCCGCGCGGACGTGTTCGTCCAGAACCTGGCGCCGGGCGCGGCGGCCCGGATGGGCCTGGCGGCCGAGGTCCTGCGGGGCCGCCACGACCGGCTCATCGTGTGCGACGTCTCTGGCTACGCGCCGGACGGGCCGTTCGGCGACCGGAGGGCGTACGACCTCCTGATTCAGTGCGAGACCGGCCTGCTGTCAGTCACCGGCACCCAGGACGCCCCGGCCAAGGCAGGAATCTCGGTCGCCGATATCGCGGGCGGCATGTACGCGTTCAGCTCGATCCTGGCCGCGCTGTACGCACGGGAACGCACCGGGATCGGCGCCGCGCTGCAGGTTTCGCTGTTTGAGTCGCTGACCGAATGGATGGCCCAGCCCATGTACTACGCGATGTACACGGGCGTTTCCCCGGCCCGGACCGGTACCAGCCACGCGACGATCGCGCCATACGGGACGTTCCGGACCGGCAGCGGCGGCACGGTGCAGCTCTGTGTGCAGAACGATCGCGAATGGCGCCGGCTCTGCTCGCGGGTGCTGGGCCGTCCTGAGCTGGCCGATGATCCCCGGTTCGCCACCAACCCGGCCCGCGTCGCCGCGCGAGCCGAGCTGAACCGCGAGATCGAGGCGGCGTTCGGCGTTTCCTCACAGGACGAGGTGGTCGCGCTGCTGGATGACGCCCAGATCGCCAGCGCCCGGCTCAACACGGTCGGTGACCTGCTGGCCCACCCGCAGCTCGGGCACCGCTGGAGCGAGATGGATTCGCCCGCGGGCCCGATCCGGGCCCTGCCCTCCCCGGTCAGCACCGGCGGTCCGGCGCCCGCCTTCGGTCCCATCCCGGCGGTAGGCGAGCACACCGACGCCATCCTGGCTGAACTAGGGCTCACCGCCGCCGAGATCACCGCGATGCACGAGGCTGGGACCGTGTGAATCGCGCGGGCCGAGCAGCGCCTGCGTGGCCTGGACCGCGGCTTCGGCGATGTCGCCGACGTCGCCACCGTCCTCGACCGTCGTGGCGATCAACTCGCGCAGGCCGCCGAGCAGGATGATCGCGAGCCGGCGGGGCGGCGGAGCGACACCAGCGGCGCGCAGCTCAGGGGTATCGGTGAGGTTCTCGATGAGCACGATGAAGGCCTCGAGCCACTCGCGCTGCAGGTGACGGGCGTCGGAGCCGAGCGAAGGGAGGTCCCGGATCCAGCTCAGCGTGAGGGCCAGATCAGATTGCGCCCCGGCGATCCATGCCTCGATGGCCTGCCGCACCTGGGCGTCCCACGGCGCACCCGGGTCGACCGCGGCCGCGATCTGGCGCACAAGCGCCGCGGCGGCCTCTTGCAGCAGGGCGGTGAAGCAGGCCTGCTTGCTCGAGAAGTGCTCGTAGAACGTGCGGCGCGAGGTGCGGGCATGGCGCACCACGTCCGCGACCGTGCAGGCGCGGAAGCCGCCCTCGCGAATGGCCGCCGCCATGCCCTCCAGCAGCCGCTGGCGGAATTCAGTCGACGCTGCTGCCACGGTCTCGGGGCTCGCGACCTCGGACTGCGCGGGACTCACGGTCGTCAGGCTATCCCTCCTCCTGCCGCTGGTTTGCTCGTCATGGTACTCTGACGTACCGTCGAGCTGGTACGTCGGCGTACCGTCGACCGGAGGCGCGCATGAACACCGTGACACTGGCGATGCATCGGTGCCGCCTTCGCCAACATGGAGATGAACGTGGTGTTGCGCGCTCTGCTGCGTGATCTCACGCTGGAACCGACGAGTGAACGCGGCCAGCGGTGGCACTCGCGTGGCGTGGCCTACTGCCCCGCGAAGGGCGGCCGGGCTGTGGTGCACCGCCGGGCCGTTGCCTCTGTTACCGCCACCGCAGTGAGGAGTGCCGATGGCCAGGAATCGTAGGATCATCGCCGGCCGTCCCTCGGTGATCACCGGCGCCGCCTCCGGCATCGGCCGGAGCCTGGCCCAGCGGCTGTCGCGGGCGGGCTCGCCAGTGGCCATCGCCGACATCGACGATGCCGGCCTCCAGGTCACCGCGAAGTCACTGCCCGGGCCGGCGCTTGTCCGGGTGCTCGACGTTCGGGACGCCGCGGACCAGCACCGCTTCGCGGCGGAGGTAGGTGAGTGGCTGCCCTCCCCGCTGGCCGCGGTGTTCAACAACGCGGGCGTCGCGGTCCGCGCCTCGGTCCTGGACGGCGACCCCGGCGATGATGAGTGGCTGCGGCAGATCAACTTCGACGGGGTGGTCAACGGCACCCGCGCCTTCCTGCCGATCCTGGTCGAGCAGGACGACGGGGTCATGGTCAACACCTCCAGCGTGTTCGGCCTGCTGGGCATGCCCCACCAGAGCGCCTACTGCGCATCTAAGTTCGCGGTGCGCGGCTTTACCGATTCGCTGCGCCAGGAGCTTCGCGGCACCGGCGTCTCCGCCGTGACCGTCCACCCCGGGGGCATCAGGACCAACATCGCCCGCAACGCACGCATCCGGAAAGATCCGGATGGCCTCGGCCGCAGCCACGAGCAGATGGCGGCCGATTTCGAGGCGATCACCCTGACCACGCCGGACAAGGCGGCCGAGATCATCTGCCGGGGGATCGAGCGAGGCAAGGCCCGCATCCTGGTCGGTCCTGACGCCTACGTTTTCGACGCCCTGGCCCGGGTAGCGCCGACCCACTACTACGACGTCATGGCGCGGTTCGAGGAGCGACTCCAGGCGCGGCAGGCTGCGCCCGGTCGCGAGCCGAAGCGCGTCAGGAGCGCCCCGAAGGCGAGTGAGAAGACACAGTGAGCGACCACGTTGACGTCCTGATCGTCGGGGCGGGGCTGTCCGGGATCGGCACCGCCCACCACCTGCAGACCTCGTTCCCGGGCAAGACCTACACGATCCTGGAAGCCCGGGACGTCACCGGCGGCACCTGGGACCTGTTCCGTTATCCTGGCGTGCGGTCGGACTCGGACATGCACACGCTCGGCTACCGCTTCCGGCCGTGGACCGAGGCCAAGGCGATCGCGGACGGCCCGTCCATCCTCGAATACGTCCGCGCTACCGCAGCCGAGGCGGGGATCGACAAGCACATCCGCTTCCACCACCGGGTGACGCAAGCCAGCTGGTCGAGCGCGGCGGCGCGCTGGACCGTGGAAGCAGACGGGCCCGGCGGTGAGAAGAAGACGCTGACCTGCAGCTTCCTGCTGATTTGCAGCGGATACTACCGCTACGACGAGGGGTACCTGCCGTCGTTCGCGGGCATCGGCGACTTCCGCGGCCAGGTCGTGCACCCGCAGCACTGGCCCGCGGACCTGGACTATGCGGGCCAGCGCGTCGTGGTGATCGGCAGCGGCGCGACCGCGGTGACCCTCGTCCCGGCCATGGCCGAGACCGCCGGGCACGTGACGATGCTGCAGCGCTCTCCCACCTACATCCTCACCATGCCCGCCGAGGACCACCTCGCCACCAGGCTGCGCTCGCTGCTCGGCACGCGGCGCGGCTACACCGTCACGCGCTGGAAGAACGTGCTGATTACGACGGCGTTCTACAAGCTCAGCCGCCGCAGGCCCGTCATGATCCGCGACTGGATCCGCAAGTTGACCATCAAGCAACTGCCCGCCGGATATGACGTCGGCACGCACTTCAACCCGACATACAACCCGTGGGATCAGCGCCTGTGCCTGGTTCCTGACGGAGACCTGTTCAAGGCCATCCGCGACGGGCGAGCCTCGGTGGTCACCGATCGCATCGTGGCTTTCACCAAACGAGGCCTGCAGCTGGAGTCCGGCGCCGAGCTCGAGGCCGACATCGTGGTGACCGCGACCGGGCTGCGGCTGCTGCCCATGGGAGGCGCGCAGCTGACTGTCGACGGCCAGCCGGTCCGCCTGGACGAGACGCTGGCCTACAAGGGCATGATGCTCAGCGGCGTGCCCAACCTCGCGTTCACCATCGGTTACACCAACGCGTCGTGGACGTTGAAGGCGGACCTGGTGAGCGAGTTCACCTGCCGACTGCTGGCCTACATGGACTCCCACGGCTACGATACCTGCGTCCCGGTCAACGACGACCCGGACATCACCAAGCTGCCCCTGATGGACTTCTCGGCCGGCTACGTGCTCCGCTCCATCGACCAGTTCCCGCGATCCGGCCCCCGGCCTCCGTGGCGGCTCGGCCTGAGCTACCCCCATGACGTGGTCACCCTCCGGCACGGCAAGATCAACGACGGCACGATGCGCTTCTCACGCCTCCCCCGGGCACAGGCGCCGCCGAAGGCGGCCGGGGTTACCACCGGCCGTTCGGCCTGAGGGCCGTGAACCGCGCGGGCTACTGGCTCGTGACCCTGATTAGGGACCCTACGCACCTTGCCGTCTCGGATGAAGACGTCCCGTTTCCGTCCAGCGGGATGGCCGGCCGACCCGGTACCCTCCCCGGTCAGACGGGGTACCGGGTCGGCTCGGTGACGGACTGCCGGCTGGACGGGTTATCCCCCGTCCGCGGCGCACTCGCCACCCCGCAGGACCGGCCCCCGTCCGGGCCTGGCGCATGACCGGACTCGCGGGCTCAGCTCGCCCGGCCCGCGGCCTGGCTGCGCCGCGGGAGTGCGGTTCCCGGCGCACGTACCACGTCCGTTCGGATGAATGACTTTCTGTCAAATAGAGAAGCGAAGTAGCTCTTCCAAGTGTGAAAACGCTCCGATACAGAGCCGGTCTTCGTGACCGGACTTTTGTTCAGAGAGCGTACATAAGATCGCCTCAGCCGCCACGGAGCATGGGCCCTGATTCTCATACTTATGAGAGTTCTGCAGGTGGACATTGTGGTTCCTGTGCGTAATGAGGAGCATGATCTTGCGCCCAGCGTGCGGCGCCTGGTCGGCCACCTGCGGGAAGGCTTCCCGTTTACCGCGCAAGTCACGATCGCCGACAACGGCAGCACCGATGGCACCTGGGCGATCGCCAGCAGGCTGGCTCGTGAGTTCGACGAGGTGCGGGCGGTGCGCATGGAGCAGCCGGGACGAGGGCGGGCGCTGCGGGCCATCTGGTCGCAGAGCGACGCCGAAGTCCTCGCGTACATGGATGTCGACTTGTCGACTGACCTGAACGCGTTGCTGCCGCTGGTCGGCGGCTGCCGGGACGGTTCTGGTCACGGCGGTGTGGTCGTACGTGCTGCTGGACAGGACGCCCGGGTGGCTGCCCTGGCTGCGCTGGGTGGTGCTGCTCGCCGGCGTGCTGGGCGCGGTGACGGTGCTCGCGGGTCCCGGGCTGGCGTCGTGGCGGCGTCCGGTGCTGCTATCGGCCGGCCTGGCCATGGTGGCCGGGCTGGCCGGGCCGGCCGCTTACGCCCTGGACACGGTGAGCACCGCGCACACCGGCGCGATCCCCAGCGCGGGACCGGCGGCGGCCGGGATCGGCGGCGGTGGGCCCGGTGGGTTCGCGGGCGCGCGGCCAGGCGGTACGCGCCCGAGCGGGACCGCGGGCAACGGGTTCCCGGGCGGGCAGGCGGGGCAGTTCGGCGGCCCCGGAGCAGGCAGCGGGACGCAGCCCGGCAGCGGAACTGGGGCCAGCCCTGGAACTGGGGCCGGCCCTGGAACTGGCCGGCCGGGCGGAACGGGCGGCACCGGTGGCCCGGGTGGGGGCCTCGGCGGGAACACGCAGGTCAGCCGTGCACTGGTGACGCTGCTTGAGCGGGATGCGTCGTCCTACAAGTGGGTGGCCGCTACCGAGGGGTCCGAAGGGGCGGCGCCGCTCGAGCTCGCGACCGGAGACGCGGTGCTGGCCATCGGCGGGTTCAACGGCACCGATCCGTGGCCCACGCTGGCCGTATTCAAGGAGCTGGTGGCTAAGCACGAGATCCACTACTACGTGGGCCAGGGCAGCCAGAGCTTCGGCGGGGGCCGGGGAAGCTCGGCCATCGCGTCCTGGGTGGCCGCCCACTTCAAGAAGGAAACCGCCGGCGGCCAGACCGTCTACGACCTCACCCAGCCGCTCAGTGCCTCCTGAGAATCAGCGGCACGGCATAAGGTGATACGCCTGCTTGGCGTCGAGCACGCGCATGACCGCGGAGTTCACCGTGGAGCGGAAGGCGGCATCGCCGGCGGTCCGGGCCAGGATGGCCTGATCCATGGCGATGGCCGCGGGCAGGCTCTGGGAGGTGATCAGCTCGCCTCCGGCGGAGAGGAAGTCGATGCCACGGGTGGCCGGCGACAGGCCGGCCACCGCGGCCGCCGCGCCCAGGTCATCGGAGACGATCACGCCGCCGAAGTGCATCTGCCGGCGCAGCAGCCCGCGCATGATCCGGGACGAGAACGCCGCCAGGTGACGCGGGTCGATGCGGGTGTAGGTGGCCAGGGCGATCATGACGAACGCCACCCCGGCCCTGATCGCCGCCTGGAACGACCTCAGGTAGGGGCTGCCCTGGCCGGTGGTCGTGTCGACCACCCCGGCGGTGAAATCGGTGTTGCCGACCACCCGGCCCAGGCCCGGGAAATGCTTGGCGGTGGTGGCGACCCCGGCCTGCCTCATGGCCCGGATGAACGCCGCGCCGTGGGCCCCGGTCGTCTCCGGGTTGTGGCCGAACTCCCGCTGCACCGCGCCGACCGGCGCGTTCAGCCTCGCGGTGGCGCTCGGAACGACGTCCATCACCGGGGCCAGATCGAGGTTGACCCCCGCCGAGCGCAACTGGAGACCCCAGATCGCAGCCTGCCGTTGCAGTTCGGCGGCCGGCAGCTGCCCCTGGGCCAGGGCCGACGGGATCACCGCGAAGCCTGGCCCCTGGAGTTCCTGCACCTGACCGCCCTCCTGGTTGGCCGCGATGAAGAACCGGACCCGGGCCGTGCTGGCGGGCGAAGCCAGCGACTGAATGGCCGCAGTCACCTGCCGGTCCGCGGCCACGCCCGACGTGCTGGTGCCTTCGAACAGCAGCGAGCCGAAGTGATACGTCCCGACCGCCTGGGCGACTTCGGCAGCGGGCGCTCCCGCGATCCCGACCAGGAACAGCTGACCGACCCGCTGGGCCGCGCTCATCCGCGAGAAGACCGCAGCCGCGCACGAAGCTGGCGCCGACGCCGCGGACGCGCCGACCGCAGCGTGCGGCGGGGTACGGGCCGGACCTGGCCTCGCGAAGGTGGCCGAGGGCCGCGGGTTCTGGCTGCCCGCCGCGAGGCTACACCCTGAACAGGTCAAACCCAGCGAAACAGCCCCCGCGAGCCATGCGCGGGCTGGCTGGCGCCGTTTCCGGTGACCGCTGTTCCGTTCCCGCACCTGATCCGTTCTAGCCGACCCCGGCGCGCCGGGCCGCGGGATTGAGAAATCCGGCGGTATTCAGTCAAACCGCAGGGAGTTATGACCGGAGCACTAGCGAGCGCGATCCCGGGTAGTGGCCATCCTCGTGACGCCTACTCCAGGCCAGCCGAAAGCGGCCGTCGGCCTGCTGGCCCGAGGTTATGCCCTCGCGGTGGTCAGCCTGCGACTGCTGATCATCGCCGGGTGGGTCGCCGCCGTCACGGCCGCGATCATCTTCCTGCCGCCGCTGAACCCGACCACCGGCGGGCTGTCCGAGCTCATCCCGCCGGGTTCGCCGGCTCCGCATGCGGAAAGCGACGCCAGCAAGCGTTCGTGGTCGGCCGCATCTGGGAGGAGGCCAGGCGGCGGCCGGTGCCGGACGCGGTGGCCGTCGCCGCGCCCGGCGCCTCGCGGGCCATCACCACGGCGGGAGTCGCCCTGGCCGCGAGTTTCGCGATGCTGGCGGTGATACCGCTCGAGCAGTTCCGGCAGATCGCGATCACGATGGCGGCCGGCGTGATCCTGGACGCGATCGCGGTCCGCTCCCTGCTGGGCCTGGAACTCCTATAGCTACGGCCAAGGGCAAAGTAGCGCTGAGACATCTATCAGATTCGGCACGTAGCGATCACAAGTGAGGCATACCGGCAGTGGAAACAGCCCCCGTTCCTGATCGTGGTGGCGATCGTCTTTCCGTGATCGCTAGCGAGGGGGCAACGGGGTGCAAGCTGAGTGGGAGCCGGATGAGCTGATCGACGCGTGGACGCTGACCGGGGGCGACTGGGACCTGATCGCGAACAAGGCGGGCTCGCGGCACCATCCAGCGCAAGAACAACGATTAGGATCACGGTCAGGTAACGGGTCTGTCCGCTATGGGCTACCTCGTAGCTCGTAGCGTCCCGCAGCCGGTTATGGACGCCGACGCCGGGCGGCTGGGTCGGCG
>Ga0335077_10003418_pt1 | contig 19184 bp, 13 predicted proteins | sample Lox_Sample_31_FD_207151 | JGI IMG/M metagenome (GOLD analysis project Ga0335077, IMG submission 207151) | Soil microbial communities from Loxahatchee National Wildlife Refuge, Florida, United States - Lox_Sample_3.1 | ecosystem: Environmental > Terrestrial > Soil > Wetlands | place: USA...
TGATGCCACCGCCGAAAGTGGCCGAAAAGCCCGATAAAAAGCCCAAGCAGAGACATGCGAGCGTCGCCAGTGCGCCGAGTTCTGCCGACACCAAGGCTGAACGAGCGGCCGCGCCGATGGCAGGGGCCAATTCGCAAAACCCGAATGCGTTGCCGAACTGGAAGTCGCAGCTCGTCGCGCAGCTCGAGCGCAACAAGCGCTACCCACCGGAGGCGCAATCGCGCGGTGAGCAAGGCATTGCGCAGCTTGCGTTCAGCATCGACCGAAGCGGCGGTGTCCACAATGCGCGCATCACGCGCAGCTCAGGCTCAAGCGCGCTCGACCAGGCAACGCTGGCCTTGGTTGCGCGCGCAGCGCCACTACCGCCGCCCCCGCCGGAAATTGCCGGCAGCCAAATTCCAATCTCGGTTCCGATTCGTTACAACATGCGATAGGTGAGACGGCCTCAGCCGGCTTTCTGATCGACCGGCGTCGCGTTTGAGCGAACGGCGCTGTGCCCGCCGAAGACTTGTCCCAACATGACCAACACCGGCCCGGGCAGCGCCGCCTCCGCCACCCGCAATGGAAGTTCGCTGACGGGCGCTGTGACAACGGACTGGTCCGGCCGCGTCGCCCGAGCGATTGCCAATGCCGGCGTCCGCGGATCGAGACCTTCCGCAGTTGCTCTCTCGACGAGTGCGGCGAGCGTGCGGGCAGGCATATAGATCGCAGTGGTGGTTGTCGGATCGGCGAGGCTTCGCCAGTCGAGATCTTTGGGCAGCGCGCCGTCCGTCCCATGACCCGTGACGTATTGCAGCCGGCGCGCGCGTTTGCGGTCGGTTAGCGCGAGACCGACTCTTGCAGCCGCACCCTGCGCGGCAGTTATGCCGGGGACAACATCGACAGCGATGCCGGCTGCCTGGCATGCGTCGATTTCTTCCGCTGCACGGCCAAAAATCAGCGGGTCGCCGCCTTTGAGGCGGACCACGCGTTTGCCTTGCTTCGCTAGGCCCACCATCAGGGTGTTGATGTCTTCCTGTTTGCATGAAGGCCCGAAACCGGTCTTGCCGACCAGCATCTTCCTTGCCTCGCGACGAGCGAAGTCGAGCACCTCGCGGGAAACCAGATCGTCAAACAAGATCACATCGGCCGATTGCAGCGCGCGCACAGCGCGCAGGGTCAGCATTTCAGGATCGCCTGGTCCGGCCCCAACGAGCATCACCGAGCCATTCTCGACCGCCGTCCCAAGTCCCTTCACCTCGGCAATGAAACTGTCGAAGTCCGTCTGACCGGGTTCGTGCTCAGGATCGGCGATAGCCTGTGCAGTGAACAACTGCCAGAACTTGCGGCGGCCGGAAAACGACAGCCCTGACATCTTGACCGCGCTGCGCCAGCGCGAAGCGGCAGCAGCCCAACCGGCAAAGCCACTGGGCAGCAAGGCCTCAAGCTTGGCGCGAACTGCCTGCGCAAACACCGGCGCAGCGCCATCAGTGGAAATTCCGATCACCAGTGGCGAACGATTGACGATCGCACCGAAGGAAAAATCGCAGAACGCCGGTTTATCGATCACATTGACGGGCACACCGGCTGCTTGTGCCGCCGAGGCAAATTTGGCGGCACCCTCATCATCTTCGAAAGCGCCAACGGCAACCGCGACGCCTTCCAAGTCCTCCGCCATCCAGCTGCGCCGGTTGATGCTGATCGCACCACGCGGCGGATCCGCGGCAAGCTGAAGCAGCTCATCGCACGGATCGGTCGCATAGACTTCCACGTGCGCACCGGAAGCTGATAACAGTTCAGCCTTCCAGGCTGCGGCTGGGCTTCCCCCCGCCAGCGCAGCTCGCTTGCCATCGAGAGCCAGAAAAACCGGAAGCCGGGCGAGCGCCTGCATGCGCGCCGTGCTGGCTTCGGACGGAGTGCGAGACTGTTTCATCGGCATAACTTTCTAATAGACATCGGTTTGATAGCGGCCAAGCTTCCTCATTTCAGCCAGGAAATTGACCGCTTCGGGGGGCGTGCGCGCGCCATGTTCGGCGATGATGTCGACCAGTGCCCTTTCCACGTCTTTGGCCATGCGGATCGCATCCCCGCATATATAGAAATGGGCGCCCTCGGCAAGCCATGCCCAAAGGTCGCGGCCGACGTCCCGCATGCGGTGCTGGACGTAAATTTTCTCATTCGCATCGCGCGACCACGCAAGCGTAAGACGCGTGAGGAGGCCCGCCGAACGCATCGCGATGAGTTCTTCTTCGTAGAAGAAATCGTAATCGCTGTGCTGATGCCCGAAGAACAGCCAATTGCGACCTGGCGCGCTGGTGGCCTGGCGCTCCTGCAAGAATGCGCGAAATGGCGCAACCCCGGTGCCGGGGCCGACCATGATGATCGGCGTTTTCGGATCGGCTGGCAGCGCAAAATGTTGCGCCTTTTGGATGTAAACCTTGATCTTGTCCCCCGGAGACACACGACCTGCGAGGAATGTCGACGCGACGCCGAGTCGCGTACGCTTTTCGACCTCGTAGCGAACCGCATCAACCGTCAGTGACACCCGCCCCGGATTGCATTTAAAGGACGACGAAATCGAATAAACGCGAGGCTGTAGCGCATCGAGCGACTCGATGAATGCTTCAGGGTCGGCCCGCACGCCAGGAAACTTTTGCAAAGCCGCGAGCACATCGAGCACCGCTGCATCGCCATCAGGGTCCATACCCGCGGCCAGGGCCTTGGCTTTTTGCCGGCGCTCGCCACCCGTGAGATAGGACATGAGCTGAAACAGCATGTCCGGCGCGGGCGATAGCGATACGCCATCGGTGAGCACCTCGCGCAGACTGCGGCCGCCGATCGGAAAATCGGGAGGTGCATCGAGCGCCGCGATGACAGCATCGACCAGCGTCGACTCATTGGCAGGAAAGATTCCGAATGAGTCACCGACGTCATAGTCAAGGCCGGTTTCGGCAAGGTCGAATTCGATGTGCCAGGTCTCCTTCTGTGACCCCGGCTTGTTCAGTCGCCGACGTGACAGGAACGTCGCATAGGCCGGATTGTCCCGGGAACGGCCCCGCATCGATCGTGGCAGTTCAAGCTTTTCGGCAACAAGTGCAGGACCGGTTTTCGCTACAGCAGGCGCTTGCCCAATTTCCGCATAAAGTTGTTTAAGAATGCGGGCGGTATCTTTACCGCCTGGTACGCACAGGTTCAGGCGATCTTCTTTTTTGGAAAAAAGTGCTTCCGAATATTCATGACAATTGTAGCCGCATTGCCCGCAATCCTGCTGCGCCATCGCCGCCATCATCCGGCGCCGCAACGGCTTGCCCTCGGCGAGCTTCATGCGGTCCGGCAGCATCATAGCCGGGTCGTGCCATGGCGCGCCGTCGTCGATCTCGGCGAGGGATGCCGCACCTACATCGATGAAGCCGGGCAAAAGCCTGGCGACTTCCGAACTCGAAAGCGGCATCGCGCCCTCTTCCAGACCGAATAGCCCGGCAAATAGCCCATTGAGCCAGGTGCGCTGCTCGACCGAGAAAGGCGCAGATTCTGGAATGAATGACGGGATTGGCGGCCGCTGCGTGACGCTCATGGGTTCTCCTGTTCCGCCATAGCCTTGAGCGCATCGATTTCATGGCGGCGAGCAAACGCAATGAAGCTCTCTTCGCGCGCGGCGCGATTCTTAAGGTAAGCTTTCAGAATCCGCTCGATCGTTTGCGGCGCGTGTTCCGCCTTGACGTCACGATAAAGCTCTCGGCCGAGCGCCGCTTGCGGTCCAAAACCACCCCCGACCAATACGTGGTAGCCCTCAAGGGCATCGCCGTCCGGACCCTCCTGCACTTTGCAGGCGAGGAGCCCGATTTCGCTGACAAAGTGCTGAGCACATGAGTGATGGCAGCCAGTGAGGTGAATGTTGACCGGCGTATCGAGCGAAACCCGCGTCTCGCACCAGCGCGCAATCTCCTCGGCATGACGCTTCGTGTCGGAAGCCGCAAACTTGCACCCTGTGTTACCGGTGCACGCGACGAGCCCCGAGCGGATTGCATTGGCTTCGATCGCAAGGCCGAGGTTCTCGATCGTTGCTTGCGCCGCCTTCAAATTTTTCGACGAAATGCCCGAGATCAGCAGGTTTTGCCAAACCGTGAGTCGAATGTCGCCGTCGCCCATTTCGCGCGCGATGTCGGCAAGGCCGCGTATTTGCGCAACGTTCAGGTAGCCAACCGGTACGACAACACCGATCCAATGCAACCCCTCCTGCTTCTGTGGGTGAACGCCGATATGCGCTGTCCGGTCGAACGCCGGGCGCACCGCTACCGCACCCGGCACCGCGCGGTCGAGCTTGCGACCGAGCTTCTCTTCGACGAGACCGAGAAACTTGTCCGCGCCCATGACGTCGAGGACATATTTCAGGCGTGCCTTGGTCCGGTCGGTCCGGTTGCCGTGGTCGATAAACACGCGCACCACCGCGTCAGCAACTTTACAGGCATCGGCTGGTTTCACGATGACGCCGGTATCGCGGGCAAAATCCTTGTGGCCGGTCAGACCGCCGAGACAGAGGCGAAACCAGATACCGGCATCAATCCCGACCCTGTCTTTAACTGCGACAGCCTGGAAGCCGATATCGTTGGTATCCTCCAGTACCGGAATGGTGCCCGCGCCATCGAATGCGACATTGAATTTGCGCGGCAGCCCATAAAGCGAGCGATCATTAAGGATGTGGAAATGCCATTCCCGGGCATAAGGCCGGGTATCAATCAGCTCCTGCGGATCGATACCTGCGGTGGGGGTCCCGGTGACATTTCGAATATTGTCGGCGCCGGAGCCGCGCGAGCAGAGGCCGAGATCCTGGATCGCCTCAATCATCGCGACCGCGTTGGCCGCTTGAATTTCGCGGATTTGCAGATTGGCGCGGGTCGTGACGTGCGCATAGCCACCGCCGAAACGCTCGGCGAGATCAGCCACACCCGCGAACTGCGCTGCCTTGAGAATACCGTTCGGCAGACGCAGCCGGCACATATAGGCATTCTGGTTGGGCGCAACATAAAACAGGCCAAAAAAGCGCCACCGGAAATTGTCCGGCGGCTTTGGAAATTCGCCTTTCGCGGCGTGCGTCTTCAACCGTTCATAGCTGTCGAATGGATGTTCTTCGCGTTTGAATTTCTCGGGATCGGAAAGTTTTCCGCCTGAAGCCAACACTCGGTTTTGCGCTTTGAGTGCAGCGGCATCCGGACCAACCGCTTCGGCGACAGATGGAGCAGCAGCGCCCCCAGGTGTCGTCGCTGCGCCAGCGACGGTCTTTGCCGCCTTGGCAATCTGCAAGCCGGCGACAAACCCTTCCAGATATCGCTTCTGTTCGGGCTCGAAATCGCCAGCATGCGCTTCAGTGGTCAGTTTGGCATCTGTGGTATCGCTCATTCCGCCGGAACCTGCGTCGGTGCCCTCAATGGCGCGGGCGCTGTCGAACGGGGCTTGTGCGTCATATAGATCGCAAGCCCCGTGAAGACAGAGCCGCCGACCAAATTGCCGAGCGTGACGGGAATCTGATTCCAGATCCACCAATCGGCCACAGTAACCTTGGCTCCCATCATCATGCCGGTCGGGATGATGAACATATTCACCACTGAGTGTTCGAATCCCTGGGCGAAGAAGATGAACACCGGCATGTAAGCCGTCGCGATCTTGCCAATGGTCGAATTCGTGGTCATGGCCGCAACAATTGCAAGGCAAACCATCCAGTTGCACAGCACTGCTTTTACGAAGACCGTGATCAGACCGGCGTAGCCGATTACCGCGTAGCCGACGGTCTTCGCTTCGGCGACAGCGATGATTTTTGCCGCAACACCCGCCGGCGCGGCCGTGCCAAAATTGGTGAGCGCGATTGCGAGCAAACCACCATAGGCAACGCTCCCGATCAGATTGCCAATGAACACGAAGCTCCAATTGGCCAGCATGGTGCTGCTGCTGGCATCTCGTTCGAGCCAAGGCAGCGGTAGCAGGCCAAAACTCCCGGTGACCAGATCGAGACCAAGAAGCACAATGAGGATGAGGCCGACCGGAAAGATCAGCGCGCCAACCAGCGGCTGACCGGTTTGCACTATGCCCGTCAGTGCCAAACTGGTGGCTGCAGCAAGGACGCTTCCGGCCAGCGCGCCTCGGATGAGCAGATCTGCAGGCGACAGCCCAAGCTTGCGGCGGCCGGTGTCCACCATTGCGGCGGCAACATCCGCCGGCTTCACATAATCCATCTTTCGACTCCCTCTTTTTGGCGGCTGCCGAAAGTTGTGCGCGTTCTGGATAAGCCGCAGCAGTTGTCTTGCTGCAGAGCAGCAAAGATTGTGCCACAGGGGAGGCGATTGATATTGCTGAACTATTTTCTTCCAACCTTGGGGGGAACAAAACGGTACTGCGTGTGGAGGCAGCATCCGGCGAAATTTTAGGCAGGCTGATTTTTCCGAAGCACGCAACTAGCGTGTCACCTGTTGCCGCCGGTCGCCAGTGTTCGCATGAAAATCGGCGCCATTGCCCGTGGCGGCAACGAAGCCGGCACGGACGGTGAAGGCACCGAACCGCTCGCCTTTTTGACGTTCCGTTGCGTAAGCCGCGAACACTGGATCGAGAGACGCGACGATCCCGGCGTGATCGAGGTCCTCGGCATATAGTTTGTTCATTCGCGATCCGTCGAAGGCCGCGCCAAGATAGAGATTGTATCTTCCTGGTCCTTTGCCGACCAAACCGATCTCGGCGAGATAGGGTCGCGCGCAGCCATTCGGGCAGCCCGTCATGCGAATGACGATATCGTCAGCGGAAAGCCCGTAAGCCGCGAGCCGCCCGTCGAGCGCTGTCAGCAAATCCGGTAAATAACGTTCGCTCTCGGCAAGAGCGAGTCCGCAGGTTGGCAGTGCAACACAAGCCATTGAATTGCGGCGCAGACCGGACCACGGCGCGAGCAGGCCTGCGTCGCGCGCGATCCGCTCGATCTCGCCCTGTTGATCTATAGACACGTTTGCTATGACCAGATTCTGGTTCGGCGTAATGCGCAATTCACCATCATGAATTTGCGCAATCTTGCGCAGGGCAGACTGTTGGTCAGCGCCTGCGACATCGTGAACGCGTCCGTTCTGGACAAACAGCGTCAGATGGGCACGCCCGTCGATTCCCTCGCTCCAGCCGTAACGGTCGCCGGTCGATGTGAACGTGAAGGGCTTGGGCGGCACAAGCTTGACACCGGCGCGGTGTTCTACTTCGGCGCGGAAATTATCAAGACCTCGATCCTCGATCGTATATTTGAGCCGCGCGTGCTTGCGATTCTTGCGGTCGCCCCAGTCACGCTGCACTGTGACGACGGCTTCAGCAATTTTGACGGCGTCTTTGTTCTGACAGAATCCAAGGGTGTCGGCAGTGCGCGGATAGGTATCGAGCTCGCCATGAGTCATGCCCATGCCGCCACCGACGGTCACGTTCCAGCCGGCGAGATTGCCGTCAACGTCGGCAATCGCGATGTAGCCGAGATCGTGCGCAAAAATGTCGACGTCGTTCGACGGCGGGACCGCTACAACTATCTTGAATTTCCGCGGCAGATAGGTTTTGCCGTAGATCGGCTCAACCACCTCCCCCTCTCCGCCCGCAATGCGCTCGCCATCGAGCCAAATCTCGCGATAAGCCGGTGTGCGCGGTAGCAAGTCATCAGAGATCGCTCGGGCCAATTCAATCGCCGCGGCATGCGCCCGCGACTGCTCTGGAAGCACGTTGCACATGACGTTGCGGTTGATGTCGCCACAGGCCGCGATGGAATTGAGCAACACCGCATCAATCGATTTCAGTGTCGCCTTCAGGTTCGATTTGATCACGCCGTGAAGCTGCACCGTCTGCCGCGTGGTCAGCCGCATCGTGCCGTTGCCATAGATGCGGGCGACCTCGTCGAGCGCCAGCCATTGCCGCGGTGTCAGCACGCCACCGGGAATGCGTACGCGGATCATGAAGGCAAAGGCCTTCTCCATTTTTTTGCGTGTACGTTCAGGCCGCAGATCGCGGTCGTCCTGCAAATACATGCCATGAAACTTCACGAGTTGCGCGTCGTCTTCGATGATCGCGCCGGTGATTTCTTCGCGTAGCCCGTCGGTGAGCGTGCCGCGTAAATAGTCGCTCGCTTCCTTGATGCGCTCATTGCGCGAGACGTCGTCGGTCATGAGGGCCTCTCGTCCCGGATGATGTGATACAGCGCGAAGCGACGCAGGCTCAATAAGTGTCCTGCAAATAACGCTTTTCGCGCTCCAATGTCACCACCGCTTGTTCGGCCGCCTCGGGAGACAGTGCTTTCACATCCACATAGGCGCGCACCAGCGCGGTGCGAACGTCCTTGGCCATCGCCTTGGCATCACCGCACACGTAGAAATAACCGCCACCGTCGAGCCAATTGATCAACTCGGCGCGGCGGTCCCAAAGCCTGTGCTGGACGTAAGCCTTCTCTGGCGTGTCGCGCGAGAAAGCAACATCCATGCGCGTGAGGGCGCCATCCCTGAGCGCTTCCTGCCAGTCGAGCTGGTACAGGAAATCATGGGTAAAGGTCCGGTCGCCGAAGAACAGCCAGCTGCGGCCCTTCGCCTGCGTCGCCCGTCGCTCCTGCACGAAGGCGCGGAACGGCGCAACGCCTGTACCGGGGCCAACCATGATGATGTCGCGGTCGCCGGCAGGCAAAGAAAAGTGTTTATTGGGCTTTAGTTTCACACGAACGCGGCCGCCCCGCTTGAGCTGCTCAGCCACGTAATTCGACGCAACCCCCTTGCGCGCACGGCCGTGACTTTCATAGCGCACCGCAGAAACGAGCAGGTGCGCCTCATCTCCGACATCGCGGCGTGATGAAGCGATGGAATAAGCGCGTGGCGCCAGCGGCCGCGTCAACGCACGGAGCTTCTCGGCGTCGAGTGCAATCGGAAACGTGGCGATCAGATCGATAAGCTGGCGCCCCACGATCCACTCCTTTGCGTGCCCCTCTGCAAGCAACGTGTTGACATACTGGTGACCGGTGGAGGCGGCATAGGTCTCGACCGTTTTGATCGACAGGGTTGTCACATCGCGCAACTTGATGAGCTCGGACCGCAACTTGTCATCGCCGGAGAGACCAGCCGCTTTGAGCAGTTCATCAACATAGGCCGGATCGTTCTCGGGATAGAGATCGAGCGAGTCGCCAGGCTCATAGGCGGGCGCGGTGCCTTCGAACGAGAGCGCGAGGTGGATGGTTTCCTTGTTCGAACGCGAGGAGTTCAGGTTTATGTGTTCGCTGATCTCGGCCTCAAAGATGTCGGCACTTGGCGACGCAGCCGGCTTGGCGCCGAAATCCACTTCGATCACACGACCACCGGCATTGGGCGGTGTGAGCGTCTTTACTGCATCGCCGATCCAACGCGCAGCCGAGTCGGCAAAGTCGAGATCGCAATCCACGCGGTCGATAATGCGCTTGCCGCCAAGTGCAGCAAGCCGCTCGTCGATTTTTTTGCCGATGGCACAGAATTCCGCATAGGCCGTGTCGCCCAGCGCAAGTACACCGAATTCGACGCCGTCGAGACGCGGTGCGCCGTCACCCATCAGCTCGTTGTAGGCGCGGATGGCCCGTGCTGGCGGTTCACCCTCGCCCCAGGTCGCTGCGACAACAACCAAACGCTTGACGCCGGCGAGTGCGGCAGGGTCGAGATCGGCCATGTCGATGATAGTTGGTTTGAGCCCGCTCTTGCGGGCGCTTTTCGCAATGTCGCCGGCCAGTTTCTCCGAATTGCCCGACTCGCTCGCATAGATGATGGTCAGAGGTTCCGCTGGATGCGCCGCCGCTGCCGGCTGCACCACGCCTGCCCCTCCCGCCGCGGCATCGAGACCTGCCAGGAACCCGGCAAGCCACGCCCGCTGATTGGGGCTCGCAGTGCCGACCACGCGATTGAGGAGATCGATCTCCTCATCAGCGAAAGGCGCGGTCTTCGGAATTGGCGACATTACCATTCTCATTTCCTGGCGACGCGAAGAGCACCGCCATATTGCAAGGGCGGGGGCGTTGCACCGGACCAAGTTGTGGTGCTCATGGACGAACGGTCTCCTTGCCCGAGAAAGCGCGGCAGGAGACGCTGCGGTGTTCATGAGAAAAATCGGTCATCGAACAGCTCCCATGCCACGGGCGGGAGCTGCTTAAATAGGAGACTATTCTACGGCACCGCAATAAGTGCCAGAAAATAAGAAGAAATTTGTCTTTTTGGCTGCCGGCACGCGTAACATTTTCCCTCCGCCACCCTGTTGTGGAGAACACGAGTAACGCTCGAATCCCAGATTAACGTATGCAAAACACGGAAGATGATGCGCACTCCCAAACCGTTTGCCCATCGATGACCGCCTATCAACGCAGGCTTCATGCGCTGTTGACTCCAGCCGAGCATCGGGTGTTCACGCGCCTGGACACGCCGCAAAAGATTCAGGATTTCCTGGACAGGCTGCCGGTTAATTTCAGCCTCGACGGCGACACTGCAATGTCACCGCGCAGCGTGCTAACCGCACGCATGGCGCATTGTGCCGAAGGTGCCGTCTTCGCCGCCGCCGCGCTCGCCTATCATGGACGACCGCCGTTGCTGATGGACATCCGCGCCCTGCCAAGCGACCAGGACCACATTATTACTCTTTTCCGTGAACGAGGGCTGTGGGGCGCCCTCAGCAAGACCAATCACGCAATCCTGCGTTGGCGCGATCCAATCTACTCGAGCGCACGCGAACTCGCGATGACATATGCGCACGAGTATTGCTTGCCGGGCGGCAAAAAATCGATGTTGTCGTTTTCGAAGCCGTTCTCGCTTGCCCGCTATGCGCCACACAGCTGGGTTGTCGCTCCTGAGGATCTCGACTGGTTGCTGGTCGACCTCGATACCTCGCCGCATCTGCCAATTGCGCCGCGGCACGCGTTGCGGGACCGCCGCCGCACTTCACGAGTCGAGTTGCTCGCACAGAACGTGGTAGAATGGCGCAAACCACGCAGGGCAAAGCGAAAGCGCAAAGGCAAGAGCAAGAGCAAGCGTGCGGCCGCCGGCCCCTGACAATTTACCGCAGACCGTATGCCGGTTAGTATCATTGGCTCGATGAGGTTGAGGCAATCGCGTGACATCTTTCACCTTCCGCAGACAGCTGACCATCGAGTGGGGCCAATGCGACCCGGCCGGAATCGTCTTTAATAGCCGTTTCTTCGAAATTTTCGACTCCAGCTCCTGGCAATTGTTTGAGGCCGCGCTTGGTGTAAAGCCGCACGAGCTCGCTGGAACCTTCGGCATTCTGGGTGTCCCGCTCGTGGATGTGCGCGCTAATTTCCTCAAACCGATAAAGTTCGGCGACGTCGTCGATAGCACCTCGCGGGTCAGCGAGTTCCGACGGTCCAGCTTTGACGTTGAACACCGTCTATCGGTTAACGGCGAATTGGCTGTTGATGGCAGTGAAACCCGCGTATGGACGGCCCGCAGCAAGGACGATCCGGAAAAGATCGGCGCGACAGCAATTCCAAATGACGTGATCGCAAAATTCGGCCCGACCTGATCGTTCCACCCATTCCCGGAAATTGGCCTGCAGAACCCCTTCGGCCTCGCACGCTGTAACGCTAGTATTAGAGAATCGTTAAAAATAACGGCGACACGCGCAGTAATGCGCGGTCGAGGGGACGAAACGCTTGGCCCGTCTGCTTGAATGCAGGCTCAACGGCCGTGACCGCGCCGACGCGGTCGCCGACAATATCCTATTGCTCGACTATTTACGCGAAAAGGCCGGCCTTACCGGTACAAAGACCGGTTGCGATGGCGGCGAATGCGGCGCCTGTACGGTGCTGATCGATGATCGGCCAACACTCTCTTGCCTCACGCTGGCGGCGACCGTGAGTGGCAAACGCGTAGACACCATCGAGTCGCTTGGCGTGGACGGACAATTGTCCGCTGTACAGCGCGGTTTTCACGAGAAGCTTGGCTCGCAATGCGGCTATTGCACGCCCGGCTTCATTATGGCCTCGGCTGGACTGCTGAGAAAAAACCCCAACCCGACTGACGCGGAAATCCTGGAAGCGCTCGGCAGCAATATCTGCCGCTGCACCGGTTATGTGAAGATCATTGAAGCGGTGAAATTTGCCGTTGTGCTAAATGGGCAAGGAGTGCCGCCATGAACAAAGTCGTTCCGGCGCACAATATTGGTTCCTACGTGCCAATGATCGATGGGCCGGAGAAAGTTTCCGGCCGCGCCAAATACACCGCCGACATTTTACAGCCTGGCATGCTGGCTGGCCGCATTTACCGCAGCCCTTATTCGCATGGCGAGATCGTTGCGGTGGATATATCGGAAGCGCTCAAAGTTCCCGGTGTGATGGCGATCGTAACCGGCGCCGATTGCGACAAGACCTTCGGTGTACTCCCCGTCGCGCGCAGCGAGCATCCGCTGGCACGCGACAAGGTGCGCTACCGCGGCGAGCCCGTCGCCGCCGTTGCCGCCGTCGATGATACCGCAGCGCGCGAGGCGATCCGCCTAATCAAGCTCACTGTGCGCGAGTTGCCCGCCTACTACACCGCCAAGACCGCACTCGCGCCCGATGCGGCGCTTCTGCACGAGAAAAAGCCGGGCAATATCGAGCGCGACGTGCTGTTCGAACTCGGCTCGACCGCGCAAGGCTTTGCCGAAGCCGATCTCGTGCGCGAAGGCACCTATAGCTGCGCCGAGGTCTGCCAGAACCAGATGGAAATGCACGCCGCGGTGGCCGAATACGATGCGGTACGCGACCGCATGACAGTGCACGCCTCAACACAAGTCCCCTACTACCTGCATCTAATGCTGTCGCAGATCCTCGACATGGAGATGTCGCGCATCCGCGTAATCAAGCCGCATGTTGGAGGCGGCTTCGGCTGCCGCACTGAGACTTTGAATATCGAACTGATCGCGGCTCTTCTCGCACGTAAGGTCAACGGCACGGTGCGTATCGTGACCACGCGCGAGGAGACATTTATTACCCATCGCGGCCGGCCGGAGACCGATATCAAGCTCAAAATCGGCATGCGCAAAGACGGCCGCATTACCGCGGTCGAATGTGACTGCGACCAGCGCGGCGGCGCGCACAGCGGCTACGGCATTGTGACCATTCTCTATTCAGGCTCGATGCTTTACGCGATCTACGATCTGCACAATGTGAAATATCTCGGCAAGCGCGTACTCACGAATACACCGCCTTGCGGCGCCTTCCGCGGTCACGGCACCGTCGATATCCGTTTTGCCTTTGAAAGCCTCGTCGACCAGATGGCTGCAGAGCTGGGCCTCGATCCCTTCGCCATGCGGCGCGCAAATCTGCTGAAGGCGCCGACCTTCACCGACAACGACCTGATGGTGAATTCCTATGGTCTCCCGGAGTGCCTCGAGTGGGTCGAAAAGGAAAGCGCCTGGAAGAAACGCAAGGGCAAGCTTGGCACAGGCAAAGGCCTTGGCATGGCATGCTCGCATTACATCTCGGGTGCCTCAAAGCCCGTCAATTGGACGGGCGAGCCACATGCGACTGTGAAGATCAAACTCGATTTCGACGGTTCAATCGTTGTGCTTTCGGGCGCCGCCGACATCGGACAAGGCTCGACCACCATTCTCGCCCAAACCGTCGCCGAAGTGCTTGGCCTCGACCTCGCGCGGGTGCGCGTCGTGACGGGAGACAGTGAGGTCGTCCCGAAAGACAATGGTTCCTACTCCTCACGCGTCACTTTCATGGTCGGCAACGCCGCACTCGAGGCTGCTCGCAATCTGAAAGCAGTCCTTATAAATGCGGCCGCTCGGAAACTGGAGGCGCGGCCCGAGGACATCGAATGCCTGGGCGAAGTCTATCGCGCCGGCGCGCAGGATAAGGGGGCGACGTTCGACGAAGTCGTGACTGAAGCGCTCAAGGATACAGGCACCATCACGGTCACCGGCAACTACTCGACCATTCCGGAATCGCACGGGGGAAAGAAATATCGCGGCGCCGCAATCGGCGGCACCATGGGCTACAGCTATTCCGCACAGGTCGTCGAGGTCAGCGTCGATGAAGAGACCGGCGTGGTCACCGTCGACAAAGTCTGGGTTGCCCACGACTGCGGCAAGGCGCTCAACCGCCTCACGGTGGAAGGCCAGGTGCAGGGCTCGGTCTGGATGGGGATGGGCCAGGCCATGAGCGAAGAGGCTGCCTACCACGAGGGTCTCATGGTCACCGCCAACATGCTCGACTACCGGGTTCCCACCATCCAGGATTCGCCGCCGATCGAAGTCGGCATTGTCGAGAGCAATGATCCGCACGGACCTTTTGGTGCTAAGGAAGCGGGAGAAGGCTCACTCGCAGCCTTCTTGCCGGCTTTGACTAATGCCATCGCCGATGCCATCGGCATCCGCTTTAACGATTTGCCGGTAACTCCCGATCGCGTGTTCGAGGCGATTGCGAAGCACAAGCGCACGCTCGAAAAGTCGCCGAAGAAAAACGGGGAGGCGTAATGGACGCGCTTCCTGATTTTCGCGTGCTCAATCCGGTAACGATTGATGAAGTCATCGCGGCGCGCGCCGCGCATCCCGACAGCAAGCCGCTTGGCGGCGGCACCGATCTCGTCGTCAATATCAGGCGCGGCATCGTCGCGCCGCCGGTGCTGATCGACATGAATCGCGTGCAGGAGCTGCACATGATCAAGGCCGATGAGAAAGGCCTGGAAATAGGTGCTTCGGTCCGCTTGAGCGAAGTCGCCGGACATCCCGGCGTCTCAAAGTTGTATCCGGTCGTCGCGCAATCCGCCGCGCATATCGCCGGTCCGACTCATCGCAACATGGGCACAGTCGGCGGCAACCTTTGTCTCGACACGCGTTGCATTTTTTACAATCAGAGCGAATGGTGGCGCGACGCCAATAATCATTGCCTGAAGACCACCGGCACAATTTGCCATGTCGCGCCAAAGAGCCGCGGTGTCTGCTTTGCAACATTCAGCGGCGATCTTGCTCCCGCTCTGCTGGTGCTTGGCACTGAAGTGGATATCGCGGGCCCGCAGGGCCGCCGGACGCTTCCGCTCGACAACCTCTATATTGGCTTTGCACGTCAGGACGTACCGATCACAGAGACACAGGGCGACGGCAAGTTCTATCTGTCGCTGCGACCGGGCGAGATCGTCACCGCGGTGCGCGCGAGGAATACCCCCGGTTTGCGTTCGGCCTACGACAAGATCCGCATCCGCCGGTCGATCGAATATCCGGTCGCGGGTGTTGCTGTCGCGCTCAGGCGTGAAAGCAACAAGCTGACCGATCTCCGTGTTGCTATCACCGGCACCAATCCGCGTCCTGTTCTCCTGAATGGGACACGGGCGCTGTGCGGCGGCTCACTAGACGAGCGTGTGTTCAAGGGCCTCGATGCGCTCGTGCGCGACCAGATTATGCCGATGAAGACGACGTTTACACCCGGCCACTACCGCCGGCGCGTCGCCGGCGTGGTGGCGCGGCGGTTGCTGACACGGTTGTTCGAAGGCTGATTGGCGGAACGGGGGATGGCCTTGTCCGACGAATTCAGCGAGCGGCGCCCCTACAATGCAGTCACTGATTTTGTCGACGCCAATGTGGCGCGCGGCCTGAGCAAGAAAATCGCATTCATAGATCCTGACCGATCCCTCACGTATGGTGATTTGCAGACCCGCAGCGTTCGTTTCGCCAATGCCCTGCGCCAATTGGGGATAGAACAGGAGCATCGCGTCGCACTCCTCTTGAATGACACGGTTGATTACCCAGTCGCGTTCTGGGGCACGATTCGCACCGGCAGCGTAGCGATCCCTCTCAACTCCTACCTGCCCGTATCGCAATATTCCTACATCTTCGCCGATTGTCGAGCGACGACGTTGGTCGTGTCGACGACTTTACTGCAGGCGATCGCGCCGATCCTCGACAAACTTCCGCGGCTGAAAACAGTCATTATCGTTGGCAATACCGGCCTCAACCTTCCTGGCCACAACGTACATTTGTTCGAGGACGTTATCGCCGGCGCAAATGCAACGCCTCTTACTTCGGATACCCTGTCCGATGACGTCGCATTTTGGCTCTACACATCGGGTTCGACCGGCGATCCCAAGGGCGTCAAGCACGTTCATTCCAATCTGATGGCGACCGCCAAATTATTTGGTCAAGGAATCTTGCGAATCCGCGAGGACGACCTTGTGCATTCCGCGTCAAAGCTCTTTTTCGCCTATGGGCTCGGCAACGCCATGACCTTTCCAATGTCGGTGGGTGCTACCGCCGTGCTGTGGCCGCATCGCCCCTCGCCGGAAGGGGTATTCGAAATCATGAAACGCCACCGACCAACAATTTTTTATGGCGTTCCGTCGCTTTACACCGCTTTGCTCTCGCACCACGGCATATGCAAAGGCGCCGGCTCTGATCGACTGCGCATTTGTGTTTCCGCGGGCGAGGCACTGCCCGCGCATATCGGCGAGCGCTGGCGCGATGCGGTTGGCGTTGATGTGCTCGACGGGCTCGGCTCGACCGAAATGCTACAAACCTTCCTGAGCAACCGGCCGGGCGATATCCGCTATGGATCAAGCGGGAAGCCGGTCCCAGGCTACGAAGTGCGCATTATCGACGAAGCCGGGCGCGAACTCGAAATTGATGAGATTGGCGAACTTGTCGTGCGGGGGCCGTCCGCCGGAGAGGGCTATTGGAATCAGCGCGCCAAGAGCCGCCGCACCTTTGCCGGCGAGTGGACGCACACCGGCGACAAGTATCGCCGCGATGCCGAGGGCTACTATTATTACTGCGGACGCACCGACGACATGTTCAAGGTGAGCGGCATGTGGGTATCACCGTTCGACGTCGAAGCGGCGCTGGTCTCACACGAAGCGGTGCTGGAGGCCGCCGTTATCGGCAAGGAAGACGCCGACGGGCTGATCAAGCCGAAGGCCTTCATCGTCCTCAAGAACGGCTTTCAAGTCGATGATGCACTACTGGAGACACTTAAGGTTCATGTGAAGGATAAGGCGGGGCCATGGAAATTCCCGCGATGGATCGAGCTGCGCAAGGACCTGCCACGCACCGCGACCGGTAAAATCCAGCGTTTCAAACTGCGCGAAGAAGACCTTCAGGCATCTGGTCAATAAGTTTCCTGTCTCATACGATCTTCACGTACTCGAATTCGCCTGGCTTGTTGTCGATGCCGACCTTAGGGGGCGCGATCCAACTCGCAAATTTGCCACGTTCGACTACCGGCTGCATGAGACCGGCAATGAAATCGCCATCGGCAGTCGACGGCAGCCACGCATCCTTGGATTTTTCCCATGCGGCCTTGTCAAGCAGTTCGCCGGTTGGCGTCGCCGCGACGTCTCGGAACTCGCCGATATGGCGGTGGAATGCAACGTGCGGCAGTGTGAGTGCGAACTTGATGCCGGTGGCCTCGATGATCTTGTTCCAGCGATCGACGCCCTTCTGGCAATCTGCGGTATAATCGTCACGTAACCGCATGTTGAGGGCGGTGAGCGCCGGCTCATCTACACGTTTGATCTGGCCGTTGATCAGCTTGAGCACCGGATAGACGTCGCTTTGCAGCTGGTGGTCGTCCTTGAGGCGATGCTCCTGGAAGCGCCCCTTAAGCCCGGAATTGAAAGCGTTGGCAGCGTTGGTCGACACCTCCGAGCCGAACAGGTCGAGCGCCAGTGAATAGTGCAGGTTGAGTTTTTTCTGGATCGTCGGCAGGTCGATGACCCCGAGCTTGCGTACTGCTTCGATGTTGTAGGGATCGTCGATACCGGCCTGCACCATCGCTTCGCAAGTACGTTGTATGGTGCGACCGATACCGGTCTCGCCGACGAACATGTGATGCGCTTCTTCCGTCAACATGAACCGGCACGTGCGCGACAGTGGATCGAAGCCGGATTGCGCCTGCGCCTCGAGCTGCATCTTGCCGTCACGGTCGACGAAGTACGTGAACATGAAGAAGGAAAGCCAGTCCGGCGTCTTCTCGTTGAAGGCGCCGAGCATTCGCGGAGTATCGGGGTCGCCCGAGCGTCGCTGCAAAAGGCCTTCGGCTTCATCGCGGCCATCGGTGCCGAAATATTTGTGGAGCAAATACACCATTGCCCACAAATGGCGACCTTCCTCGACATTGACCTGGAACAGGTTGCGCATGTCGTAAAGCGAGGGGGCGGTCTTGCCGAGATGGCGTTGCTGTTCGACCGAGGCCGGCTCCGTATCGCCCTGAATAACGATCAGCCGGCGCAGCATGGCGCGGTATTCGCCTGGCACTTCTTGCCAGGCCGGTTCACCTTTGTGCACACCAAACGGAATCGTGCGGCCCTCGGCGGCAGGCGCTAACAGGATGCCCCACCGGTATTCCGGCATGCGGATATAGTCGAAGACGGCCCAACCTTTCGGATCGACACTGACTGCCGTGCGCAGGTAGACTAGCGATTCTTGGAATCCATCCGGCCCCATGTCGTTCCACCAATTAATGTAGCCTGGATGCCATTTCTCCAGTGCGCGCTTGACGCGCGCATCGCTACCGAGGTCGACATTGTTCGGGATCAGCCCATTGTAGTCGACTTGCTGGATATTCATGGCTACACCCTTTCCTTGTCGAAAGTCGCCTTCACGCCACTACCGTAAAGTTTCAGCGCGCCGTGCTCGCCTACCGAATTCGGGCGCTGGAAGATCCAGTTTTGCCAAGCTGTCAGGCGGCCGAAGATTTTCGTTTCCATCGTTTCAGGACCGGCGAAGCGCAAATTGGCTTCCATTCCGGTCAGAGAGTCGGGTGAGTGGCTCGCGCGTTCCTCGATCATCACACGCAGCTCGTCATCCCAGTCAAAATCTTCATAGGCGAAAGTAACAAGGCCGAGCTCGGTCGCCTCCTCTCCTTGCAACGGCATGCCTATTTTTTCCTTGGCGCCTTCGACAGCTTCGGGCTCGCCGAGGAAGCGACTCTGCAAACGCGTGAGCCCGTTGCCCATGGGATAGAAACCAAAATTGGCCTGACCCAATGTAATCGCGGCGGGCGGGCGATTGTCGCCTTCGCGCGTGCCGATCAGCATCAGTGAGCGGTCGGCGACGAAAGCGAGCTCCGCCAAAGTGCCGGCAAAACAAGAGCCCGGCTCGATCAGTGCGAAGAAAGTCTTGGCAGTGACGTCGATGCGCTTGAACACGCGCTTGAGGTAGTGGCGGATCTCCCGCATGAGCCAATCGCCATTGGACTTGGCGAGAAAATCGTCATG
>Ga0335077_10003419_pt1 | contig 19182 bp, 18 predicted proteins | sample Lox_Sample_31_FD_207151 | JGI IMG/M metagenome (GOLD analysis project Ga0335077, IMG submission 207151) | Soil microbial communities from Loxahatchee National Wildlife Refuge, Florida, United States - Lox_Sample_3.1 | ecosystem: Environmental > Terrestrial > Soil > Wetlands | place: USA...
CCGTGCCCACCGGCTTTTCTTCACTGCCGCCGCCGGGCCCTGCTATGCCGGTGATGCCCACTCCAAGCGTGCTGCCCACGCTGCGCCGAATGCCATCAGCCAACGCAACGGCCACTTCAGTGCTCACCGCGCCCTTCGCCTTGATCGTTTCTGCTGGCACGCTGGCCCACGAAGTTTTCAGCTCGTTGCTATAGCAAACGACTCCACCCAGGAAATACGAAGAACTGCCTGCAATGCTAGTCAGCCTCTGCGCCAGCAATCCGCCGGTGCAGCTTTCTGCCGCCGCAATCGTTGCGTTATTCATCGTCAGCAGATGCGCGATCACTTCCTCCATCGAAGAGCCATCACGCGAATAAATGCGGTCCGTCAGCGCCAGGTCGAAGCCCTGCACGATTTCATCCAGCGTCTTCTGCGCCTGCTCGGCGTCCTCGGTCCAGGTTCGCAAATGAATCTGAATTTCGCCAGGCGCGGCGAGGATCGTCGTGTGCACGTCCGAATACCGCATGTAAATGGGTTTGATGCGCTGCTCGACCGCGGATTCTCCCATGCCCGCCACGCGCAGCTCGCGATGAAACATGTGAACGCCCGAGCGCCGCTTCTCCAGGCGCGGCAAAACTTGCTCTTGATACATCGGCTTCAATTCACGTGGTGGTCCCGGCAGCAGCGCCACGGATCGTCCTTTGTCTTCCAGCCACAAGCCCGGCGCCGAGCCGCGCGGATTGTCGAGCACCTCGGCGCCTTCCGGCACCATCGCCTGCCGTGCGTTCACCGCTGGCATTTCGCGCCCCAATTGCCGGAAGCGCCCTTCGATGTACCGCAGGATCGCGTCATTCAGAATGAGCTTGCGGCCAAGCAATTCGGCGACGGTCTCGCGCGTCAGATCGTCTTCCGTCGGTCCCAGCCCTCCGCTTGCGATAATCAGCGGAACGCGATTCAGCGCGTCGCGAAACGCCTCCGCCAGCAGTTCGCGGTTGTCGCCGACAATCGTTTTGCGAACGACTTCAATGCCCAGCTTATTCAGTTCTTCGGTGAGATAGAGCGAATTGGTATCGATGCGGTCCGGAGTCAACAACTCCGAGCCCACTGCAATGATTTCCGCTTTCATGGATTCGATTATCCGTGAAGAGGCACGCCACGCACATCCCAATCCAGTGTGAAGAGAGCCCCAGTCGTTGCCAGAATCGCGCGGCCCGAAGGCTGCAACGCGAGTCCAACGAGCCCGGAGCCGCTCAGGGCAATGTCCGCATGACCATCCCCCGTGATGCGGACAATGCCGCGCCGGCCCGCGTACGATGCCGCCACGAACAGATTCCCGTCGCGGTCAAAGGCCATTCCTTGCGGCCGGCCGAGCCCCCGAAAGAACACGCCCACTTCGCCGCCTTGTGTGATGCGATAGATGCGATCGTAGCTAGAAGTCGTGGGCCCGGAAACGTACAAGTCGCCGCTCGGATGAAATGCAAGATGATACGCGGCGACGGATGGTTCCAGCGTCGCAAAAACAAAAATCTCGCGCTCTGGGCTGATTTTGAAGATCGTTCCGCTGCGGTCCCCAACGTACAGATTTCCTGCGCGGTCGAACGCAATGCCAGTGGCGATGCCCATGCCTTCGATCCACTCCTCGGATCGGCCCTCTGGACTGACGCGGTGAACCGTTCCGTCATTTCGGCAAGACACAAACAAATTTCCTTGCTTGTCGAGTGCCAGCCCGCTTGGATTGATCAGCGTCGTGAGGAACGGCTTCACGCTGTAGTTCGCTGTGATTTTGTAAAGGGAAACCGGAACGCGCTGGCCGCGGGATCCCGAATACGTGACGTAAATGTTTCCGTCCGCATCCACCACAGGATTTGTCACGGGATGCAGATTATCCGCAATCTGCAAGGCAATGTGCACCGGATGCGGCTTGCTTTCGTGCCCGTTCGTTGCCACCAACACCGTTCCGCCGGTGGCTCCCTCGGGCACGCGGGCGACCAGCCGGTTTTCGCTCGACAGGGACAGAGCCGCTTCGGCGTCTCCAAACCGCACCACCGGCCGCGCCTGTCCGCGCGTCACAAATCCCCGTCCGTGAATGGTGATTTCGCCGCCGGGAATCGCGGCCGCGGGCGCAACTCTCTCAATGTGGGGAATTCCGTTCTTTTCTGCCGAGGACCCAAACCCGAATTTCATACGAGGTTAAAGTGTAACGCCACCCGCAGCAGAATGGCAGCATAGACGCCTGCCATCCAGTCATCAGCCATGATGCCCCAGCCGCCCGGCAACTTCTCCAACCGGCTCACGGGCCACGGCTTCCAGATGTCGAACACGCGAAAAAGCATAAGACCCAGCAGCAGGTATTTCCAGTTGAGCAGGCTAAATGCGGAGTAGAGCGCAAAGATAGAAGCTTCATCACCTCTCATCAAGTGCGTTGGCAATCCGAATGGCATTATCCCCAGTACGAGAGCGAGATGCATGCCAGACACTTCGTCGATCACCACGTACTGAGGGTCCTTCACGCCGGAATAGTTAGAAGCACGTGAACTGCTCCAGACACCGATAAGCCCGATTAGGACGAGTGCCACAAGAGATGGCATCAACAGCAGTATGGGGGCAGAATGTCCGTTGACCGTCGGAACATCCACACCGATGCCTGCGGAGCCGCTGGCTCCCAGGAAAAGCAATGTGAAAAGTGCAATCAGACTTACGGGGTTAGTCACAATCGAGACGGCTATTCCCACGAGCGAGCCGAAAGTCCCAGGCGCTTTGGGAATGTAGCCGACGCCGAGCACGGTGGCGATTGCCAACGCCAGTCGCGGCTTTTTGCACGGAGTTTCCGCAACTGGCTGAGCGCTAGGATTCGCTGTCATGCGTCTTGTCGAGGTCTAGAATGATGGTCTGTTGCTCGCCCGCGGTCATGTCTTCTTCGTCGAAGATCGGTTCGGAGACCACGTATTTCTCGCTGGCCCAATTTCCCAGATCGCGCTCGCGGCAGCGCTCGCTGCAAAAGGGAAACTCCGCATGAACCGTGGAGTCCGTCTCAGTTCTGCAAATTGGGCATCTATGCTTCATGGAAAAGCTGCTTCTTCTCCGCGCCCTCTGCACGCGCTACGCTCGCAACCGTCAATGCGGCCACAAATAGAGTTTTCAAATGGAGAGTATAGCCTATCCCAGAACGCGGAGCGGGGCCCCAGTCGCAATTCGATGGAGTTTTTCTTCCGCAGGAATCGCATGCGCCATAGAGACACCAATGCCAGCTCGTCGCTCAGGTCGCGGTAGGATTTCCACCACCCGCCCGATCAGGTCGTAGGCATCCGTCCTGTTGATTCTTACCCGGACCACGTCGCCGGCGTTCGCCACTTTTCCCGAAGGCAGTTCGATATCGGTCAGGTACAGCTTTCCATCGATCTCTGGCGCCATTCCTTCGAGCCGCGCTTCCCAGACAAGCGGATTATCTTTCGATGGTCCCTCGATCAAGGCGGTAAACACTTGATGTTTTTCTCCACGCAACCTAGCGCCGAGATACCTGGCACGCAGATTCTCGCGCGAAATTTTCTTCTGAATCGCCATGAGCTTGTTGCGCCGCTCGGTTATGGTCTTCGCGTCCACCTTGTCATCCAGCGCATGGCTCCCGGCGTTGTCCACGTCCGAGTACTCGAAAACGCCCATCCAATCCAATCTCGCTGATTTCACAAACTCGCAAAGCTCGTCAAAATCTTTTTCCGTCTCTCCGGGGAATCCTACAATGAACGACGTCCGCAGCGACACGCCAGGAATCGTCGTTCGCATGCGCTCCAGCAGTTTCAGGAACGCGTCGCCGTTCGACCCGCGCTTCATCCGCGCCAGCACAGTGCGGTTGGCGTGTTGCAGCGGCATGTCGATGTATTTGGCCAGCCGTGGATGTTCCGCGATCGTGTCGAGCAATTTCTGTGTTACGCGGTTTGGATATGCGTAGAGAAACCGAACCCATAGCAACTCTTCGATTTGTGCGAGTTTTGCCAGCAGTTGCGCCAGCCCGTCGCGCAATCCAAGGTCTTCCCCATACGAAGTGGTGTCCTGTCCGATGAGTGTAATCTCGCGCGCGCCTGCAGCAGCAAGATTCTCCGCCTCGCGCACCACTGACTCGAACCGCCGGCTCCGGAACTTCCCGCGAAGCTGGGGAATGATGCAAAACGTGCAGGGATGGTCGCAGCCTTCCGCGATCTTGATGTATGCGGCGTGTTTCGGAGTGGTCACAATCCGCGGCGTCAGGTCGTGATACAAAAACGACGGCGGCTGAGCGGGCAAAACCCGCAAGTCCCCTTCCACTGCTTCCAGAATTCGCTCGACCTCGCCGGTGCCGACCACCGCATCCACTTCCGGCACTTGTTCCAGAATCTGCTCGCGGTAGCGCTCCACCAGGCAGCCCGCCACAATCAGTTTCTTCGCCGCGCCGAATTTCTTGTGCTCCGCCATTTCCAGAATGGCGTCCACTGACTCTTTTTGAGCCGCCTCGATGAAGCTGCACGTGTTGACCACTAGCACTTCCGCTTCGTTTGCTCGCGGGGTCAACTCATAGCCATCGTGGGCCAGAATGCCCATCATCACCTCGCTGTCCACGAGGTTTTTCGGGCATCCAAGGCTTACGAATCCGACTTTGGTCTTCTGCTGCAAATTTACCCCTTTGAGTAATTCTCGATTGTAACACGCACACGTTTACAGGACGGGATAGTAGGACAGACTTCAGTCTGTCCTCTTCCAGGACCACCGTATTCAAAATTTGCGCTGGATTCGCTGCTGCTCAGCTCGCGCGTAATGCGGACCGGACTTCCTCTAGTAATTCACCGAGGCGCGCAGCATTGCAAGGCACGCCGCCGAAGCGCGCGCGCGAGTACAGTTGCGTGAACTCCTGAAGGGCGGGCGCCAGTTGCGGCGCATCCACAGCCGCGGCAAACTCGAACGGCGTTTGCGCCTCCGTTCGCGTTAGTCCACGCCGCGCCAGCATGCGCAACAATTCCGCATAGAGGCGCGACGCCAGTTGCGGATCCGAGCGCTTTGCCGGTGCAGCTTTGATTTGCAAAAACAAGCGCGCGCGCCGCAGCAAATATCCCGGCACGTTGTGTCGCAGCGCCACCAACAGCAGCACCAACACTACCGGCAGCAAGTAACCCAGCGTGCCATGCCGCAGTTCCCAGGATTTCAGCCAGCGCTTCCCGGCGCGTTGTTTGCTATCAAACCAAGCCCGCGCCCCGTCTCCCCAACTCTTGGAGACGTGTTGGAGGGTTTGCGCCAGCGCCAGTTGGTGCACAAAGTCGTAGCCAATCACCCACTCGTTCCAGGTGATTTCCATCCAATCTATGTAGAGCGCTAGACGCGTCAGAAAGCTCACCCTGCGCTCAGGACCGCCCGGCGTCGGGTCAAAAACGCGCCAGCCAAGGCCCGGAAAATAGACTTCCACCCAGCTATGGGCGTCGCTCGCGCGCACAATGTAGTCTCCACCCAGATCGTTATATTCGCCGGGAAGAAACCCGTTCACCTCGCGCGAAGGAATTCCCAACGTGCGCAACATGATGGCCATCGAGGAAGCAAAGTATTCGCAGTGTCCGGCCCTCGTCTCAAACAAGAAATGCGCCAGCGGGTCGTCGCCCGGCTTTCCCGTCAGATTCAAGCTGTAGGCGTAGCGGCTGCGCAGATAGTTCTCAATGCGAATAGCTTTGTCGAAAGGAGTTGTGGCGTTCTTGGTTATGTCCCGCGCCAGCGCCGGAATGCGTGGATCAAGCTTTGGAAGTTGCAAGTAATTCGCGGTTATTTCCGCGGGGTAACCACTGCCAGCCGCACGCAGCTTTGCTGTCGCTGCTCTTGGCAAGAATGAGGTTCCTTCGTACCGGACCGCCGAAAAATTTCGAAACGGATTGAACAGCGTCTCCGTGGCGTCCCGCAAAATGTACATGCGGCGCATTCCGGCAAAAGTATTGGTGCTTTCTCCGGTGAAGTTCCCCTTCAGCGAAAGAGCTCTTCCCGGAACGAATATCGCGTCGGTGGCCAGCGGCTCGAGAAAAACGGTGTAGCGGATCGCCTGCCCGGAGGGGGAATCCGGCTTCTGTAAGTATTCCGGCGTATAAATCCAGCCGTCCTCGCCGGGTTGCAGCCTCTGCGGGTTGCGCGAGGTGGAGGTCCAGCGTTTCCCGTCGAAGTTTGTCAGCGCGATACCTCGCCAGCGCAGCAAGTCGTAGCCTATGGGCTTTCCGGTTTGCACGCGCATCACGACTGCTGTGTTCTGCTTGATTTCGCCGATTTGCCCCAGTTCGACATTCTCAGTGAACCCGGTCATCAGCGAGGGGCTGAAACTGACGCGCCCCAAGTACCCAGCGCTGAAGCGCGGGAAAAAGAAAAACAACGTGCAGCCGAGCAGGATGGCTCCAAGCGCCACGCTGAGCGAGGCAAAACTCAGCGCTCGGTTCAATTTGCGCTCCCGTTCGGGATAAACGTTCGCCGCCGGCGAAACAGCTCCCGTCGCGCCGCGGCGCAGTTCCATTCCCAGAAAAGTGGAGACTCCAAACAAGAGAAAAACAAAAAAGAGCAGCAGGAAGACCGTATCGACCGTGAGAATCGCGGAAGCCAGAATCGCCGCAAAGGACAACATGCCGAGGAACAGCGCGTCGCGGTCAGTCGATGCGCTGTAAAAACGCACCAGCATGGCAAAAATCAGGAAGTGCACGACCGCAAGCAGCATTGAAAAGAGCGGCGGGTTGGAAGAGCCGTTTACAAAAGATCTCGATATAGAGAGCGCATCGATGGGGAAAAAAGCCAGATATGCCACGAGAAGCCACGTGGCCACGCGGTTGGGGAGTTCTGTGGGCCGCCCCATCCACCACCGAACCGCTTTGCACAGCGCGGCGGCGGGACCAAGAATCGTGGCGATCAGGTCGAGTCTTCCCGTGCTAGAGAGCGAAAGAAGCGCAGTAAAAATGAGCAGCGAAAGCGAAGCGCGAAAAAAGCGTTCTGCAGGCAGAGTGGGGACAGGCGCAGTTGTGACGGCGGAAGCCATGGCGAAAACTTCATCTTAGCATCGGCTGCGGATAGACGGTTCTTTAGCGAGGCATGCGAACCGAAACGATTACTGTTTCCTTTTTTCTGTGTGCCGCGTGGCAGACGCGAGGGCAGCGCGTGCCACTTTGCGCGTCAGGTTTGACACTGGGAAAGCCGAAATATCGTGCAACGGAACGCGCTCCGCGCCTTGAATGTGCGGCAGGTTTCTTACAGGGATGTGAAACGGCCTAACCGTGATGGCGCGGTATGTTACAGAATGCCGAACTTCCTCAGCCGGAGTGAGCCGCAGTTTTTGATTTGCCGCGTGAAGGTGCAGCTTCCGGAGATGCGCCCGCAAATTTGCTGCGGCGTTGCCATTCACGCTGACGGTAGGGAAATGCCATAGATTGGAGACCAGCACGGGAACATAGTCCGCGAGGCGGCTTTCGTTTGTGCCTTTTGGCGGCGGCAACAAGAGCGTCCAGCCATTTTTGTCCGCGAACACGGCGGCGGCCAGCGTAACTTCGACGGTGGCTCGCTTTTTGCGGCTTTCGGGAAGCGATTCGGCGATGCCGAGTTTGCGGCCTTCACAAAATTCGTTGACGGGGCAGAGCAAGCACTGCGGTGATTTCGGCGTGCACAGTGTGGCGCCTAGCTCCATCATGGCTTGATTCCATTCGCCGGGCAGGTTTTTCACGAGATACTCGCTCGCCATCTTTTGTAATTCCTGCCAGCGCCCCGGAGCGCGCAAATCTCCGCGAATCGCGCCAAGACGCGCCAGCACGCGGGCCACGTTTCCGTCCAGAACTGCCTGTTTTTCTCCAAAGGCAATGCTGGAAATTGCCGCTGCGCTGTAGTTGCCGATCCCGGAAAGTTTCAGGATCTCTTCGTAGGATTCAGGAAATGTTCCTCCATGTTGCGTGACAATTTGGTGCGCGGCCCTGTGCAAGTTCCGCGCCCGGCCGTAGTAACCGAGCCCGGACCACAACCGCAAAACTTCCCGTTCTGGCGCCGCAGCCAGCACTTGAATGTGGGGAAAACGCTGCAAGAACCGTTCGTAATAAGGAATCACTGCTGCAACGCGCGTCTGTTGCAGCATGATTTCAGAAAGCCAGATGCGGTAAGGATCTTTTGTGCGGCGCCACGGCAAATCGCGTTGAAACTGCCGGAACCATTCCAGCAAGCGCTTCTGAAGTAAGGCGAGCTCACGTTTCTTCAACATGGCGGGCCGGAATTTTCTCACAAGTCGCAAAAATATTCTTGCCAGGACAAATCGCCTAGTCGGGGTCGTTGAGAAAGATGAGGTAGGAAGAACTCCAAATGGAGTAGGGGACGGACCCGCGAGGCTGGCTGGTCACGATAATCTTGAACAAGTCGGGGTAGGCCGCCAAATCCTTCAGCAGCTTTCTTTCGGGATCGTGCGGGAGAGGCTGCGCGAGTGCCAGATGGCGGAGAACTTTGAAAATATTTTCTTCGGCGGTAGCCAGAGGAGTCTCGAATCCGGCGCTGCGGAATTGCAGCAGCGAATTGCCCTGATAGAAGTGCCAAGCCAGGTTGGCGCAGGTAGTTACGCCCCGCTCGAACTGTTCACTGACGTGCGAAAAAGCTGATTTCGCGGCGGTGTCAGCCATGGCAGGGGCGTGCGGGTCCAGCACCAGCAAGACGCGCGAATCCTCTTCGCGCGCAAATTCACGCACCATCAAGGAGCCGGAGCGCGCCGTCGCTTTCCAATCGACCAGCCGCGCGCTGTCGCTCGGCACGTATTCGCGATGCGAGTACAAATCCTGGCCATGGCCCTTGCTCAGGCTTTCGAGCGCCCCCTGAATGACCGGAAGAACTTCCATGTACTCCGCAGTGGGTTCGACCGAGGGATATACGAGCGCTTCGGTTTTCATGTTCAGCCGCCGCGCCTTCTGCAAGAAGCCGAAGGGAAAGCGCGTGACAATGCGGAACGCTTCCTGGCAATAGACGCCGCGCCGCGGAAACGTAAGGGGCACGGTTTGCTGAACGCGCTCCTGTTTTGGTATGTACGGAAAGTAAACCGGCTGCTCGAGCATGGCGACCGGGCCGGCTCCTTTTTCCTGAACGGCTTCGACTCGTAGTGAAAAAGAAGGCAGCGTGAGCTTTTGATTTTCCAACTCGACCTGCGCGAGCACGGGCTGCCCGGCAAAAATATGTTCGGGCAACGCCAGGCGCAATTCCACGCCGGAGAGCGAAATAGAAGAAAGAACTCCGGACATCAGGACGATGGCAATCAAACTCGCGAGAATTAGGAAGAGCAGGTTGTTGCCGGTATTCAGAGCTGCGAGCGCGACAAGCAGCAGCCCGCCAAGATAAATCCACCCTTCGCGCGAGATCTTGTATTCGATTTTGTAGCCGATCCAGCGCAGCGGCGTGCGGCGCGCCAGAGTTGGAACGAGCGTGACCGCCACCCACCCGGCGATAGCTAGCGCTGCCAGCGCCGAAGTGCTGGCGAGAGCGAGCTGTCCAAGTTCTGCTGCCGCGCCGGAATACAGCGCCAAAAGGAGTGCGGCGGAGAGCGCAGCCATAGAGAGAAAGAACGCGCGAACGCCCGGGCGGTCGGCTTTAGCCCAAAGTTCGCCGAGAGTGGATTTGGGCTTTGTCAGGTAAGTGGCCACGGCGGACACTCACAGGGGAACAGGAACGGATTCGACGATGTCGCGCAGAATGGATTCAGTGGTTTCCGATTTTTTCTGCAACGACGCGTGACGCAAACTCGCGACAACGCGGTGAGAAAAAACGGGAACGGCGAGTTGCTTGAAATCGTCGGGCAAGCAATAGTCGCGGCCGGCGAGAAACGCCTTGGCTTGGGCCGCGCGCTGCAGCATCAGAGTGCCGCGCGGGCTCACGCCCAGTGTAAGCAGGTCGGTCTTGCGCGTGCGATTGACGATTTCCAGCGCGTAATCGTGCAGGCTGGAATCGACTCTCACGTGTGCCGTGGCCTCCTGCATGGCGATCACATCGTGCAAGTCGGCCACTGGTTCGAGCGAATGGAGCGGATCGTCCCCGATGCGCTTGCGCAGGATTTCGCGCTCCGTTTCGTGCGACGGGTAGCCCATCTTGATGCGCATGAGAAAGCGGTCGAGCTGCGATTCCGGCAGCGGATAAGTGCCGTGGTGCTCGACGGGATTTTGCGTGGCGACGACGAGAAACGGCTGAGGAAGCACTTGCGTTCTGCCGTCCATGCTGACCTGCGCCTCGTTCATGGCTTCGAGAAGCGCCGACTGTGTGCGCGGCGTGGTGCGGTTGATTTCGTCGGCGAGCACCACGTTCGCGAAAATCGGTCCGGGGCGGAATTCAAACTCGCGCGATTCCGGGTTGTAAACGCTGACGCCGAGCACGTCGCTGGGAAGCAGGTCAGAAGTAAACTGAATGCGTTGGAAGGTGCAGTGAAACGATTTCGCGAGCGCCTGGGCCAGCGTGGTTTTGCCGACCCCGGGAACGTCTTCGATCAACAGGTGGCCGCGCGCAAGCAGGGTGATCAGCGCAAGCTGGATCGCCTCTTCTTTGCCGTAGATAGCGCGGGCAATGGAGCGCTGAAGCTGCGAAACGACTTGGGCTGTGGCCGTCGACATCGGTTGAAAACGCGCACCCTTCCTGCTACAAATAGATGACGCCTTACGGCGTCGGGGCTGTATCTGTCTTCGATGGGCGACTAGCTCAGTTGGTTAGAGCGCTCCCCTCACACGGGAGAGGTCAAAGGTTCAAGTCCTTTGTCGCCCACCATTGCCCTTTCATTCTCCCATTATCCAACCCCGAGCCGTCGGAAGTCCTAAGCTTCTTGTGCTGAACTTGCTATTTAGAAGCGGGCGCAAACGTGGCTTCCAGCCATTGCAGGATAGCTACTTGGAGAGCGACACGGTGATCAAGGTAGCTGTGGTCCGTCTCCATGTAAACCTCTTTCACGCGCGAATTTCCGGCTTTTTGCAGGGCTTGGACCATGGCTTGATTAAACGCCAGGTTGCGGTCGTGCGATTCCATGACCAGCACTGGCCTTGATTTCAAGGCCTCCGCATAATCCACGTAATTCCATTTTGAGGCATTCTCTTCAGCTTCCGCCTGTAATCCACCCGGAGTAGTTCCAGCTAGCCGGATGGAGGCCGCCGGGAACATGTCCACCCGGTGCGTTTCCTTTGGGCCGGACATAGTAGCGCCGATATTCCACGCGGAAATCATGACTACCCCCGCCACCTCCGGATCGTGGGCCGCCGCACTAGCCACCATGAACCCTCCCATGCTGTGGCCGATCAGGACAATTCGCTTCGGATCGCTGCGGTATTTCTTTGCGTTCTCCGCATCGCGCATGAATTGAATGGCAGTGTGCGTGTCTTCGATGGCGTTCGAGAACGAGAAATTTCCGGCGCTGCCCCAAGCCCCACGGTAGTGGGGAATCAAAACGTTCCATCCCGCTCGATAGAGTGAATAGGCCAAATCCAAATTCTTTTCGTTTCCCGGAAAACCGTGCATTAGAAGAACAACCGGATGCGGCCCGCGGCCGGAGGCGATGTAGAGAACTGCGTTGAGCCGTGATCCGTGACTGAGAATGTCCGGCGCTTCCATCGACGGCGGGAAGTCTTTGTCCGGAGCGGGATCCGTCGTGACAGCCAGCGGCAAGTTCTGCGCCGCTGCCGAAAATGCCGAGAGCAGCAGCAAAGCACACGCTACGAGGAGCACCTTGAGTTTTGGCATTCCGGTATTTTCGTGCATTCCGCGGTTCTTGTATAGTTAGCACATGCAGAACCTCTTCCGCTCCATTGAGTTTTTGGCCTTGAGTCTGTGGCTGGGGAGTGATGTTTTTTTGAGTTTTGTTGTGGCACCGGGGGCGTTCCGGATTCTGGGAAGCCGGGATCAGGCGGGAGCAATCGTAGGGTACTCGCTCACGCAGATGCATCTCGGCGGAATCCTGCTGGGCGTAGTGCTTTTAGGAGCGCGGCTGATCCGGATGAGGACGTTCGCGAGTTTTGTGACGCCGGCGGCGCTTTGCGTGGTGCTGATGATGATCCTGACGGCGATCTCGCAGTTTACCGTCAGCACAAAGATGGCAGCTCTACGCGTGCAGATGGGGTCGATTCAGGCGATGCCGGAGAGCAACCCGTTGTTCCGGGAGTTTACACGGCTGCACCGGATTTCGGTTTCGCTTGAGAGCGGCGTGCTGCTGGCGGGATTTGCAGCTATGTACTTGCTGGTGCGAGAGTTAGCGTCGTAGAGCAGTACCAGGCAAAGAAGAACCGCCGGGCCAAAACCTGACCTCTACAAAGACTTCCTGCGGCTGCGCTTAGAGCCCGCCTGCTTGGCCTTGCGTGAGTTTCGGGGCTTGGTTTTGTGGGGGCGGATTTTGTTGGTGGCAGCGTAGCCGGCACGCTCAAAGGCGCGCCACATGTACCAGGAAGCGATGGTGCGGTAAGGGCGCCAGCGCTCGCCAAATTTAAGCAGCTCCTTGGGCTTGGGCATGTGCTTCTTGCCGTAGGTGATGGCCCAGCCCTTTTTGACGCCGAGGTCATGGATGGGGAGAACGTCGGGGCGGCCAAGGCGGAAAATCAAAAACATTTCGACGGTCCAGGCGCCGATGCCGCGGACGGAGACGAGGCGCTCGACGAGTTCTTCGTCGGAGAGAGAATGCGCTTGCTCGAGTGTAGGCACGATGCCCTCAAGGGTCTTGCGCGCGAGATCCTTCATGGCCAGGACTTTTGCGCCCGAGAGACCGGCTTTGCGGAGCTTGGTCTTGGGGAGCTTGAGGATCTGTTCCGGGGCGGGCGGCCGGCCGTTTCCGCTGAGGGCTTTGACGCGGCCGAAAATGGTAGCGGCGGCTTTCCCGGAGATGGATTGGTAGGCGATGGCTTCGAGAAGAGCTTCGTACGGGGATTGGAGATGGTCGGAGTCGGTTTGGAAGGGGGCGGTGTTGGCGATGACCTCGGCGAGCTTTTCGTCGCAGGCGCAGAGATGCTGCATCGCCTTCTGGAGGTCGAAGGGAGGAATACCGATGGCTTGGGCAGTGTTTTCGAGCATGGGTAACGGGAAATTGGTTAGCAATTTTTGGTGTAGACGGGATTTTATATACGCAGGGCGTGTTAAACAATTGGGCTCAAAATTGTTTCTCGCGCCACGGCTCGTTCTTTTCGTGGAATCTCTGAATCGACCATCCGGCGATTACTACAAAAATGAAAGGAATCCCCCAAGAATGCAATTGAAGCAACTGTTCATTTTCCTCAAATGTGCCATAGGCTCCATGCGTCCAATGCAATCGGAATGTCCATCCGCGTTCTGGAGATGGTCTGTATGGATGAGTAGCTGAGTAGTATCCAATGAGTCCAAAACTCCAAAGAAGCAGAGCCAAGAAACCCACCCCACCCACTGCTACCAAAAGATTCGACAATACCTGCCAGGGTTTGCGGTCGATGCTGCGCATGTTCCAATTCTATGCCACCCGCATGTGAGTTCAGAGCTCCTTGTTTAGGTAAACAGCGCAAAGGATACCAAGCCTGAACCACAAGCGCCCGCCTCAGAAGGCGGCCGCTACAAGGGCGGGAGCTAAGCGGGGGTGTGCTAGGATGAGGGGTTTGAGTTGGCGGAAAATTTGCAAAGAAGACCTATTGGATTGCCGCGGACAGCGCGAGTGAAGGATCTGACTTAAATGCAAGCAGGCATCATCGGATTGCCACAAGTTGGCAAGACCACGCTGTTCCGGATCTTGACGAAGGCGCATGTCGAAGCGAAGGGCGCGGCGTCGACGACGCACGTGGGCGTGGCGAAGGTGCCGGAGCCGCGGCTGCTGGAGCTGGCGAAGCTGTATAACCCGAAGAAAATCACGTACGCGACCGTGAATTACGTGGATCTGGGCGGCATGCAGAAAGAACGCATGCGTGAGGCGCTGGCCCAATTGCGCGAAGTGGACGTGATCGCGCACGTGATTCGCGTGTTTGAAGATCCGAGCGTCCCGCATTCGGAAGGGAGCATCGACCCCCTGCGGGACGCGACTAATCTGGATTTGGAGCTGATACTTTCGGATCACGACCAGATCACGAGGCGGCTGGAGCGCGTCGAGAAGGACTTGAAGAAGAAGCGCGATCCGATTCTGGAGATTGAAAAGGCGGCGCTGGAGAAATGCAAAGCGCAACTCGAAGCAGAAAAGCCGCTGCGCGAACTGGAGTTGGCGACGGACGAGAAGAAGTCGATTGGGGGATTTTTGTTTTTGTCGGCGCGGCCGGTGCTGTACGTGCTGAACCTGGGGGACGAGGAAGCAGACAAGATCGACACGGCCGTGGAAAGGCACAAGTTGAGCGCGTTGCAGGGGCGACCGAATGCGGCGGTGGTGGCGGTGTGCGGCCGGCTGGAAGCGGAACTGGCGGAGATGGAGGAAAAAGAAGCGGCGGAGTTGCTGGCTTCCTATGGATTGAAGGAGCCGGGGCTGAACCGCTTGATTCGCGCGACGTACGATTTGCTGGGGCTGATTCAGTTTTTCACGGCGGGGGAGCCGGAAGTGCGAGCGTGGACGATTCGCAAAGGCGACCATGCCGTGAAAGCGGCGGGAGTAATTCACAGCGACATCGAACGCGGATTTATCCGGGCGGAAGTAGTGCGCTGGAATGATTTGGTGGAGGCGGGCAGCTTGGCGCATGCGCGGGAAAAGGGGCATGTGAAATTGGAAGGGAAAGAGTATGTGGTGCAGGAAGGGGACGTGATCCTGTTTCGGCACAGCGGATAAGAAAGTCATGCCACATGACTTGGCATTTCGGACGACGATGGCGGCCGGGCTGGGGCTGGTAGCCGCAGCAGCAAATTTAATTGGAGGCTATTTCGTCGTTCGCAAGGATTGGCCGAGGCAGTTCCTGCAATATTTTTTGGCGCTGGGGGCGGGATACATGCTGGCGGTAGCGTTTGTCGAGGTGATTCCGGAATCGGTCCGGCTTTCGGGAGAAAATGCGCTCCTGTTCGTGCTGATAGGGTTCTTCGTGGTGCATCTGTTCGAACACACGATTGCGCCGCATTTTCACTTTGGGGAAGAGACACATCACGAAGAGTTCAGCCATGAACACGCCAGCCGAACGGTACTGCTCGGGATGCTGATTCACACATTCTTTGATGGGGTGGCCATTGCGGCGGGATTTTTGGTGTCGACGTGGCTTGGGGCAGTGATCTTTGTCGCAGTGTTCCTGCACAAATTGCCGGAGGGGTTCACGATTGCGTCGGTGGCGCTGGCGAGCGGGCGAGGAAAGCGCAACGCCATTCTGGGAGCCGGGTTATTAGGAGCGGCGACGCTTGTGGGAGTGCTTCTGACAAGCGCGCTGCAGGGGCAGTTAAAGTATGCTCTACCGCTGTCGGGCGGGGTGACGGTATACGTGGCGGCGACGGACTTGTTGCCTGAGGTGAACCGGGAGCCGAACTGGCGGATGGCCCTTTTGGTGTTTGTGGGTGTAGCTAGTTTGTTGATAATGCAGCACTTAGTGCATGTCTGAAGGTTGTAGAACTGGCATCGAGGCGGATTCCGAGGAGACAGACTAAAGTCTGTCCTGCCAATACCTTAGGCCTCATTCGGGGCACCTCAACAATCGCAACTTTCTGAGACCCGCTGGGTTTGATACAGTGTGGCGGCTATGGCCAGGTCGGACGTCCAACTGATGCTGGACGTGAAGGCGGGCGACGAACAGTCGTTCGCACTTCTCTTGCATCGTTATCGGAGTCCCTTGGTCAATTTCCTGTACCGGATGGTTCGGAACCGGGAACAGGCGGAAGATCTGGCGCAAGAGGTTTTCTTGCGGGTGTATCGCGCGCGTGAAGATTATGTGCCGAGCGCGAAATTCACGACCTGGCTCTTCCGGATTGCGACCAACCTGGCGTTGAATTCGGTGCGGGACAACCGTTATCAGTGGATGGAAGTCTCACTGGACGCACCGGTGATGGTGGACGCGGAAGACGGTGAGGAAAAGCCCCTCGATGTTGCGGAAAAGCACCCGAACATCGAGCAGCACCTGGTGGAAGAAACGTGGCGCAAAATGATCCGGCACGCAATTGAAAAGTTGCCCGAGAAACAAAGAGCCGCGGTGCTGCTGCACAAGTATCAGGAGCTGGATTACGGGGAGATCGCCAAGATTTTGCAGTGCTCGGAGAGCGCGTTGAAGTCGCTGCTGTTCCGGGCATACGAGACGCTGCGAGTGGAACTCGCCCCCCTCGTGGCGCAGCAAGGAAAGTCGTAGAAGTCGGGCCAGGAAGGGAAAAAGTTATGAGCTGTGCACGGATGGAAAGCAAGATTCTGGGATACGTGGACGGGCGCCTGAAGGAAGGCGAACGGCTGGAGATGGAGAAGCATCTCGAGGCGTGCGCGGCGTGCCGGTTGCGCGTGAATGAGTTTCGCGCGGTGAGTGATTTGCTGGATGAATTGCCAATGATCGAGCCTTCGCCGGCGTTTGACGCGCGCGTGCATGCGCGGGTGGCTGCGGAACCGGCGAAGCAGAGTTGGTGGGTGGTATTCTTGCCGTCGCCGCGTGTGGCATTTGCCGCGTCGATGTTGCTGCTGGCAAGCGTCTGGTTGGCTTCGCGGCCGCCGGAACATCCAGTGATCGCGGAACAGGACTTGCCTGTGGTGGAAAGCGCCGATTACGACGTCATTTCGAGCTTCGCGCCGCTGTCGGATTTGTCACAGGCGGCCCCAGATGACGATGACAGCGACGCGAACACGTCGCAACAAATGTAAGGAGCGATGAGCTACAGACCAAAATTCGGAAAATGCCTTGCAGCGCTGGCAATTTTCACCGCGCTGGCGATGCCGTGTGCGGCACAAAAGCCACATGCAAATCCGGCGCCTCAGAATCGTACCGCGAACCGGCCGGCAAATCCTCCGAAGGTGCCAAAGCAGGCGGACCGACCGCCGCGAAATGCCGGCGGGCAGAATGCGAACGCGAAGCCTTCTGGGAACGTAAATCCAAATGTGAATCGTCCGCCGAATGCGGGAGGACAGCCTGGAACGCAACCGAATTTCAGCCCGAATCGTCCGCCCAATGCGTACACGCCTCCGCGCCGAGAATTCAACAAACTGAATCCACAAGAGCAAAAGCGAACGCTAAACAATTACCGGGACTATGAAAAGCGCACGCCCGCAGAGAGACAACAGATTCAGGAAAGCAAAAGGAATTGGGATCGCCTGACGGAGGATCAGAAAAGGCACATAAAGAACGAAATTATGCCGAAGTGGCAGCAGCTTCCACCGGATCGCCAACGCGCGATTCGCAGCCGGCTCAACGTTTTAAAGAACATGCCGGAGTCGGCGAGGAATCAGCATCTCAACGATCCGAACTTTACGCGCGGCTTGAGAGAAGAAGATAAGGCCATGCTGCGCGACCTGAGCCACATGCATGTGGGCGGAGCGCCGGAGCCACCAGGGGAATGAAGTAGTTGTAAGTCATAAGTTCTCCTTTTTCAGTTTCAGAAAAGAAATCGATTCGCTCCGAAATCCCCTCTCGTTTCTTTTTGACTTGCATTCGCCGACGTTCCCGCCCAAGCCAAACACCTGAATTGCACGCCAATGTGGTTTGTCGCTCTGTGGAAACCCTGCGTTGACAAGGTCAGCCGATTCACGGCATCGTGACTAGTTCGGATTGCCCGCATCGAACGAGTGGAGGAAGAAACTTCTGGCCTTGTCCACGCGCCTGCTATCGATTCCCACGCGCTTCCGCGCTCTGCAGCATCGCAACTTCCAGCTTTTCATCGTGGGACAACTCATTTCGCTCATCGGCACCTGGATGCAGAACATGGCCCAGCTTTGGCTGGTCTATCATCTGACTCATTCTGCGTTCCTGCTCGGAGTTTTTGGCTTTGCGAGCCAGGTGCCGATGCTGTTTCTCTCCTCGCTAGGCGGATATGTGGGCGATCACTACGACCGGCAACGCGGGGTGATTGCCACGCAGACGGCATCCATGATTCTGGCGTTCGTGCTGGCCGGGCTGACGTTGACGCATTTGATCAACGAGTGGGAACTGATAGTCATCGCGTTTTTGGTGGGCGTCGTGAACGCGTTTGACGTGCCGATCCGGCAAGCCTTTTTTGTGCATATGGTGGGGAAAGATGATCTGCCGAATGCCATTGCGCTGAACTCCTCCATGTTCAACGTGGCAAGGGCAGTAGGGCCGGCGATTGCGGGGTTTGCGATCCTGCTCGTGGGAGCAGGATGGTGCTTCTTTATCAACGGGTTGAGCTTTGTGGCGGTGATCGTGGCGCTACTGATGATGAGGATTGATCCGAGGGAAATCAAACCGTCCACGGATTCGCCGCTGAGAAGCTTTGTGCAAGGATTCCGATTTGCGATGAGCGATCTCCCGGTGCGCTCGGCGTTGTTGCTGCTCAGCGTCTTGAGTATCTTTGGATTGCAGTATTCCGTGCTCATGCCGATCTACGCCCAGGACATCTTGAAAGGCAATGCCCAGACCTTGGGGTTGTTGATGAGTGCGGCGGCAGTGGGAGCGGCGCTCGGCGCGTTGCATTTTGCCGCGCGGACTCACTACCGAGGACTCGCACGGTGGATTGCGGCGACGTCGACGACTTGCGCGGGAGGCCTGGTGCTTTTCTCGCAGGCGGCAAGGCTTTGGCAGTGCATGGCGGTGCTCTTTGTTGTCGGGTTCGCGGCCACATCGCAGATGGCCGCAACGAACACGCTGGTGCAGAATCGCGTCCCGGACGAATTGCGCAGCCGCGTGATGGCGGTGTACGCGACGATGTTTATGGGAGTCCAGCCTATCGGTTCGCTGATCGCGGGGGGAATCGCCAAGCGCATTGGAGCACCGCATACGTTGACCGTGTTTGGCTCGCTGATGTTGCTTGGGAGCTTAATTTTTATTTCGCGGGTGGTGGCGAGACTGGGAGAACTTCAAAGTACTCCTCAAGTTTAGGAAGAGCAGCTCTGATGGAAATCAGGTCAAGTATTATGTGTCGGCCGTATATGCTCGCGGCCTTTCCAAACTCAAAACCCTCAAGAATCAGCCGTTTAGTCGCGGGTCCTGTGACGGCTGGCACAGAAGTGGGCTGCTGGTGTGCCTATGCTCGCTCGAATGAGAATCGCCACCACTCCTGAATGGGCCTGGAAGGGAATCGGGCGCCTGATTTGGTGCTTGCTGCTGGCAGGACCCTGCGTCGAAATGAGGGCATCGCTTGACATAGCTTTGGACGGATGGGCAGGGCGCCAAGTGGTCACGGCAG
>Ga0335077_10003420_pt1 | contig 19171 bp, 19 predicted proteins | sample Lox_Sample_31_FD_207151 | JGI IMG/M metagenome (GOLD analysis project Ga0335077, IMG submission 207151) | Soil microbial communities from Loxahatchee National Wildlife Refuge, Florida, United States - Lox_Sample_3.1 | ecosystem: Environmental > Terrestrial > Soil > Wetlands | place: USA...
CACTTCTGCGTGCCATTTCTCAATAGGGCCGATTGGTGTCATGGCAAGGAACTCTCCATTCCCGATGACTAAACTCAGGCCGTATGTATCGAGCACCCCAAGACAGGTCTTCTTTAGCGTCGCCAGTTCGTCAAAGAAGGTCTCCCCACGAGCACGAATAGTTGGGAGGTCGAACGTATCGGTCTTCAAGAGATTACCTAACGCCAGAACTCTGTCATTCTCAGCTCCTTTGGTGGTGACAAGCCCATGAGCAATTAGCAGCTGGGCTAGAGCTATCCGGAGCGCATCACTTTTCTTGACCTCCTCCCAGATTTCACTCATGTTGTCGCGGTCCCAAGTCTCATAGTACATCAGCTCGAATAATTGCGAAGGCACGCCACCAAACTGCCCGCTCGCGATTTTCGCCAATGCCTCCAGGTTTGTCTGATCGTTGGCAGACCAGTCGAACTCGTTGACGAAGGCAAGCTGGACACCTTCAGTCTGGACCACAAAGCCGTAACGAGTCAACGCGTGATTGACTTTGGCTATGAATTGGTCCCGTTGAACCAACTCGTCTCTTCCTTCCAAGATGTCTTTGATGATTGGAGTATGCCTTGCTACTGTGGAGACAACTTGGGTTGTGGCACCTTTCACAAGTCCGGCCGTCTTCCGAAGCCCCGATGTATCGGCCGTGGGCCTAGGAATACTGGACATATCGCTCGCCATTTCGACATTGAGATTATCGACCTGGACTCCAATCATACTCGAATGTTCCTTGATTCTGTTCAGTTGGTTCCTCGCTCTGAGGACGACCACCGACCCCGCCACGAACCAAGTCGAAACGAAGAGGCCGAAAACAGCCAAGCCGACATACGCGAAAGTAAAGTATCCGCCGAGAATGCCTCCTATCGCCAAAAGAAACAGCTGGAATCCCATGTAGAACCTGAGAGAATCCGACGCACTTGCAAGCGTCCCTGTGATTTCGTCTCTCGTAGTCAGAAGCCTCGAAGCGATCTTCGTGGTCGATTCCGTGATGAAGTCACCAACCGCCTTGCTATTCTGGGTGAACTCCGCATCTAGTTCTTGGGCTTCTGAATCCAAGCCTGCAGACAGCTCGTTTGCAAGTCCGCTAGCTTGTGTGATGCTTTCCTCGACCCGGCTGCGGTCGTCGGCAAGCTTCTCGAGTCTAGCCTTGAGCTTGTCTTTCTCCTGCTTTTTCTTCTCGGCCACCTGCTTGGCAGCCATTCAAGGGTGTGCGCTGTGACGAAATCATTAAGCGTTTCCAGATTACAATCATCATAGATTCTCAACTGACATCAAAGTGACTGTCAGTGATCATTCCCGACGTCGCGGGTTCGGTGAATTCCATTCTCCGTCTCATCTGGTTTCATTGGTGCTTAAGTGCCCCGGCGACGGTTGACGGCGTTGAGACTCCACTGGGGCCTCCTTTTACTCGCAGTGTCGCCCCTTCTCGCGCTTGCCCTGCTCGTCGTTGTCATCATCATTTTCTATCCGGTCCGCAGTGAGGCATACGGTCGTCCTGCCGTCACCCTGCGGGGGGAGGTCGTCAGGAGTAGCTCCGAGAGGGTCATCGCGGACTACTTCAGCCGGAGAGGTATCAGGTACATCTACGAGCAGCCTGCCATGGGCAGGTGGGGGCTCAGGAGGATAAGCAGGCCTGACTTCTACCTCCCCGACTACAATGTCTACGTGGAGTACTGGGGCCTAGTCAACCTGCCCGACAACTTCGCACGATCGAGGTACGAACGGAACATGCAGTGGAAGATGGCGCAGTACCACAGAAACAGGATAAGGTTCGTCTCGCTCTACCCGGACGAGCTAGGAAATCTAGACATGACTTTCAGAACCAAGCTTGGGCAGGCAACCGGAAGACGCTGAATCCACCTCAGACGAAATCGTTCTGTACCACGTGCCAAGTGTGTTCGGTCATGGTCCGCCAGCCGTAGTACCCGTAAGGCCAGCCCTTCCCCTTACTTTTCGAGTTGTGATTCACAACGACGTTCTTGACTGGAAGCGATATTAGACTCGAACGAGTAGTTCAGACTATGGCCAATTCACCGGTTTACATACACACATTATATGACGGAGCCAAGACTTACTTTCATTCCCGTGATATTGATTGGTTCGGCATAGAGGAGTTCAACACGACCCTGGCCCAACTCGCCAAGATGCCAGAAACCACTTCAACCAATGCTTTCGATAAAATAGTCTTCGGGCGTAGATACGTCTCAGCACGAAGAGTGCTCAGACTACTTTGGTATCTCGGATTTGCCAATGTAAGGTTCAGTGAAGAGCCGTACTACCGAGTTTCGTCGTACAAAGCGTCATCGTCTGGACTCGAATATTCCAGGCATTTGGAAAATAATCCTAGCGCGGCTGCTATATCGCTGTTTAGAGCTGTGAGCAAATGGTGGCCAATGCGTTTCATGATGAAGTACGCCAATTCAAAACAGTATCTGAATTTCAGAATGATAACCGACGATCTTGGAGGCGAAATGCTCCATTGGACTGGGATGATGAACTCCTTTGGATTCCCAGGACTTCGTAGCGCCATGCGAAAACCGTTCAACATGTTCGTAACTCGTCATTGCTTACTCCCCCTCGCGACCGAGGTGGGGTTGTTGACGAAATCAGGTCCCAAGTATCAAATTACCGAAGCGGGGCGCGAAATCGCGAATGCTGGAGATCCACTGCAACTGGACATTGTCCAATCGGCTCCGGGCGAACCACTAGCATATGCCGCAGTCTGCGATAGCCTAGTTTCACAGGATGAGGTTCTTGTGATATCTCCATGGATTGATCAGACGACCGTCTCCAGGCTATCGCAGGGCATTGAGAAAACCCATCACAGTGTTCACCTCAAGATCCTACTTAGATATCCCACTCGGAGGAATTCGGAACGAGTCTATCAAGCCATTCATACAATACAGAAGGAATTTGAATCGAGCGGAAACGTAATTGAAGTAAGGTCACTACCAAACAGAGGGTCCCTAACCCTCCATGCTAAAGGGGTCATAGGTCGGAGTAGGTCAGTCATTACTTCGGCCAATCTCGTAAAGACGAGCCTCTGGAGAAACCTCGAAGTGGTGGCCTTCCACTACACCACACCTCCAGAGTTGCAAGTACTCGGAGACAATCTCTGGTTGAATGCAACACCGCTGGATGTTCCTCCGAAGTCTTAAAGCACCATTGAGAGGGAGGCCGAATTCTGGTAATGCATCCCCGGAATCGAAGGAACGCAACCCGCCGAAAGGGAGGTAAGGTCTTGCTCCTACTCCCGTGCACTAACAAGAAGCCATACAGCGAAGCCCCAACATGGAAGTTCATTATGAAACGAATCGAGCCTTGGCTGGACCACGTCGACTTGGCAGCTGTGGACTGCATTATCAATCCTCGGACGAATAAGCCGTTCGGTATTGTCACCAGGCGGCAGGAGCGACTGACGGTAGGAAAAGATGAGCGACCGGACCCAGCGAAACTTCCAGGTCTCACAATCGAAATCCGGAAGAAACTCGAGCGTCTGTCTCCCAAGTATACTCAAGTTGTCTCCTATCTCAACGTCAAGACGTATTGGCAGGCTGTCCAAGCCTTGAGTGACGACTTCGGCATCGAGATGCTTCCCTCCATATACCATAAGAACGAGAATTGGAATGGGAAGATTGCACATTCTGGGCCAATCGGGGTATTCAAGCGGGAGGTACCCGAATTACAGGAGGCTCTGACTAGGTATACCGGGATTCCTCCGAATGGGCACTCGAGTAAATGAGGCGTCCGTGAAATTCTTCTTCCCGTTCTGGTTTGAAGACCAGATATGCGAAGGGTATGACCCGTGGTCGGAGATATGTCCCGACCCTAGTGACAAGCGGTTCGTCTGGGAACTCGGCTGGAGTCGTTTCCCCTTTGACGGCATACTGATTTCTCGACCGAATCTCGAGGGCAAACCAGAATGGCTTGAGAAGTGTACGCGCGTTGGTGTCTCAAGAGCACTGAGGATTCCACAGGGTATCTCCACATTCGGTGACTGTGGGGCTTGGTCTTACATAGATGAAAAAGAGCCGCCGTACGACCCTATCGAAACTCTTGATTTTTATGCGAAGATGCGGTTCTCCCTGGCTTGCTCAGTCGATCATATCATCCTCCCACAGACACTGAGGGAGCGGTACAGGCGGTTGGCGATTACCCTTCGAAACGCTGGGAAAATGAAGTCAAAATGGGATTCTGATCGCGAGCGATACGGATATGAGTTGGTGGGAGTGGTTCAAGGATGGGACCCCCAAAGCTATCACGATTCGGCGAAAGAAATACTCGACATGGGATACAGGTCCATTGCACTGGGGGGGCAAGCCCGTAGTCCCAGTAGGACAACCTTCAACATACTCCGTAGGTGCTACGATTTATGGAGGGGAAAGAAAATCAACGTGCACATATTCGGAATAGCGCGCAAGAATCTCCTAGGTGCGTACAGGCGGTTCGGCGTAACTTCGTTCGACAACGCCTACCACAGACGAGCTTGGATGTCTGCGACAAACAATTACGAAATTGGTGATTCTGGTTACACCGCCATCAGAATTCCAATTTCAAAAAGAGTTGGGGAGGAAAGATTGCCTGGCGAACTACGAGTCTTTGACGCGCTGAAGGGACTGGAAGACGGTAAACTGTCGGGCAAACAGTTCCTGAGGGTCTTACGGTCTTATGATTCTCGAGGAGTTGGCCGGTTCCTCGGTGAGTATTCGCGCACGCTAAGGGATAAGCCTTGGACACGGTGTGACTGTCCTATGTGTAAGGTTGGCATCCACGTTTGCGTCTTTCGGGGAAACCAACGAAATATGAGGAGGGGATTCCACAATCTCAACAACTTCTACAACTCTTTCAAGGAGTTCGAAGGCGCCAAGAGTGGTAACCCTGGAAGATCGGCACTTGAATCTGTGATCTTCTAATCTTCATTACGCACAAAATAATCCTTCTTGATGCCGTTTAGAACCGACCTGAGCCTGGGCGATCTTTTAGCCCGACCTTCGAGCAGGCTAGGGAACCACCTCTCCCGTTTAGCGATTTCAATCAATCGTAGTTCATTACGCATCGCATAATAGTTGTGGAGTGCTAACACGCCAACTGGTTCGGCACCGTGTTGCTGGAAGAAATCGAAACCACCTGCCTTTCCACATGCCGGACAGGCGCACGGGAGGGCTCCTTCTGTTGCCGCTCTACCTCGTTCATTCCTGTATCTGTTCCCCACATAAAGCGTCCCATGGGGAGTCAAGTAATGCAAAGACCTGGCCGCGGTAAGAAAACGTGACGAATCGAAACTTGAGACGCCAAGAAACGCGAGTAGATACATTGCATCAAATCCGCCGACTCCGAACGCATGGATTGGCTTCTTTGTGTTCCTTGATACGATTGATAGGAGAGAGAAAAACTCAGCCATATCAGAGGAGCCATACGGAATTGTACTTCCAAGAGCCAACCCGTCGAAATCGTAGGTCTCGTATTTCCTCGTGAGATCCTTTGCTGTATCAGTCGAGCCATTATGTGATACCACAGCGTATAGTTTGGGCTTTTTCTTCTCATGGCCCTTACTATAGGTGAGAGACAAAATCGCATTTCTGAAGGTTTGTTCAGGCTCCGTCGGCAGATCAAAAGTGAATGCGATATCGGCAAATTCCTGCTGTAGGTCAAAAACATCAAAAATACTGAAATTTCGGGAGCGCCCATATCCCGCCTGGAATCCTGAAGAGTCAAGCCATAGGTTCTTGGCTGCTTTGATGCTTCCTAGGAGTTCCTGAGCGGCTGGACGTTTCGCATACAGAAATGATAGCATGATGTCTTCGGAATCATCGAGTATTGGCTGTAACGCTTGCCGCCGCATCCTTGAGTCATCCCAAGGACTGGGAACGAACCGCAAGCCGCGCGAACCACGAGTGGGCTCCAGCTTAAACTTTCCGAGACCCGGTTGACCTCTGGTGGGTAGAGGGAGTCTGTCCGCCGGGCCAGAAGGTCCTTTCCCACTAGCGCTCGGCACAACATTGTACTTCTCGAGGCGATTTAAGCCCCACTGAGTCGGACGAACTCTAACTGGGAAATTACCTACTGGGGACGTATGGTATTCGAAGAGCAGTGGGCTGCGGCTGCGTAACCACGTTTACGTACACCTTCATTTGATCATCGTTCAGCCCCCTACCGCCACCCCTCTTGTCCTCCGGCCACCAGTCGAAACCCCACAACTTGGTTACGTCTTCGATTAATGAATCTCTCTGTGCTTCGTCTATCCAGATTATTGGCCACGCGGTCAATTCATTTCTGATGGCGTCTGCTGAAAGACTCGACAATTTCTTTCCCAACGCCTCTTGGAATGTCATCCCAGTTTTCTTGCGTATCGAATCCGGAATTATCACGCACAGATAACGACTCATAATGGAGATCTGATAGGAATGCAGGACCTCGGGGTTCAACGTGACTGTCGTGCTCTCATGCTTGCCCATTTTCCCAATCATATGGACCACGCCTAGTGAGTATGGATCTCCTTCAGAAGGGATGTCCAGTAGCCCACAAATCAGGTAGAGTGCAGCCATCTGCTTTTCCTCAATCTCTATAGCTAATTCTGTCAGGCTGGGGGATGTCTTCCCACGCCGTCGCAATGACTGCAGTCCTGACAGTATTAGGCGAGTACCACTATTCGATTCTGCCTCGTTTGCCTTTTTCGTCTTCTCAGAAGCCCCCCTTCCCCCTGAGACGATGCCGGCGCAGAGGATGATCATGACATCGCCCTTGGTCCTGAACTGGTTCGATAGTGTCACAACCCAATCTTGAAGCGCCAGCACACTCGATCCGTCTGTCTTCTCCTCCTTTCGCACAAAATTGTAGTTTGAGAGCATCTGCACAATGCCTCCACTATTACTGACCCCTAGCCCACTTCTCACTAAGTGTGCAAGGAGTTCCTGGCGCCTAGCAGTGCCCCCTCTCTGGTGAACGAACCTAATTGCATCCCACAGACCAAGGCAGGAAGTTGGTTGAGCACTCATCCTGCTCCTTCCCGTGTTCCGACTCCAGACTGGCTTGGACATTTTCAGGCTGCGCTGACATCTAAGCACCGAACTACGCCCATGTCCTCTAGGAGATGCCTGAGGTCACGCGCCTGTTCCGTAGTCAGGGGAGTAAGCGTCTTGGCAACCGCGGCATCGACCCCTTCCTTCTCGAATTGCGATCTTGCCTGCTTCATCGCACCCAAATACAGCGTGTTGAGTCTATCGATGACCTTGGCAGCCTTGGTTACGGCGCCTAATGCATCTGACACACTGTCTAGGTACTGCTTGTGGTACCCCTGCACTTTCAATTTACTAGCCTTTGCAAGAGTACTTTCAAGTTGGGAATTACTCATGACCAATCTATCTGCCTCGTCGGATTGGCCCAAAGCCGATAATAACCTCTCGGCTCTCTGTAGCCCGCCGAGTTTCTGCTGGATGTCGTTGAACTTCGGATCCACGATTCGGGCAACAAAGGTCCCTACGCTCTCGAGTGGAATCTCTGCCGGCTTCCCTCGGGCAGACTCTGCCTTGGCCGTGTCGAGAATCTTCTGCAACTTCGAAAATTCCTCGTCAACGCCCAGGCTCTTGGCAGAATCCGACTCGGGGTCAATCGTGTTTTTGATTTCTTGAAGGTTTGATTCGGCCTCGGTTATCTCCTTTTCCGCTCTAGCATAATCTTGAAGGCTTTCGCTCAACATTTCGTCGATTTTCGACACCTCAGCCGAAAGTTCGGTGGCAATGGTTTCGGCCTTGCTTGTCTCGAACGAGTCAAGGAAATCTTTGGCCTCTGTGGTCTTAGCGATTGATTGAGAAATCTGCTTGCTTAGTTCAACGGCCTTCTTCGTAGCTAGTTTCTTCCGATAGGTGGGGTTGTCAATTGTGTCCTTCTGGTGACCCAGGAGACGCTCAAAATTGTCAATCTCGTTCCTGACGGTGAGCCACTCGGCAATCTGAGCGTTGACCGCATCTTGTATGACGAGGGTCTCTGTATAGGCCTTCGAAATCAGACGCAGTTTCTGAAATTCGTCCTCCTCGACCTTCTGGGATTCTGTGAGGTACTTTCTTGCAGTTGCGAATTCTTTCGAGAGATCAGACTTGATTTTCAAGGCGAATGCTTTGACGCTTTCATCACCGAGCGATGTCCTCGCCTCGTTGGTACGTTGGGCTACCAGCGTGGGCAAATCCTTCTCAATTTGAGAAAGTGCGATTTCCACAGATGTCTGGCGATCTTGGGGAGAGACAGTAGTATAGAAGCGTCTTGCTCCTTCCTGAAGACATTGGATGTAGCCCTTTCCCTCCATCCCGTATCCTATTGCAAATATATCGTAGCCTCTTGCTTTTCTCAATCCGAAGAAGTAAGGTTTGATGTCGTCCGAGCCTGGGTTACGGCCCCCCAAATTAGAACGTAGGGACGAAACCACGTTGTAGAGCTCGCGTTCGTATGAAACCAACGCAGGAATGAAGTACGAATCTCCCCTCCTTGTGGCCAAGTTCTGACCGGTTAGCACTTCGAGCTCCGCTCCCACACTCCATCCCGCCCATTCGCTAACAGACATCACTCCTGACTTTTCAACCGACGATTTCAGCACATCGACCAATTGGTAGTGGTTGGTGACCCAGTCAACGGCTTCTTCTGGAGTGAATTCTTCATCAGTGAACCGCCTAGCGAGTAGGTTGTAGAGACCGAATATTGTTTCCTTCTTTTCTCCAAACCTCTTGAGTTCCCATCTATACGGCAGAGTCTTGCCCTTAGCATGCAGACTATTGAGAATGCCGTTGAACCTGTCGGCGATTCCGTAGCCATATGCTACCGATTCCTGAGCCTCTCTGCCCTCCTTGGGGGTCCCAGTGAACTTGGCCAGAGCTGCGAAATCTCTCATTCCATCGGCGCTCAGGACGAGTTTGATAGTAAGGTCATTCCAAGATACACCACGTTGAACTGCATTCTGAAGAACCCTGTCGGTGTTCCGGCGAGCGGCTGTAGAGTCATTCGACATCGCCAGCAACAGCAAATCGCCTCCATTCTCGCCAAACCCTTCCAGTACGTTCCTGAAGTTCGTCTCATCGAAATGGTCGTCATCAGCGAGGACGGCCAGCGTAAGGTATGAGACGTTCGCATCCGCGAATGGTTCTACCCAGGTAAGTGCAGTGCTGTTAGTGGCGAGAGTCACTCCCTTTGCATCAAAGGCCTTTTCGAATGTGGTGCGTAGGCGGTCGTCTGCATCCTGAATCGAACCAACCGCCCCTAGCGAGAGCACGGCTCCCCTGATTACATCTTGTGGCTTTGGCTCTGAAAGTGCGTTCTTGATCTTATCCAGGGCCTCCTTTGTTTCTGGATATCTAATGGCAGATTGACGCTCGGCTCGAAGTGGCCGTCCCTTCCAGGTAACCGTCTGGGCCGCTTGGTAAACAAGGTCAGAGTCGATTTTCGGCTTCTTTAGTGCCTGCCTCTCCTCCCACGCCCAGAACAAGGACGTTAGAGCAAAGCCGGGGTTGCCATTCGTCTCCGTATAGAGTAACTTCAGGCTGTTCTTGTCAAGATATTCGTCTGCGGCGGGGTCGTACTCCAAAATCAGCCGACGCAACTCCTCGGGCGAAGTCAGGTTGGGAAGGCCCAATGGAACCATCCGCCGGAACAGCGCTTGCTTGGACTTCGACACCAGCGAATCGATTGCAACGGGGGTTGCACCAAGGACGATAACAACAGGACCGACTTCGCGATCGGCGAATTCGCGTATCGCACTAAGCATCTGATCATATTGTGCTGAAAAGCGGGAGTAGTCTTCGATGGACTCCTCCAGTTCGTCCAAGAGAAGAATGACCGAGTCTACTCCCCCGGCAACGGCTGCGTCCACATGCTGGCGCCATTGGTTAATCTTTGTGAGTAACTCGTCCGACTTCGCCCCACTAAGGGAGGCTTTCGCTTTCGGCGCCTCCTGCTTGATCCGGGAACTCGGGGCTTCCGCGACCAGCCTCTCAATCAGGATATCAATGAGTTTCGTTGGGTTTGAGATGAGAGCGTGGAGAGGCTGGTAGATTGGCACAGCTACAACCTTGCGCTCGTTCTGTCCCTTCCCTATCTTGAGGACTCCCGCTTTGCAGTCGTCGTACACCTTCCGCAAAATGAGTGTTTTTCCCGAGCCGAATGGTCCGTTGAGCACAACGAACTCGGGTTTCCCGACATATGTCTGGCCTACGCCTTCATGTGGTTCAAGGGCAGAGCCATGGAGGGCGACAGACCGCACGAGCTCCTCGATACGTTCCACCGCACCTTGCTGCGATGGCAGTTCGACAAGTTTCTTGACCGCTACTCCTGGTCTGGTCACTCCGCCTGAAGGAAACGGGTTCTTAGCTGTCGCAATCATTTTTTGTGCATCAAGCTGATAGGTGGGCAATATATATGAGTTTCTGAAAAAATAAGTTTGAACTACTGATTAATTGGTGAGAGTCTCCAAAGGCTGTGGCCTTGGAACCATGCAGAAAAAACTTGTAGTGGAGCTTAAATAGCCGCCCTCACAACCAGCTACCGCGATAAAATATTGATTGAAGTGAGAAGCGGCGTGGGCGGGTTAGCCATCTTGCCAGACGAACTGGCCCACTCACGCCAGGACTTGAGTCCTTATGGCTAAACCAAAGACCCGTGGCTATAGGCTTATCGCCACGCGGTACCCCATTTGCCAGAGACCCACTGAAAGTAATTGTCCACTCGCGGTGGCCGCGGGGCATGGACGACCCTGTCTAGCATGCGTCGCAGACACTGTACGTAACAAACTGGTTGTAGCACGGTTGCTTGCGCTGGCAGTCAGGAACGGCGCATCATCACCCTTAACGGAGAAGGAATTCGTAGTAGCTAGGGGGCTCTTGGCGGAAGTGGTGGACGCCATCGACGCCGCGGGCATGGTCCTAGCAGGGATTGAGGACTCTACGGAGCCAAAGATTGAACGGCGGGAGGAGAGGTCTCCCAGTTACATCGGGTAGATAGAGACATGGCATCGTATTTGACTTTGGCAGAACTATTCCAGGCGCTGGAAAGCGTCCCCGGCAGAAGAGTCCGTCTCAGCAAAAGCCAGCGGGAGGTCATCGCCAGAGGGGAAGGCCCCCTTTGGATCATCGCAGGACCTGGTAGCGGCAAGACAGAAGTGTTGGTCCTCAGGTGCCTGAAACTCCTGTTGGTCGACGGTGTCGACCCGAAGTCCGCGGTCGTCACCACCTTCACCGAGCGGGCCGCGAGGAACCTTCGGGACCGGCTAACCAATTACAAACTACACATAGCGAAGTCGCATCCATCCGTCGAGAAGGTCGACCTGTTCAATCTCAGGGTGGGGACGCTGCACAGCCTGTGCAACGAGATCATGCTCGAACAACGGTACGCTGGCTATAAGAACTTCCGCCCCATGGACGACCTCGAACAACTACTTTTCGTGTACTTCAACAGTACACTTGCCGCACCACCCAGCCGTGGTCCAGATTGGCTGTTGGACTTCTGGAAGAGGTTCGTCTACGTCCTTCCCGACAGAGGTCGCTGGGCGATAGATAATGGCCAACTGCCTTCGATGTGGACAAGGGCTCGGGCAGCGCAGGATCTGTTCAACCGGATAGTGGAAGATGGAGTAGATCTTGACAAGATGAAGGCGAGGAGAGGGGAGTGGGCCCACCTTGTCGAGGCGTACGAACAGTACCGGGCAGCGCTCGACAGGAACTACAGGGTGGACTTCGCTCACATGCAGTCCAAATTCCTAGAGTTTCTCGCCACGCCGTTGGGGAAGTACTTCATAGAGGGCGAAGGCTCGATTTCTCCAGGGATTTCCAACGTCCTGGTGGACGAGTACCAGGACACCAACCCTGTTCAGGAAGCCATCTACCTAAAGTTGGCTGCGCGCTCGCCTCACAATCTGGCAGTGGTTGGGGATGACGACCAGGCGTTATACCGATTCAGGGGCGGGACCGTCGACTGCATGGTCAACTTCGACAAAGCGATTAGGTCAGAGTGGGGCCTCACTGTGAAGCCAACACCCCTGGTCGAGAACTACCGCTCACATCCTGGTATTGTCTCGTGGTGCAATGCGTACATCCAGTCCTTCCCCGCCATGAAGAAGAAGGGTGCCAGGGTCGCGGATAAGCCCCCATTGGAGGCCAGGTCAGACATCTCCGGAACGTACGCCTCGGTCGTCCTAATTACCGGGAAGAACCACGCTGAACTTGCCCAGGAGTTCGCGGACACAGTCAGCCATCTCCTGAAAGCAGGAGTGATTTCGAAGCCATCACAGTGCGCTTTGCTGATGAGGAGCACGCGCGAGAGCAGCAGGTGGGCCCGGCCATTCTGTGATGCCTTGAGAAACCTTGGGATACCGGTCTACAACCCAAGATCCCGCCAGTATCTCCAGCAGGACGAAGTCAAGGCCGCCCTGGGCGCCCTCTTCGAAATCTTAGATCCGGACCCGGACTACAAGGAAATGTACGTCCCTAGAGAGGCGGTGAAAGCCTGCGAGGACTGGCGTGACACGTTCAGAGGTATGTCTCAGGTGCACAAAGGTATCCGCGAGTATGTGGAAGCGGCGAACAAGGTCATCAAGTCAGGGAGGTCAGGAGACTACATCAACAGTTCACTCCAAGAGATCCTCTACCACATTCTCAACCTCGAACCTTTCGCTTCTTGGCTGGACGACCCTGAGAGGACGTTCCGACTCGGCCAGCTCACACACCTGGTGGAGGCCTTCGCCTCAAGCCCGATACCAAAACACCCGGGAGTCTCACGCGGGAGCCTGAAAATCAGTTCGCAAGACGACGGCGAACTCAGTTGGCAATGGAGGATGACCCTCTACCACTCTTTCGTCACCCTCCTCTGTGAAGAGGGTCTCAGCGACCCCGAGGACGAGGACGTCCTCTACCCGCCGGACAGAGTGCCGGTGATGACGGTTCACCAGGCCAAGGGACTAGAATTCTCATTCGTCTTCGTGAGCCGGATGGACGAGGGTTTTGACACGGAGGCGCAGCACAGACTCGAAGAAGAGTTCGCCCAGTTCAGGACCCGCGTAAACCCATTGATGCCTGCCATCGAAAGAGCAAAGCAGGACCTGATTCGGTTCTACTACGTTGCCTATTCGCGAGCACAATACGCTCTAATCATGATGGTCCCCAAGGACAGACTACTACCTGGTGAAGCCGCGGGTAGGTACCTATCACTAGGCGGAAAGGACTTGCCTTGGTTGTTGAAGCAGGTGAAACTGGAGGCGGCCTAGCATGCTGTGGGAGGAGTATCAGATGATCAAGGCTGGGGGCCCGACCTTCGTACCCCTGAAGCCCAGATTCAGCCTGACAGCAGACATCTTGGCTTTCAGGCGCTGCCCTAGACAGTATGGGTTCTTCGGGGTCAGGGGCTTCGTACCAGCGCATACCGTGCAGTTGTTCTACGGGACCATCATCCACGAGGTCCTGGACAGGACACATCGTCACTACGGGGGCCTAGAGAACCCTGGAACCAAGGGCAAGATTCCGACTGACAGTGACATCGAGGGTTACTTCAAGGAAGTAGAAGACGCGCTGATAGCGAGGGGAATCCGCTCAATCAACAAATCCCTGCACGACCAGGCCATCGAGGTTCTAAGGAGGTTCAACAGGTTGGAGGGTCCTATTCTATATCCACGGGTCATCGACACGGAATGCAAAGTCCAGGGAGACAGGCCCTCCCACATCGTGGAAGGTGTCATCGATGTGTTGATCAGTCCACCATCCACAAGCAGTGACCCATCTGAGGTCGAGATCTGGGATTACAAGGGCTCTAAGCGACCGAAAAAACAGTATGACCTGGACACATACAGATACCAGATGCTGGTCTACTCTGCACTATACCGTATGAAGTATGGTGTCCTCCCGAAGAAGGCCGTACTTTACTTCATGAATGAACTTGACAGAGACGATCTGAAGTCGACCCCGAAGGATGCAATTTGGGAAATTGGACTTACCAGCGCTGAAATCGATATGGCGCTGAAAGAGTTCGACAGGACAGCGCGCGAGATTATTGCGTGCAACGAGAGCCAAGTCTGGGAACCGCCCCCCTCCGACCACATCCCCGAGGACACCTGTACGGCCTGTGACATTAGGTGGAGTTGTTCATCGTTCACCAAGGCACGGGGTAGGGTCCCGATGAAACTGGAAGTGAAGAAGCCCAAATGAGTATGAGTCACAAGTTAGAGGTATTACAGGCCATCTGGGAGAAGGGGGTGCCGGTCTCCAGCCATGACCCTGCCAAATGGCGGAAGGACGTATGCGGGGCATGGATGTATTGGGGCGCGTATGGGGACCGCAATTCGGTCTTCGGTTGGGAAATCGATCACATCATACCAAGGTCTGCAGGCGGACTTGACGACCTGGCTAATCTTAGGCCACTTCACTACGAGAACAACATTGTGAGGCTAAACGGACCTCTGAGATGCATCATAACGTCGAGTGGCGGGAGGAACATAAGACTATGATGCAAAGAATGGCTTGCACCGAAATCAGGCTGGCCAAAGACCTTCTCGCTTACTATGACAAGCTGACCTCCGGTTCCCCTGAGAAGAGGTGGTTGGAGGAAATGAGGGCTATGCTTCTCGAGAACATGTTCGCTGGAGAAAGGATACCTAAAGAGAAGATACCTGCGTACTACACAGTAAGGTTAGGGGTCCGCAATCTTTACCACTACACCCATCCGAATGCTTACAGGTCTACCTACACAATCGTCAACGACGGGAATGGGACTTATTGTCTGATAATTGATATTCTAAACCACCACGATTACAACAAGCGGTTTGGCTACGATTAGAAGGGCGAACTAGAGGCGACCAGTTCTTTCAGTTCGGGATTGCTGACGCCAGTGTAAATCAGGAACCGCCGGTCGAGCTTGATCTTTCCATCCTTATGCAACTCAAGGATAGCTCGCTCGAACGAATCGTGGTCCATCTGGCCCCTTAACCTCGCCCACAATTGCTTTTTCGTTTCGTAGATTTTCGATTCGATTATCGCTCTTTCCACAGACTTGATCACCCTGTCATCGACACCTCCTTTCGGATTCCTCATATTGCCTAACTCCATACCTCATCAGAATCCCAAGCTTTCTTGAAATCGACGCCGTGGGTTCTCGCGTAATGTACCAGTAAGAATGCAACCTGAGCGACTCTCTTGAAACTGCCGTACAACCGGTACTCAGAATCTTGGATTTGTTCTCCCTCATAAAGAAGGTGCAAGTAAACTCTCTTTCTATCTTTCTTCGATTGGTAAATCATCAAGGAGTAGTTGTCTGTTCCCCTTGGATTCCTTGGCACCCTTGTGGCTCCCGGGTGCCCCACTTGAGTGTTGTCATCAGTGACGGGAACTTCGCCTAGGGGCGAATTCTCAAGGTTCTTCTTTCATGGAAACTCTGCGAGTAGTAGTTCAACTCATCAGGCAAGACCACCCATCCCCTCGCAACATTCCTCTCCTCAAGTTCTATCAGGCGTACTCTAATCCTATCGTCGGACCATCCTTTCTCTCGATAGAAACCATCAAGGATGTTGAACCAAGCGTTCTCCCACGACCATTCAGCTACCTCCCGACTCATTCCTGTTCCGTGCAATGCCATAGAGCGGACAAGCAAAAATGTCTTTTGGTATCCGTAAGGCAAAACCTGTACGGCTAAATACCGAACGCTCCTATGGTTGTCCCGGCGGGTGAGTTACCCTAACCCGATCCGCCCTACAAATCCCGGCGTTGGGGGAGAAAATTAGTGAGAAGAACCGTATTGGTGGCCACGGCGGCAGTATATGCCGCGATGTACGTGAGCCTCGCTTTTGCGTTTAGTCCTATCAGTTACGGTGTCATAAATCTGAGAGTGGCGAACATCTTGATGGGACTGGTCCCTTTGATTGGCTGGCCCGCAGTGGTGGGGCAGGGACTTGGGGTCTTCATAGCGAATCAGCCCGCTCTGGGAGACCCACTCGGTCCTATCGACCTGGTCAATGTCGTGCCTTCGCTGGTATTCGCTGGGCTTCTATGGAAACTCAGGAACACGAGCGTATTTCTCGGGCTTGCTCTGTACTCAGTCGCCCTTGGGCTTACAGTCAGTTACGCGTTGAATTATGCGTTCAACTTGCCCCTCGCCGTGGAGATACCACAAGTCACTGCCGGGATATTCATCGCGACGACAATCTTGGGTTACATCCTCTACAAAGCGGTCAAACGGCTTGGCGTCATCCAACGAAGGTTCGGTACCTAAAATGAGCGAACAACGGAGTGCGGTGATGATGATTTCTGGAGGAGTAGATTCAGTAACCACAGCGTACTACGTGGCCAAAGAACTGAGGCCAAGGAGTATGCTACTAGTCTTCGCCGACTACAAGCAACGCACATACCAATACGAAGAGTTCTGCATCGAACAGGTATCCAGGCACATGGAGGTGCCTCTAAAGAAGATAGACTTGAGATGGCTAGGCGACATAAGTACCTCGGTCCTCACGCATCCCGAGAAAGAGATAGCCGAGACGAAACATGAGGACTTGTGGGACCCGGAGAAAGCTCGACAGCGCATTCTCAAATGGTGGGATCCTTGCAGAAATGCCATCCTGTTGCTTGTTGGGCTTTCGCACGCTGAGTCTTTCTATATTTCCAAGGGAGAACGATACAATGTCTACATTGGAATCCGGCGCGAGACCCCGGTCGCAATGAAAGACAACACTCCAGAGTTCTTGGCAGAAATGAATCGTCTTGCCGAACAAGCAACTCATCACGGGGGATACGAGATATCCGCGCCTCTGATCACCTATGACAAAGACAAAGTAGTCACACTGGGCGAAGAATTAGGAGTTCCTTGGGAATACACATACAGTTGCTATGCGGGGTATGGCTTCAAGGAAGTGGGCGGAAAGAAGCTGCCAGTACATTGCGGAAAATGTTCGAATTGCGGAAGGCGCAAACTTGCGTTCAAGGATGCTGAAGTGACCGATCCCTCTATCTATGCAACGTAAGCATCTTCCCAAGTAATAGTTTGTGCCTCGTTAAATACTAAATAGTGCACAATTAGGTACGATGGTTCGTAAGAACGTGTTCAAACTGGGCCGCTCAAAGTCTTTGGGCCTCAAGAAAAAGAGCGCTAGAAAGGTCAAGTTGGTTAGAAGGAGGACGGAACTTGTTGTGGTCTTTCATCCAGGTCGAGGCATCAGCAACGACGAGGTTAGGCGGCGACTCACATCATTCAAACCTCTGGGGGAAGAGATTCAGATTCTTGTGGGAGAGGGAGAACACGATGAGGAACCAGCCCTGGTTTCGCCTTTGGGTACCTTTAGAGGCAGGGATCGAATTATCGACGGGATTTCTGCGATCAAGTCCCTCTCTTGACTAAGGCCAAGCAAATAGTTCTCTTTACCTCTCAGTCTGGCATAGACATAGGAAACGCGCTCGCCCAGCTGAATACCAATACTGGCCGAAAGGCCGAAGTCTTCCGTGCCGAGGGAGAGAAAATTGGAGACGTAATCCGGACTTTCCCAATTTCGAAAGATCTTCTTGATAACATAAATTCTAGGTATGCGAAAAGCGTCGGCGCCATAAAATCTTGTGAGAAAGACATTGCTTTTGTAAGCGTCCACTGTACATTTAGAACTCAAAGTGCTTTTCACAGCTCCATTGAAGAATTTTTGAAAATGCTGACTGAGGCGAAAATCCAAGTCAAAGGAATAGTTACCCTAATTGACGACTTCTACTCAACTTATTTCAGAATAAGAGAGTACTATCGGCAACGAAGTATACAGGAGACAATGAACCCTCTCGACGTATTGTATTGGCGAAACATCGATTTGATGCTTGCTCATATGCTCGCCAACCAACTTGGAATCCGCCATTACACCATTTCTGTTAATCATCCTCTTTCCCTCCTAACGAAACTTCTTTTTCAAAAACACACGACAATCTATGCAGGTCATCCAATTTCTGACATAAGACGCAAAGGAGATGCCGAACAACAGGCTTTGATGAGTAGAGTAAACCAAGAGCATCTCATCCCCTTATCGCATCATCCAGGCGCCGTAACTTTCATACCCGACACGACGGACGAGTTTCCAATCATCGGAATCCCCGGGACGTCGATGGCGAATCCTCCCGCGACCATACAAGAATTGAGACAGCGTATCTGGCCAAAGGATTGGCTAAACTCTGACCCTCCAATTGCATCACCAGTTCCAGACGACGTTGCAGGGAGATACTTTGACGAATTGCTTACGAAGATTCGGTCGAACAGCACCTTGTTTCAAGAAGCAGTACTTGGACAGATTTCTGACAGAGATTACCGCTTGGTGAATCAAAGTACTAATTTCGTGTTTTCATTGTTCCGTGAGATACCAACATCGCTTGGCGTTGAGCAGGAGCTCGTCCAAACAAGGAGGTATGCCGATAAGAACGCCTACTTCTTCAATCCTGATTCACTCCAACCTGGAGGAGGTGGTTCGCGTCCGAATTGGGCCACACACGTAACAGGAGAGAATAGTAGCATTGACGAGATTATTCGGGTTCTTCCGCAGAATTCGGATCCCTCACTCTTTGGTTGACAGTCCAGGACTCGGTTAAGATGCCACGTTGAGGTGCTGTCACAACCCCATTCTGAGAGCCGTAACTTCGAGCGTGGCGTTTTTATACGAACCAGTTATCTATGAAATCGAGTGGTCAGACAGTGGGAACGGAAGAGGCTCCAAAAGCCTCTCTGCCCCCATCAGATGTGATGCGGTCAAATCCGGCCGACCCCATTCATTCTGGAATGTTAGTCAGGAAGAGAAGACCAAATCATTCCACCAACTCGACCTTCGTCCTTGTTTCATTGTGTCGATTGTCAATTTCCATATGCTAACCCATGTATGCCCTGACGTGACCATTAGAAATAACGCCTTTAGCAATGTTAGAATTCGCATGGATTAGGCGTAATCTGGTTTGGCTCTCGCTTAACCTTATCTGCTTGCCCTTTCATACCATGACCAACATGACCTTGGACGAGAAGGTTCGATACGGGATGATGGCCCTCGGTGGGGCGAGCGTCGTCCTCGCAACCCTGGGGGTACACATCAGCCCATTGGAAATCATCGGTGGGATGGGCGGCTCATAAAGACAAGCTAGAGCCGGGGCAACCTTGCTCAGCTTGTCATTCCCTTTATCTC
>Ga0335077_10003421_pt1 | contig 19169 bp, 17 predicted proteins | sample Lox_Sample_31_FD_207151 | JGI IMG/M metagenome (GOLD analysis project Ga0335077, IMG submission 207151) | Soil microbial communities from Loxahatchee National Wildlife Refuge, Florida, United States - Lox_Sample_3.1 | ecosystem: Environmental > Terrestrial > Soil > Wetlands | place: USA...
TAGTGCCAACGACCTGCTCTTCGCAGCGAACATGGTGTTGACATCCACCGCAGGGCCCGGGAGCGGGTACACGAACCGGATGATCACTGTGCCCGACGGCGACATCGCCGAGGACGAGATGGTTGCGGCCACGGGCAGCTACACCGCTACCGCGCCGCTCACTGCTGGTGGAGCCTGGGTGATGCAGATGGTCGCGTTCCGCGCAGCCGGCTCATCCGGTGGAGACACGACGCCGCCTACGGCTCCGACAAATCTCACGGCAACAGGGTCCATCGGCAACGTGAGTCTGACATGGACAGCCTCGACTGATAACGTGGGTGTGATGGGTTACAACGTGTACCGCAGCACCACGTCGGGGTTCACGCCATCGCCATCGACATTGATCGGAACCACGACGGCAACCAGCTACCAGGATTCCGGACTGGCAGCGGGAACCTACTACTATCTCGTGACCGCATACGACGCAGCCGGAAACATCAGCACTCCCTCAAATCAAGCCACTGGGACAGCCACTGCCGACACAACACCGCCTACGGCTCCAACGAACCTGACCGCGACGGCCGCATCAAGCACCCAGATCAATCTGTCCTGGACCGCTTCGACCGACAATGTTGGCGTGACGGGATACCTGGTATTGCGCTGCCAGGGCAGCGGCTGCTCGAACTTTGCGCAGATCGGAACACCCACAGGAACAACCTACAGTGATACAGGACTGACTGCTTCGACCAGCTACTCCTATATCGTACAAGCGACCGATGCTGCGAAGAATGTGAGCGGCAATTCGAACACGGCAACCGCAACCACGCCGGCCGGACCACCGCCACCCACAACCATCACCTTCGTGCAGAGTAACTACGCGACGCCGCAATCGACGACTCTGAGCAGCGTGAACGTGACGTTCAATGGCGCGCAGGCAGCGGGGGACCTCAACGTGGTGGTGGTGGGCTGGAATGACACCTCTGCCGCAGTCAGTTCTGTGGTCGACTCCAAGGGGAATCCCTACACCCGAGCCGTCGGTCCCACGGCGGTCAGTGGCGCCCTCACACAGTCCATCTACTATGCCAAGAACATCGCCTCAGCCAACGCGGGGACAAACACGGTGACGGTGACGTTCAGCAAAGCGGCGGCATACCCGGACATTCGCATCTTGGAATACAACGGCGCTGATCTAAACACTCCGGTCGATGTCACGGCCGCGAACACGGGCAACAGCGCATCCAGCAGCAGTGGTGCCGCCACCACCACTAGTGCCAACGACCTGCTCTTCGCAGCGAACATGGTGTTCACGTCCACCGCAGGGCCCGGGAGCGGGTACACGAACCGGATGATCACTGTGCCCGACGGCGACATCGCCGAGGACGAGATGGTTGCGGCCACGGGCAGCTACACCGCTACCGCTCCACTCAACGCCTCCGGACACTGGATCATGCAGATGGTTGCCTTCAAGGCGGCGTCACATTAGTTCTCACTACACGAACGGAAGCCCCCTTGATAAGCTCAGTCCGTCTGGAAGGCTTCCGATGCGATTGAAGCGCACATGCTGGTTGTCGAGCGCGGAGTCTCACTTCCTGGTAGGAGCTTTAGCTGAAGAGTGTTAACCCGAGCTCCTTGCACAGGACATCTTCAAGAAATCGCGAACTGTTGCGATCACCATCACAGGCTCCCTGTCTCACTTTGCAAGGTCCTTTGTTGCAGGAAACTGACTCTCGGCCGCTGATCGCATGCACCTGTATTCGGGATGGCACAGTTTTCCTGGACAGGGCACGGGCTTCCTTTTTTCACTTTTCGATTGAGCTCCTGATCGACAATGGTGCCCCGGCCGTCGAAACACTGACGCGAGCCGCAACATAGGACGACCCGCCATTGACGTGCAGAAACCGACATCAAGGAATTTGACGATCATGAGTGGAAGCCTCGAAACCCGAAGCCAAGACAAGCCATTGCGGGGCGACAACCGCGCAGTGCGAAATGTTCTTTCGAACTGGGGAGTTTTCGTCTTTTCAACCGTAGTGAATTTCTTCCTAGCACCTTTCATCGTCAGACATCTCGGACAGACAGGCTTTGGAATCTGGACGCTCATGTCCTCACTGACGGGGTACCTAGGCCTGTTGGATCTAGGAGTGCGCAGTGCTGTAACACGTTTCGTTGCTAGACATCACGCCGCTGCAGATCACGAAGAGGCCAGTCGAATTGCCTCTTCTGCGCTTCTCTTTTTCACGACGGCGGGACTTCTGGCAGTTTCCGCATCGACCATTCTCGCTCTGTTCGTTGTGCAGCACTTCCAGATTGCCCCGGGCTACCTCATGGCGGCGCGGATTGTATTGATCCTCGCTGGCGCGAATATCGGGATTTCTCTGACCAACGGAGTTTTCGGAGGAATCATCGTCGGTTTGCAGCGATTCGATGTCGTAAACCGCGTTGAAATCGCGAACGTTACTCTACGCTCCCTTGTGATTCTTCTTGTGTTGCGCGCGGGAGGAGGAATCGTTTCGCTGGGTTGCATCAGTCTGATTTCGTCACTCGGAGTGGGGACCGCTCTCGTGCGACTCATGTTCCACCTCTACCCAGAGCTGAGAATTCATTTCAGCGGGCCGGATTGGAAACGATTGTCGACCATTTTTTCCTTCAGTATCTATGCGTCTGCAATCCACATGTCGCTCCAGTTGATCTGGTATACGGACTCCGTTGTCATTGGCGTGTTCTTGCCGATAGGCATGATCACTTTTTTTGCAATCGCATCGAACCTGCTGGGCAACGCGCGGGCTTTTCTAAGCGGGATTTCATCCACGCTAACGCCAATGGCCAGCTCCATGGAAGCCGTTAACAAAAGGAGCGAGCTAGGCTGGCTGACCCTGAACTCCGCGCGTTACGCCACCGTTGTGATGCTACCCATCGCCATCACGTTCATGCTCCGGGGGAAGACATTCATTGGCCTATGGATGGGACACGATTATGCAAAGCCTTCCGGCACCATCCTAATGATTCTGACGCTCGCATGGCTGATCAACGCAGGAAACGGAGTCACCGGCTCCATCCTGCTCGGGATCAGCAAACACAAGCCGCTCGCGCTCATGGCAGCGGGGGAGGGTATCCTAAACCTCACTTTGAGCATTGTGCTCGTGCGCTATCTCGGAATTTATGGCGTGGCTTGGGGCACAACGATTCCGAATCTAATACAAAGCATCGTTGTGTATCCCTGGTATCTGTGCCGAACCGTGGCGATCCCTATCAAACACTATGCGATATTTTCCTTCGGGCGTCCCGCAGCGGCTATGGTTCCTTTCGCCCTACTAACTTTCGTCATTGAACGTCGGTGGCCAGCCACGAATCTGATGCTTTTTTTCTCCCAGGTTGCCTTAGCGCTCCCCATAGCATTGGCCGGATTCTGGTTTTATGTTCTGCTGCCAGTCGAACGGTCTCAGTATTATCGAGGTTGGATTCTTCCCTTGCTTCACTCAATGGGTTGGTCATCCGTCGGTTAGGAGTCTCGATTCAGCTGACTCGAGGATTCTGATGAAGCGTCTCGAACTCCCAAATGACAAAGAGTTGCGCTCTGACTTGCCCGCAGGCCGGTGCGATTCTCATCGCTCGTATATACCACGAGTCGCTGGAGAGTGCCCTGGACTCCCGATTGCAGGCAATCATACTTAGTTTCAACCGGGTAAAGGTTCCTGGTAACTCTAAGATGTACAACCTCGAATGAATGCGAATACTTGAGTGATCCGTTCTGAGTAAGAAACAGAGCTGGGCTGGAAGACTTAGCAACAACGCCGCACGTGTTAGACTGAATACAAGTCGCTGGGACCGGTTGATCAATCAACTGCTGGCAGGGAAGGGCCTGAAATGCGCCGGAGCAGTTCACAGGATCGTGCAATTCTGAACTTACGAGCCGCTGAACTGGTGGAAGTGCGCAGCGAGGCTGAAATCCTGTCTACTTTAGACGCTAACGGCCGTCTGGACGCCCTACCTTTTATGCCTGAAATGCTGACCTACTGTGGGAGGCAGTTCAGGGTTTACAAACGAGCGGACAAGACTTGCGACACTATCAACAGCACGCCGAGCGGCAGGTGGATGAGAAACACCGTCCACCTGGACGACTTGCGATGCGATGGATCGGCACATGGCGGTTGCCAAGCGCGTTGTCTGCTTTTCTGGAAGGAGGCCTGGCTGAAAAGAGTCCAGCCGCACCTACTGCACAGGATTGCTTCGCGAGTTCGCGACCTACTAGGACAGGCTCTAGTACGGGCGGTTCCGAGTGATTCGTCGATGACTCGTGACTTGCTTATGAGAACCACGCGGGTTTCCTGCGACCAGAATGGACCCGAGGAGGAGATCTATTCCTGTCAAGCCACCGAACTTTTGAAAGCATCCGCTCCTCTACCTTGGTGGGATTTGCGACAGTACTTCCGCGACCTCTGGTCGGGTAACACGAGTCTGCCGGAACTTCTGAACGCCGTCTTCTTCCAGGCGTTCCAAAAGACGCTGAAGTTGGGCGGATATCGAGCGCAGATCTGGACTTACAATCGCTTTCAACGGATGTGCGGCGGAACTCCCTATCCGTTCCGAAGCGGCACCCTCACGAAGACGCCCACAGAGGAGTCGAATCTTCAGCCGGGGGATCTAGTCCAAGTGAAAACTCACGACGAGATCCTAGGGACGCTGGGACCGGACAACAAGAATCGGGGATTGCGCTTTGACGTCGAGATGGTCCCATTTTGCGGCGGCAAGTATCGCGTCCTGCAAAGGGTAGAACGGATCGTCAACGAAAGGACCGGGAGAATGAGCCGTTTGCCCGGTGTTTGTATTATGCTCGAAGGCGTACAATGCCGCTCACTTTATAGCTACAGTAGAATAAACTGTCCGCGGAGCATTTATTCGTACTGGCGAGAGATTTGGCTGCGGCGCCTGGAGTAACGTTTTAGAATTTGTTCTGGCCCGGCATACTGAAAGGCATAAACGCAATTTGTGGCTATGAGGAATGACGCTCACGTGTCAAACCGTGTTAACCCTCCACTGAAGAGCTGCCAGTCCGCTGACAATCGATCATTAGTCGCGACAAGTGAAGGTGTCGTGGCGGCCTTATGAGACGCACTTCTGTATTCGTCACCATGGCGCTTGTCGCAGGCTTCGGCATCGGCTTCTTCGCCCGAAACACGGGTGCGGAGAGGCTTGAGGGAAGGGACTTGCGTGCGGCAGACTTGGCTTCTGTCGAAATCCTCCATTCGAAATCGAGCTGCCGATGTTGATGAACCCCATGCAATCCTGGACGGTTTCCTTTTTTCGTCAATGGTTGCCATACATGAGTCCACTCTCGGTGCTTCGCTACCGCAATGCGATGGGACGTTTGCCGCGCGACCCAACCCGAAATGGACGAGGAAAGCTGGGGCAGGAGAGAACCTTGTCGCTCCGGATGAAGCAGCCATTTCAGGGCGTCGTCACTCTGCGGGAGAATACGTTCGACTTCCTAACATTCGACGAAGTGGTTTTCGAAAAGATCTACAAGGCCATCCCGGCACATCTCGCGAAATGCGAACGAATCATCGATCTAGGCGCCAATATCGGGTTGGCGTGCCGTTATCTGGCGGCGTGCTACCCGTCGTGCAGGATTGTCGCCGTAGAACCGCTCCCGGAGAACTACGCAATGCTCATGAAGAACGTAGCTTGTCTGATCGAAGCCAAACGGTGCCTAGCTTTGCAGGCGGCGGTTTGGGGGGCGGAGCAACCGTTGGTCATTCAACAGCCGGAAATCCACGACCGATACAATGCATTCGCCGTTCGCGAATCGGCACCCTCTGCGAACGCCGCGTCAAATGTGGAGGGCTTAACAATACAGAGGATTATGGAACGCGCAGGCTTTCAGGAAGTGGACCTAGTAAAGGTGGACATCGAAGGCGCGGAGGTCGAACTTTTCAAAGGTGACTTGGGCTGGCTGAATCGTATCGGTGCGATCGCGATCGAATTCCACGGCGATTCGAGGACCGCGTCGAATTTTGACAACATCATGCGTCGATATTCTTTTGCGCTCCAAGCCGAGGACCGCCATACGGTGCTGGCTGTCAGAGCATATTAGACGGACGCGCATGCCAGTAATGCGCGCCGTCCTTCCGGGCATCCGGAGGGTACGCACGACTGGGCCGGCACCGAGATCGAGAGGAGCGCGGCGAAGCACTTACAAGCCAACCAGGCCCACACGCTTGAAGTATAGAATGCGTTTCGTAGGAACCTTTCTTGAGGATGTCAGCAGAGCCAGCCTAAATCAAAGGTGTCAAAGCCAGCCACTTAAGCCGAGAAAGCGACACCCTAATAGATCGGAATTGCGACACTCTAACAGCAAGAAAGATTGAATCCACCCGCAGCCTTCTGAAATAATGGCGTAAATCTCGTGCGTCAGAATCGTTCAATCGTTTTGGGTCAATAGAGGTCGACGCCGAAGTGCGCGAGGTAGGTTTGGAAAGGCCGTCAGTGTGCTGCCGTTGCGGGCGGCTGCACTAGTCAGGAGGGATGGTGATTTTGCCGCGAGTCGCGTGCTGCGGAGAAGATAGTCTTTGAAGTCATTTCAATCGATAGCCATCATCAATCCTTTGGCTGATTATGGCATAAATACGTATTGCTTCGAACTAGCCGAAGGTCTGACCTCCGCTGGCGTAAGAGTAGATTTGTACACAGGTGGTTCGACACCCTTGTCGGAGCTCCCTACACCCCAGCATCACCGCTGCTATCGTGTGCTTGGCAGTGCGCTCTTCAAGCAGCGCCGGATTCTCGGCGAGGCGGATCACAATGTGCCAGCCGAGCCAGAAGCTGGGCAACTTGCGATTCCTCCCGTGAACTCGAACCTGAAGCGGCGCTCCGTTGATGAGAATAGCCTGTGGGGAAAACTTCGCAACATTTTCCTCGAGCTGGAGTTAGTCGTCTATCTGAAGTGGAAGCGCTACGACTTGGTGTGGACGCAGTGGCCGAATGTCTACGGTTCTAGCTTTTGGAGGACATGCCGCCTCCTGGGCCTGAGGACCGTCCATACGGTGCACAACGTCCTTCCCCACGAAGAGTCACCAGGCCAGGCTCAATTCTTGCGCAAAATCTACCGCCAAACTGGAGCACTTGTTGTCCATTCGGAGGCCAGCAAGAAGGATCTGTTGCGCTTTTTTCCCAAATCGCAATCTAAAGTTGTTGTGGCTCGTCATGGAACCTACACTCTTTACCCAAGAAATCCTGAAGCTGGGGTGACACTACGTGATAAATTGAATATAGCTCGAGGGCGCGTTGCGTGTCTCTTGTGTGGCGCCATCCGCCCGTATAAGAACATCGATGCCGTTTTGAACGCCTTACAGGACAAGCGCGCGGCGCACATCGTCTTGATAGTTGCAGGTCAGGAGTCCGGTTACCCCAATTCTTCCCACACGGATCCTTTGGCGCGGACGCGAGCCATGGCGCAGAAGATTGGAGTAATCGATCAGGTAAGACTCATACCACGTTTCTTGAACAGCACGGACTTAGCAACCCTTTTTGAGGCTGCCGATATTCTCGTGCTGCCTTACTTGAAGAACTATGGCAGCGGCTTATTGCTTCTCGGTATGACCTTCGGCAAGTACATTCTTGCAACCGACACCGGAGGAGCGGGGGAATACCTTGTCAACTACCCGCGGCACCAGCTCCTCGAGGGACCGGAAGCCTCCCACGTCGCAGAGGGACTCTCCAAAGCAGTCGAGGCGCTCTCCAACGAAGATGGCCAGGTGGCATGCCCCGAGATGCCGGAGTTGCAGTGGCACAACATCGCCCGCAACGTGCTGCCGATGTTGATGAGCAAGTTCTAATTTTGCCCGAGTGACATTCAACCGATTATAGATAGTCAAGGAATCGATCTAGATCAAATAGCGATTGCGGAACATCATTTTCTTTTCATCCCTCACGCACTCTTCGGTCTGTGTGCTTACATGACAGGAAGGATGATGCTTTAGCGTCAACACGCCACAGGTTCCCCTGCAGTGCTGACCACCGGATATGAATTTCACGCGCGCTTTCAGCAAATTGCAATGCTGGGTCCCTCGACCAGTGACATTGTCGGGAGCTAATGGGACCGCGAGGCGGGTGAGGCGAGGAAGTTTCACGACGCCCTTCCGGGCCCCATCCGATCGAAGATGGAACCCACGAGGCACGCGCATTGGTTTGAAAGCATACCGTCTCCGCAACGGTCATTTTCAAGGCCTCGCGCCCTGAGGGGATGCATGCCTCGCCTTCCAGCCTCGAAAGCGTTCCTGCAGTATATTTCTTCCGCGGAATAGATTCTCCAAAGTCAGCTTTGGGTTCAATAGTGCGTTTGCAGCTTTCATGCACACCGCCGTCGCGACGCGTATTCGGCTGAGACCCACGCCTATTTCGTCCAGTTTCTTCCTGTGATATTCCCAGAATTTCTTGCTTTTGCCCTGCAGCAGACTCTCCCCTAAGAATTTGTAGTATCCCGACATGTGGCTACGCAAACAGACGTCCATCTCGTCCGGCGTCAAGGAGGATGGGCCATGTTTAAGAAGCTCACGGAGCCCACACGCAAGGCCGACATTCAGGTCAAATGCGGTTGTCCTGAGGGACTCGGCGCGCGGCTCTCGTGTGTACGTAAGGATTTGATGGACGAAGCCGAAGTCAGATGTTCGGAGTACTTCAAAACAAGTCTCGGAGTCCGCATGAAGATTCGATTCGTTGTAGAAGGGGTTGCGGCTACGAACCAAATCCGAGCGAATCATGTGAGCGGTCGCCGCTCCGCATACGTACTTGCCTTTCAGAAACCACAGCCGTAATACATCGCGTCCGGAAACTACGGTGCTGGGATAGGGCAGCCCGGTCCAGAGGACCGCTTCTCGTTGTAAGCCGTAGGCCCCTACAATCCCCACAGAAGGATGCGCTTCAGCCAGGCTGACCATTCGCTCAAGACAGTCCGAAAAGAGCCAGTCATCGGCAAATACTACTTTGCAGTAACGGCTATCGGCTGATATCTGCCGGAAGGCCACGTTGTGGTTCGCATTGATCCGTAGAAGAGCCGGATTGTTATAAATCCGGATGCGCGAATCCTTGGCTGCGTAGCGCTCCGCGATTTCCAGCGTCTTATCGGTGCTGCAGTTGTTGACGATCGTGTAGTCCCAGTTCTGGTACGTTTGGCCTAGCACGCTTTCAATGCATTCGGCGATGTAATCCGCCTCGTTGTAAGCAGGGGTAATGATCGATACAAGAGGCTGCGACGTTCGCTGGTTCATGTATCTCTCTCCTACTCCCTTAATTCCCCGCACGCAGTGCCTTCTCCCTGAGTTCTGATCTACGCATCGCAGGTGCGAGGGGCTCAGACTGGTTGCCAAACTCCGGTCTCCCCCGGTGACGACCCCTTCCAGATGCCACCCTTGGGGAAAACGACAATCCCATTTCGCTGGAATGCCAAGTCCGGTTTGTAGGCGGTCGCATTCTCGACCGCGAGTCGTATGACGTGCTCCAGGGCATCGTAGACACGAGTTCCGATCGCTGTTGCATAAAGGGACAGGCGATATAGAGCGGATACGTGATACGTAACGCCCGATGCCAGCATGATCAAGGTGACCGCGGCGGAGATACCGATCACGCTCCACTCGATACGACGACTCGGAAAGCAAGACGTGCGGAAATCCTCGATCAGCATCATTACCAAGAAAGCTGAACCAATCGCACCCCGCTTGTAGTGCATCTCGACGCCGCGCCACGCCTGGAAAGGCAGCAATTCGCGATAGCGCCACAACTCAGCGAGCGAAGTGCCACGTATCCTCACCTCGATTGAGAGCGTCTTCACGCTACGACCTTTCGCGCATGATAAGCCTCCGCGAAGCGTGAAAGAGAGTTCGATTCCATACCTCGCAATCGCATCAGCGCCCTGAACGTGTCCTCCGTAAACCAGCGCTTTCTGCGTTGCGACGAGAAGGCCTTCAAGAGCAGGCCGATCTTGCGCCGCACGTGCGCGTCACTCAGATGAACGAAGAAGTTCGGCGTGCCCAGGTCTCCGTCGTACTTCGGAATTTCATACTCCAGGATGGCGTGATCGCGAAAAGTGTTCCACGTCAGTTCGCAAATCAGCCGGTGGTCCTGGTGCAGGTCATGCCGAAAATGCGTGAAAACAATGTCGGGCGAGAAATCGCCTTTCAGCTCTTCGAAGAATTCCTTGATCTCAGCGCCGACGAACGGGAAGAAGCCGTCGCGGAAATTCTTAATATGCACGATCGGCTGCTTTGCACCTTTCAAGAACATAGAGGCACTCTTCCGGGCCTCTTCAGCGCGCTCGTGGTTCGAGCTGAATACCACCCAGCACACCTGGAGCTGCGGATTTTCCTTCAGAAGCCTGAGCATGGTGCCGCCGCAACCAATCTCGATGTCATCGCAGTGCGCGCCGAGGCAAAGCACCCGGCGCAGCGGCTGGCGAGCGTCACCCAGCTTGAGTCTAAGCACGACGCCGTCCCGCAGGCTGGCGCCCCGGTATCGGCGGCAAAGCAACGCTGGGTTCGACCGATGCCACCGCAGCTCTTGCCGAAGGAGCTTTCCACACCTCCCACGGAGCAGCGCCGCGAGCATACAGGTCATCGAGCTGCTGCTTGTCCTTGAACGTATCCATGCACGCGAAGAAGCCGTCGTACGGATAGCCCATCAACTGCTTCTCACGAACCAAGCGCTGAAACGGCTCCTGCACCAACTCTTCTCCATCGCGCATGTATTTGAAGATTTCCGGCTTCAACACGAAATATCCGCCGTTAATCCGGATGTCGGTGCTCGTAATCGGTTTGATCTCCGTCACGTGACCACTCGCCTCAAGAGAAACCAAGTGATAGCTCAGGTTCGGCTTGGGGGAGACAAACGTCGCGACTTTGTCGTTCGTGCGCGCGAAGTCCACGAGATCGGGCAGGTGCAAGTCGGACAACCCGTCGGAGTAGTTGGCTAGAAACATCTCATCGCCCTGCACGTATTTTTCGACTGCCTTCAGCCGCTGCCCGATGTTGGAATTGATTCCAGTTTCTGCAAACGTAATCTTCCAGTCGTGGATGTCACTGTTGAACAATTGCAGGCTCTTGCCGCCCTGCGAAAGCATGAAATCGTTCGAAACGCATTCGTCGTAGTTCAGGAAATATTGCTTGATCGCATCGGCGCGATAGCCGAGGCAGAGGATGAACTCCTTGTGGCCGAAATGGGCGTAGTACTTCATCACGTGCCAGAGGATGGGGCGATAGCCAATCGGCACCATCGGCTTCGGCACGTTCTCGGCGTATTCGCGCAGCCGCATTCCCAGACCACCACAGAAAATGACGACCTTCATATCGCGTTCCTCCCGTCGGTTGGCGCGTTGCGCCGAAAGTTGCTCCGAGGATGGCTAGTTTCAGTCATAGATCTTCACTCCGGGAATGGGCACAACGAACTTGCCGCCCCATTCGCGAATGTAGCCGTTCAGCTCGATGATCTCGTCCTTCAGATTCCAGGGCAGGATCAGGACGTAATCCGGATGCGTTTCCTTCAGGCGATCCGGATGGTGGATCGGAATATGCGTGCCCGGCAAGAACTTGCCTTGCTTGTGAGGGCTTCGGTCCACCGTGTAATCAAGAAAGTCAGTACGGATCGCGCAGTAATTCAAGAGGGTGTTTCCCTTGCCGGGTGCCCCGTAGCCCGCGATCCGTTTGCCGGCGCGCTTGGCTTGAATCAGGAACTCAAGAAGCTTGCGCTTCGTTTCCTTCACCTGCTCGGCAAACGACGCATAGCACTCCAGACTGTCGAAACCCGCTGCCATCTCGCGCCTGCGAAGATCCAACACGCGCGAGCTGACTGGCTTCGAAGCATCCTCGGAGTGGCGGGCGTAAATCCGGAGCGAGCCCCCATGAGTCGGGAGTTCATCGACGTCAAAGATCGTCAAGCCGTGAGCGGCGAAAATCCTCTCCGAGGTCATCAGGGAGAAGTAGGAAAAGTGCTCGTGGTAGATCGTGTCGAACTGATTCTCTTCCATCAGGCGCATCAGATGGGGAAACTCGATGGTGATCACGCCGCGCGGATGGAGCAGGACCTTCATTCCCGCGACGAAATCATTGAGATCCGGCACCTGGGCGAGCACGTTGTTGCCGAGCAGCAGATCGGCGCGCTTGCCTTCCGCCGCGAGCTCGCGCGCCGTCTCGCGTCCAAAGAATTTCACCACGGTCGGCACGTTTTTCTCGAGAGCCACTTCCGCCACGTTCGCAGCAGGCTCGATTCCAAGGACCGGGATTCCCTTCTCCACGAAATATTGGAGGAGGTAACCATCGTTGCTCGCGACTTCGACCGCGAGGCTCTGTTTGTTGAGGCCGAAGCGCTCTACCATGAGGTCGGTGTAGCGCTTTGAGTGCGCCAGCCAGCTATCCGAATAAGAAGAGAAGTAAGCGTAGTCGCTGAAAATGTGCTCCGCGCTGACATACTGGTGGAGCTGCACCAGAAAGCAATTCCCACACACGAAAACGTGAAGCGGATAGAACGGCTCCATCTGATTGATCTGTTCAGCGCTCAGATAGCTCTCGCACAGCGGCGACATTCCCAGATCCACGAACGTCTGTTCGAGCGGATGGCCACAAAAACGGCACCCGGCGTCGGTCGCTTTCAAGTCACTCTGCTTTACTGAAAGAGCGGTCAAAATAGAATCGTTGGGCATCAGCTAAATACCTCTTTCAGGATTTCCGCAAAGGCCGAATGCTGATATCAGTAACTTCCGCCGTTCGTTCCAAGCCAAGTGCGTTGAGAACTACAGCAGCCACGTCGGCCGGCTGCAACAGCAGCTCCGGGCGATACTCCCGACCCTCCTGCTTGTAAATATCCTCTTGCTGCGCGGTGGCAGTCCGGCCCGGATAAACGCTCAGGACACGCAGGCCATCCGCGTTGACTTCGTCGCGTAAGCTATCGGCAATCGCTTTCAGCGCACTTTTGGTCGCAGCATACTGGGAAACGTTGATCCGAGAGACTAATCCCACGCTGGAGTTGATAAATACGATCTGGCCACGGCGTGGCCGCAGCATCGGCAATAGTGCTTGCGTCAACAGATAAGGAGCGCGCACATTCGTGCAATACTGTATGTCCAAATCCGTCGCAGGAGCGCGTTCGAGCGAGCCCATGCGAAAGATCCCGGCACTGTGAACCAAGATATCAAGCTGACGACAATCCCGCTCGAGCTCCGACTTCAACCGCTCAACCTCTTGATCCGAACTCAAGTCGACGCAATAGATCCGAGCGCACGAGGAAGTGGCTTGGGCAAGTGCTGAGACCTCCTCAAGCTCATGCGCTCGACGCCCGACAAGGCACAACGCCGCGCCTTTCGTCGCGAGACCGAGCGCTATAGCACGGCCGATTCCGCTGCTCGCACCGGTTACGACGGCAATCTGATTGTCAAAAGTTCCCATGTCTACTGATTCACCGATCTCTCTTCCAAGTCGATCCCGTCGCGCGATGCGCTCCCGGACCTCGACCCCGACTTGCACCAACTTTGATTGCAGGCCCGGCCGCTGTTGCAGCCACCGGCGATGATTCGTCGCCGCGCTGTTCGAGCAACCCGTGCTCCCGCAGCGCCTCGCAAGCCTTGCGAACTGCGTCGAACCGAAGGCCCGATCGTTCGGCGATATCGAGCAAGCTATGCGCGCCATCGGAAAGATTCAGGACCCATAGGAGAGCCATCTCGCTTACTCCTGCATCGGCTGGACCGCCCACCCTCCGATAGAGTCCACGCTTGCCAAGCTGAGGTTCGCATTTCGGATTCGTGTTCAGATATGTGGCGTTGTTCTCGAGCACCGACAACACCTCGAGACAGGTCGCAAACGCTTCAGCCAAGCGTTCCGGATGCACGAAATCCAGGTTGTCGGCCGAAGTGTGATACTCCGGAAACGTGCCGTGCGGAGTTCTGGATAGCCGGCCGACCGCCAAATTGATTCCAGGAGAGCAAAACTGCCGCTCGTCGTATCCGTAGGGCGTGAAATCCATGAGTTCAAAGTCCCGACCGGAATGTTTGAGCACATGCGCTACGGCAACGTCGACTACCGCATTGCCTCGACGGCTCCTCTTGTAGTGGAGCTTGCCGGCGTCTCCCAATCCTGTGAGAACCAAGCCATGCTTGATGCGGTGAAGCTCTTCTTCGTTGAGCGCCAGCCACGTGATTGCGCCGATCGTGCCAGGAATGAACAAGAAGCGGTATGAGTAGCGGAGCGAAAGCCCCGCCAGATGCTTCGCCAGAAACGTGGCGAGGGCGATCCCGGAAAGATTGTCGTTGCACAGAGAAGGATGGCAGCAATGGCAGGAGATCAGAATCTCGTCGGTAAGCTCCCCGGGAAGATAACACTCGCCGTAAGTCAAGTGGCCGCTTTCGAGACTGGAATCGATCACTACCTCGTACTCGCTCTCGTTCAGCGAATCGAGCTGACGTTGGCTGAGGCAGAATCCCCAGTCTTCTTTGTAGTAGGAGGTTCGATAGGGAACCCAATCGGGATGGCCGGGAAGCGTGAACAGGTGCTCCTTCAACTCGGCAAGTGAAACACGCCCGCGAACCGGCACGCTGTAGTTGACGACATGCAGATTGGATTCTTGAAAGTCAATGACGCGCTCGCCCCGCGAATTCTTCACGTACGCGTCACGAATATTCCATTCTTTAGGAACCGTCCAGTCGAACACTTTCGTTCCCGTCGGCACCTCGTGAAGTTCGAGAGGAATCTGCCCTTGCACCGATCGAAGCGTTTCCCGAAGCCCATTGCCGGTGATGCTTCGGCAAATCGGATACAGATCCTCGATCAAGCGATACATCGCCTGGCCGATCGAGGTCGGATCCGCTCCCTTACTTGGATTGCTCTGGTTCATGATTGACGGCCCATCATCAGTGCTTGAAATCCGGATAATTGCGGTCTCGTTCTACGATGGTCCGATCCGCCGGAGGCCATTCGATACCGAAAGCAGGATCGTTCCAGCGCACTCCTCGCGCGTATTCGGCGGCATAGACCTGCGACATCTGGTAGAAAACTTCCGTGTCGTCTTCCAGAGTCTGGAAGCCGTGCGCCAGACCCTCGGGGATGTAAAGCATTCTGTGATTCCCGACCGACAGCTCCACCGCTACGTGCCGTTTGAACGACGGCGATTCAGGGCGCAGGTCGATGATCACGTCGTAGATCGCTCCCGAGGTGCACCGCACCAACTTTGCTTCTGCGAACGGCGCGGCCTGAAAATGCATGCCCCGCAAAGTGCCCTTGCGGTGGTTGAACGAAACGTTGCACTGTGCGACTCGCGCGTCCAAACCGTGCGCTTCGAATTCTTCCCGGCAAAATGTGCGCGCGAAAAATCCTCGGTCGTCCTCGCGCCGTTCCGGCTCGATCACGAAAGCCCCGGCGAGTTGGGTTGGCGTGAATATCAACGAGGATCACCCGCCGCAAGGTGCTCCGTCAGGAACCCGTTCTCTCGAGCTGCGGCACTTCACCGGCGTGCGTCTGCCAGCGCAGGCTCGCATCCAGCCGCCTATTCGCGAGTAGCTTTCGAATGTGATCAATCCGCATGTAGCGAGGCCCTTCAAAATCCTCCAAGCGCAAACCGATTTTTCGGTAGGCGTCGTAAAGCTGTTGGGCGCCCTTGCGTGCCGTCCATTGCGGCTTGAAGCCTGGAATGGCTTTCGCGATCTTGCTGAAGTCCACGCGATAGGAACGCTTGTCGGGTCCAGTGTCCGCCGCAAATTCGATCTGGCAACCCGGGACGGTCTCCTTCACGATCTGCGCCAGATCGCGAATCTGATAGTTTTCCTCAGAGCGGCCAACATTGAACGCCTGATTGTGCACTAGCTCTCGCGGAGCTTCGAGGATCGCCAGGAATGCGCGCGAGATGTCTTCGATATGAATAATCGGCCGCCAAGGAGTTCCATCGCTCTTAATGAAGACACGGCCCGTGGCGAATGCCCATGCGACAAGATTGTTCAATACCAGATCGAAGCGGTGCCGGGGCGAGAGCCCGTAGGCAGTCGCGTTTCGAAGAAAGGTGGGGCTAAAATCAGGGCCCGCAAGCTTCGTCACGTCCTGTTCGACGAGCACTTTTGAATGACCGTAAGGCGTGACCGGATTGAACTCCGCCGCCTCGTCCATGACCTTTTCGCCGGCCGCACCATACGTGCTACAGGAAGACGAAAAGAGATAACGCGGCACTCCGGCGTCTTTCGAAAGGCGCGCCAGGCGCACAGAGGCGCGATGATTGATGTCGTACGTAAGGTCCGGGTTCAGATTGCCAAGGGGGTCGTTCGACAGGCCGGCCAAATGTATGATCGCGTCGAACCCCTTGAGGTCCGAGGCTTCAATGTCTCGAAGATCTTTGCGGATCGAGGGAAAGGCCGGCTTCCACTCGCCGAATGTGCATTGTTCGTAGAGGTCGGTGTCGAGCCCGACGACTTCGTGGCCGGCAGCCGCCACAAGTGGCATCAGCACTGTGCCGATATAGCCTCGATCTCCAGTGACCAAAACACGCATTCTCTGGCTCCTTAAGCGCAGCAGCTAGCGCCCGAAACCGCCAAGTTGCCGCTCGGACCAAGCACCCTGGCTGGGGAAAATACCCCACATCCTGACTACGAGTTTTGCAAACAGGGTGCCACGTGACAGGCTCCACATGGATACGTAATATATTGAAAATACTAGACTTGTATTAGATTTGTCGGTGTCGGAGAAGGGTTTGTCGCGCCATGTGTCGAGCGCTTTTCCCTTTTGCGGTATATTCTTAGCCAGGGGCTGGGCGCGCTCAATGAAGCTGGAGGTGATGCGACTTCGAGCTCCCGGGCAACGGGACTAGCGCCCAACCATCTCAGGACGCAGCCGACACAGGCCCCGCGTGCCGGGTGAATCAGGAGTGCCGCCGCCAGATGAACAAAACAGACAGGCTTTGGGTGCAACCTTTAGACCTCTACCGCGGCGCTGTATTCCGCCTCCCGGAATTGCTCGACCAAAGTTCCCAATGGCCCGAATTCGAAATCCTGCATCAGACGCACAAGTTTCACTTCCATGCCTCGCAAGCCGATGTAATGCCTTAACCGCGCTGTGAGACTTCCCTGCATCCGCGGCTGGTCGGGATCGATTTCCCAAGGATGAAAATAGACGCAAGCGGAGTGGTTCTCTTCCTGATTAAAGAACCGAATCGCCCACCGCGTGTACCGGTAGGGCAGCAACCGCAGATACGCGCCCCCGCCAATGGGAGCGCGGACACCGGCCACCTCCAGAGTCGGCAAGGGGAATTCCACGATCGGCCCGGAGGCGGTGTCGATCCGAAAAGGAAAGCGCGGCGCGCGCGGCATCCCATAGTTCAAATGATGCACGGGGAACACGCTCGAGTCATATGTGAAGCCGAGCTCGGCAAGAACCTCGAAAGCCCACGGAATCTCAGGCGTGATCGAAAAACTAGGCGCCCGATAGCCGCGAACGGGCGTACCGCTGGCGTCTTCGAGCAACTGCTTCGCACGACAAGTATCTTCGCGGAACTCAGCTGGGGTCATTTGGTAAACCAAGCGATGCTGAAGGCTATGGCACGCGATTTCGTGATTCTGCTCGGTAATTCGCCGAATCAACTGGGGATACTTTTCGGCCACCCATCCAAGAACGAAAAACGTGGCATGGCAATTATTCTCAGCGAGTCGAGAAAGTACTCGCTCCGTATTGCCTTCCACACGGCTCTTGTAGGAGGCCCATTCGTCCGCACTTAGCCTGTCGGCAAACGCAGTAACGTGGTAGTAGTCTTCCAAATCGATGGTGATGGCATTCTTCATGTGTCCGTTGACACTCATCCCGAAACCTCGACTCCTGGGAGACCGATCCTGCGGGGATGAGTTTAAGGATAGGTCCGAGCTCCTCACAGTGTCAAGTTTGCGTAACGCGAAAGAGTGACTGACCGTGATCTTGAGCGGCTATCACATTCTATAAGCCTACAAGAGCTTTCGATTCCTTTCGCTCAAGGATAGACTGTGTTGAAGCCATGCGCGTATTGAGCTTCACGACCCTTTTCCCCAATTCCGCCGACCCGGTTCACGCTATCTTTGTCTATCAGCGGCTCGTCCATCTTGCGCGCCGTCCAGGAAACCAGGTACAGGTGGTCTCTCCTATCCCGTACGTCCCCTCAGGCTTGCACGCGGAGCGCTATCGAGCCCTAAGGGGAATCCCGCCACAGGAACAAATCGGCGGGCTTCAGGTCTGGCACCCGCGATATCTCCTGGTGCCTAGAGTTTCGATGCCGCTGCATGGCCTGTTGATGTTTCTCGGCAGCCTGCCGCTTGTTCGGAGACTGCACCGCGAAACTCCGTTCGACTGCATTGACGCACATTACGTCTATCCGGATGGTCTGGCTGCGATACTGCTCGGGAAGTTCTTGGGATTGCCGGTGGTTGTTTCGGCGCGAGGCAGCGACATCAACCTCTTTCCGTCATTCCGCCTCATTCGCCCGATGATTCGCTGGACCTTACGGAAGGCCGCCGGAATCATCAGCGTGAGCCAAGCGCTGAAGGAGGCCATCATCGAATTGCATGTGCCGGCTGAGAAGATCACAGTCATCGGCAACGGCGTTGACTCGAAACGGTTCCAGCCGGTCGATCGCACCGCTGCGCGCCATCAACTGGGTCTGCCAGAGGACGCGCGGATTCTTGTCGCGGTTGGAGCCTTGCGTCCAGTAAAGGGCTATCAGTTTCTGCTTCCGGCGATTGCGGAGATTCTGCCTCGCTATCCCAAACTGCAGCTGTACATTCTGGGCGAGGGCGATTACCGGCCGAAGCTGGAAGCGATGATCGAAAAGCTCAACCTTCAAGGGCGCGTCGTTCTGGTAGGGGGGAAACCCAACGACGAATTGAAGAATTGGTACAGCGCCGCGGATGTGAGCTGCCTGCTGAGTTCGCGCGAGGGTTGGGCCAACGTGCTGCTAGAATCGCTGGCCTGTGGTACGCCGGTCCTCGCAACGCGCGTCTGGGGCGCGCCTGAGGTAATTGTCTCTCCGGAACTGGGCGTTCTTGTGGAGCAAGATGTCCATGCCATTTCGAACGGTTTAGAGCTTGCTCTGGGCAAGAGCTGGGATCGAGAGTTCCTTCTGCGCCATGCGCGGAGTCGTACATGGGATGATGTCGCCACGGAGGTCGAGCGCTACCTGGCCTCGTGCATTGCACGCTAAACATAAGGGCGAGCGCA
>Ga0335077_10003422_pt1 | contig 19168 bp, 15 predicted proteins | sample Lox_Sample_31_FD_207151 | JGI IMG/M metagenome (GOLD analysis project Ga0335077, IMG submission 207151) | Soil microbial communities from Loxahatchee National Wildlife Refuge, Florida, United States - Lox_Sample_3.1 | ecosystem: Environmental > Terrestrial > Soil > Wetlands | place: USA...
AAACACCGCTTTCGGGGCTCGTGGTACCCGCCCTTGCAAAAAGCGCAAGAGCGGGGCACCCACAGTCGTGCTGCTATCGGCTTTCAAAGCCCGGGTCACCCGCCGAACCTGGGCCACCAGGAGCGTTGTGCCTCACCTCACGGCAACGCGTGACCGCCATCACACCCCTCTGGAACATAGCCGCCGATAATCAAAAATGACGTCGGGAGTGCTGGTCCGCTCCTGAAGGTGGGGGTCTCGTGGCAAAAGGACGGGTTTCCATCGTGGTAGAGCGCTGTAAGGCCTGCGGGTTTTGCGTGGAGTTTTGTCCCACCAAGGTGCTGGCGCTCTCATCGGCATTCAACTCCCGGGGTTATCACCCGCCGCACGTGGTGCATCCGGAGAAGTGCAGCGGCTGCGACCTGTGCGGCATGTACTGCCCGGACTTTGCGATCTACGGCAGCAAGGCCGCGGCGGGAGGCGAGCAATGAAGGCCGATCCTCGCGGTGTACTGACGGGAACACATTTCATTGACGGCGACCATGCCTGCTGCGAGGGCGCGCTGGCGGCAGGGGCACGCTTTGCCGCCGGATATCCCATTACTCCATCGACAGAGGTGGTGGAACGATTCGCCTCGCGCGTGCCTACCGTGGGCGGGACTTTTATTCAGATGGAGGACGAGCTGGCGGCTTCGATCACGCTGCAGGGCGCAGTCTGGGGCGGCGCCAAAGCCTTCACCGTGACCTCGGGGCCGGGATTCTCGCTGATGATGGAACACATCGGCTACGCGGCCATGACCGAAACGCCGTGCGTATTCGTGGACGTGCAGCGCGGCGGGCCTTCCACGGGATTGCCAACCCTGCCCGCGCAAGCCGACATGATGCAGGCGCGCTGGGGCTCGCATGGCGATTACGAAATCATCGCTCTTTGTCCCAACTCACCGCAGGAATGCTTTGACCTGACGATAAAGGCTTTCAACCTGGCAGAAGAGTTTCGCGTTCCGGTCATGTTCATGATGGATGAAGTCGTGGGACACATGACGGAAAAAGTGGTGATTCCCGCGGCGGACGAGATCGAAGTAGTTCCGCGCCGCCACACGCACAAGAACGCCGAAGAATATCTGCCGTATGGGACGAACGGTGACATGGTTCCGGAAATCGCACATGCCGGCGAAGGGTACAAGTTTCATGTGACCGGACTGACGCACGACGAGCGCGGGTATCCGAACATGACGCCGGCGACGCAGGACCAACTGGTGCGACGTCTGCAGAACAAGATCCGGGCCGCGGCCGACCGCATCGCGATGTTCGAGGAAGAGAACCTCGAGGATGCGGATGTGGTGGTGGTTTCCTACGGCATTACTTCTCGCGTGGCGCAGCGGGCGATCGAAATGGCGCGGGACAAAGGCTGGCGAGTGGGCAAACTGCGGCTGATCACAGCCTGGCCGTTTCCGGACAAGAAAATCCGCGAACTGGCGGGCAAGGTCAAGGCCTTCGTCGTGCCGGAGCTCAACCTGGGCCAGATGGTGCGGGAAGTGGAGCGGGCAGCGGCCGGCCAGGCGAAAACAATTGCTGTTGCGCATGCCGGCGGCGGAGTTCACAAGCCGGAAGAGATCCTGAGGACGATTGTGGAGGCCAGCCAATGAGCGACGCCAGCGTGCTCAATCCCGTCGAGCCCTTTCTGCGGACGGAGCGTATACCGCACATCTGGTGTCCGGGCTGCGGCATCGGCACTACCGTCAACTGTTTTGCGCGCGCGTTGATCGAATCGAAAGTGGACCTGCAGTCGCTGGCGCTGGTGTCCGGTATCGGGTGCACGGGGCGCGTGGCGGGATATGTGAAGCTGGATTCGTTCCACACCACACACGGACGGGCGATTCCCTTCGCAACGGGGCTGAAACTGGCGAATCCCAAGCTGAACGTTATGGTTTATTCGGGCGATGGCGATCTCTCGGCAATCGGAGGCAACCACCTGATTCATGCCGCGCGGCGCAACATTGACCTGAAAGTGATCTGCGTGAATAACCTGATCTATGCCATGACCGGTGGCCAAACAGCACCTACGACTCCCGGGCATGCCATCACTTCTACAAATCCCTACGGCGTGTTCGAGCCGGCGTTCAACCTGCCGCACCTGGTCGAGGCGGCGGGAGCGGTCTACGTGGCACGCTGGACTACGTTCCATGTCCGGCAGCTGGCGCGCTCCATGCAGGAAGCTTTCCAGAAGAAGGGATTTTCGTTTATTGAAGTGATCTCACCGTGTCCCACGCTCTACCAACGACGCAACAAGATGGGAGACGGGCTGGACACCATGAAGTACTACAAAGAGAAAAGCAAAGTCCGCCACGGCGCGCCCACCAGCGAACTCGACCTGAGCATGAATGGCGAAATTATTGTGGGCAAGTTCGTGGACCGGGACCGTCCGGATTACCAGAGCATGATGCGCACGCAATTCGTGGAATCGCTGGGCGAGCGTTTCGTGGAACAAGCGGAGATGGTATGCAGCTAACCGAGATTCGAATTGCCGGCTTCGGCGGACAGGGCGTAATCCTCTCAGCCATCGTGCTGGGCAAGGCCGCGGCCATCCACCAGGGCGCCTTCGCCACCATGACCCAGAACTTTGGCCCGGAAGCGCGCGGGGGAGCCTGCAGCGCGCAGCTCATCCTGAGCGATGCTCCGGTGCTCTACCCCTACGTCACACATCCCGACATTCTGGTCGTGATGTCGCAGGAGGCCTATTCCAAGTTCGTTCCGGAGTTGAAGGATGGCGGCATACTGATCGTGGAGCAGGACCTGGTGCGCGTGTCGGACCTGAAGAGCGAGATCAAGGTTTACAGCATTCCAGCGACGCGCATCGCCGAAGAACTGGGAAAGCGCATGGTGCTGAATTCGGTGATGGTTGGTTTCTTTACTGCGATCACGCAACTGCTCGAGCCCGATGCTGCGCGCAGAGCAGTGGCCGAATCGGTGCCGGCCAGCTTCCGTGAGTTGAACCTGAAGGCGTTCGAAAAAGGATTCGAGTACGGAAACAAGACACTGGCTACTGCACCCGAGCGACCCGAACTGGAAACTCTCGTCTATTCGCAGGACTAGCTCGGCCAAGCCGCGCTCGGTAGATCCTCAAGGGAGCTAGCGCAACCCGTCGGCAACGTAAAGCGTGGAGAGAACACGGTTGTAGTTGTAGGCGTAGGTCTTGCCGTCAGCGGCGATGTGCGGCGGACGAATGAAGTTGACGCCATCGGGCTGGGGAGGAACGAGATCTTTCCAAAGCTGGCGGCGCCCCGAGGCCAGATCTACCTGATAGATGTGCGCGGGAACAGACGGGCGATACACATAGACCGACTTGCCGTCGCCGGTGAAGCCAAAAGCGATCTCACCGGAACTTAGACCCGGAATCGACTTAAGGTCCCCGTTCTGAACGGAACGAATCGCAGAAGAACCATCCGCTTCCACCGAGAGAAAAAGCGTGCCGTCGGGAGAGAGAAAATGGGTATGGTTCACGAGGCTTACGCCTTCGGGGGTGATGGGATGAGGCTGGCCATGCGGCACGTCCATTACGTAAATACGACTGGCTTTGCCGGGTTCGTTGGCCGCAAACATAATCCGGCGCTGGTTGAGCAGCCAGTTACCCCAGTGGTAGGAGAGACCGGGCAACGTGGTCGATTCCGGCTCACCAGTTCCAGTGGGAAAGAAAGTAAGATCGTGCAATTCCTGTCCTGACAAGCCGAGCACCCACTTGCCATCGCTTGAAAGCGAGTTGGAGATACCGTCGCTCAGCTTGACCGGCGGTGTGCCATCCATCTTTCGCAAGTAGATGGCGCCGGAAGCGCCACCGGCCTCGCCGGATTCATCGAAGAGCAACAGCTTGCCGTCGCCGGAGAGGTCGCGGATGGCGGAGAAGTCCATCCAGGAGAGATCCTGCTCATGCGAGGAGCCCGGCTGGAGAGCGATGATGCCAACTCGCCAGTCATCCCGTGTGAGAAGCACGCGGCCGGTACGCGAGATGTCGCACAGGTTGAAAATGCCGGGAATGTGGGTGACTACGCGTTCCTTTCCAGCGAGAGAGACCGCATAGAGAGCGCGGGCGCCGCCTACGCGGGTGGCGCTGAACCAGATTTCGTCCCCTGAAGATGACCAGGCAAGACCCTGAGCGCTGACAAAGCCATGGCTGAGATCGCGGGCATGGCCAGAGAGGTCGGTGACAAAGATGTCGCCGGGATCACCGATGCGGCTGGGATGATCGATGAAGCCAACGTACTTGCCGTCCGGGGAGACACGCGGATTTCCGATCCAGCCGGCATTCTCGTACAAGACTTTGCCGACGGGGAACTCCAGACGAGTGCGTCCCCCGACACGGCGCACAACCGCCAGTCTTCCGTCCGGCGACCAGTCGGCGAACTCAATGTCGCTCTCGACGGGCCGTGGAGTACCGCCCGCGAGCATGGTTCGGGCAAGCGTGCCGGCGATGGAATAAGGGCCGCTGTACATGGGATGGAGGCGGACCGCCATTTCTCCCGTGGATGAAACCCCGAGGAGATCGGTGTCGGTCATGCCGAGATCGCGGGATTCCGTTCCCTGGGTGCGCATGGAGAAAAGCTCCATCGGCTTACCGGCCCAGGCGGCTGCGTACACGACGGTCTCTCCATCCGGGGCGAAGCGAGCTGCCTGGATGCTGCCGCGCTGGAAAGTGAGCTCCTGAAAGAAAGCGGGCGGCGGTTGAGGCGCGGTGCGACGGGCGATCACGAACGTAGCGATGGCAATCATCAGGCCGATGCCGAGCCCGGCCAGGAGCGACCGATTGCGCCAGTTCGGGCGGGCAGCCAGGCGCAAAGCAGGTGCGCTGCCGGTGGAAGATTCGGAGAAAGCCTCGAGCGAGAACGCGACGTCGCGCGCTGACTGAAAACGATTGTCGGGATCCTTCTCGAGACAATGTTCAACAATGCGTCCGAGCCCGGGCGGGCAGTTGGGTTGCGAATCGGTGAGAGGCGGGGGATCCGTTTTCAGGATGGCGCTCATGGTGTCGGCAGCAGTCTCGCCCTGGAACGCCCGCTTGCCGGTGACCATCTCGAAGAGGATTGCACCGAGGCCGAAGATGTCGGAACGCGCGTCGGCGGGCTTTCCGCGCACCTGCTCGGGAGCCATGTAGCCTACGGTTCCGAGAACCATGCCGGGCTCGGTCTGCGATGCCAGGGTGGGAGTGTCAGAAGCGGGCGCGGTCCTGGCAGACTGGCTGACCTTGGCTAATCCGAAATCGAGAATCTTGATGCGGCCGTCTTTGGTCAGAAAGATGTTTTCCGGCTTGAGATCGCGGTGCGTGATGCCCTGTTCATGCGCGGCAGAAAGACCCTTGGCCATCTGCAGGGCGTAGTTCGTGGCGCGACGCGTGGACAGCGGGCCGGACTGAATACGCTGGCGCAGGGTTTCGCCTTCCAGCAATTCGGTGACGACATACTGCGAATCCTGGTGAGAACCGATATCGAAGACAGCGAGGATGTTGGGATGATTGAGCGCGGCAGTGGCGCGGGCTTCCTGCTCGAAACGGCGTAGCCGATCTGGATCGCGGGAGAAAGCAGCGGGCAGAACTTTTATCGCGACCTGGCGAGCCAGGCGGGAATCGCGGGCGCAGTACACCTCTCCCATGCCGCCTGCGCCGAGAGGACCGACGATTTCATACGGCCCGAGTTTTGTTCCAGGGGTCAGAGCCATGGCGCGAGAAAGGAACCAGCGAATTGTAAGTGTGGAAGCGCCGGTTGGGAAGAGCGTCTAGTCTTCGACGATTCGCGCCGTCATTTCCTGGGGCGGATCGCCGCCGGCGACGGCCTGGGCGATGATCAGGCGCTGCGCTTCCACGCGAATGCTGGAGAGGTTGACGCCGAATAGAGCGGCACCCCCGACGCAGGCTATTGCTCCCATGGCGACGGTCAGCGGAGCTCCAAGGCGATCGGCCAAAGCACCGCCGATCAGCGCGCCGAAGGGAGCCATACCCATGAACATCATGGAGTAAACCGCCATAACGCGGCCTCGCAAGTGATCGGGCACCATGGCCTGGATCAGGGTGTTGGAAGATGACATTTGCAGCATCATGCAGAAGCCCACGGGCAAGAGCAGAGCGGCGGAGAGCCAGAAGCTCCGCGAAAAAGAAAACAACACGAGGAAGAATCCGAAACCGCCGCAGGAAAACGCCACCCAACGGCCGAGGCCGCGAACACCGGTGCGAGAGGCGAGAGTCAAGGCGCCAAGCAGAGCGCCCACACCGGTGGCTCCCATCAGGATTCCCAGGCCGCGGGCCCCGCCGTGGAGAATCTTGTCAGCAAAGACGGGCATGAGCACGGTATAGGGCATCGCTACCAGGCTGATGAGTCCGAGCAGCAGCAGGATGGCGCGGATGGGAGCGGTATGGCGCACGAAGCGGAATCCTTCGATCACATGCTCGACGGGCGATCCGGCGACGGCACGGCGTGCAGGCCGCTGCACCTGCATCATCAGCAGGCCGGCAATCACGGCGATGTAGCTGACCGCATTGGCGAAGAAGCACCAGCCTTCACCGATCCGGGCCACCAGCACGCCGGCGATTGCCGGACCGATGATGCGGGCGCCGTTGAACATGGAAGAATTCAGAGCAATGGCATTCATGAGATCGCCCTTGCCGACCATATCCACGAGAAACGCCTGCCGGCCCGGAATGTCGAAAGCGTTGACGACCCCGAGCAGCGCGGCGAGGACAAAGATCTGCCATACCTGGACGCGCCCGGCGAGAGTCAAGGCGGCCAGAATGAAGGCGAGAATCATGGAAGCGACCTGAGTGCCGATGACCACGCGCTGGCGGTTGTTGCGATCGGCGACGATCCCACCGAGTGGCGCCACCAGAAAAACGGGGATTTGCCCGGCGAAACCGACGGCGCCCAGGAGGAAGGATGAACCCGTCATACGATAAACCAGCCAGGCCTGCGCGACACTCTGCATCCAGGTGCCGACCAGGGAGATAAGCTGGCCGCTGAAGAACAGTTGGAAGTTGCGGTGCCGCAGGGCGCGAAGCGTGGCCGGCATAGCTGTTTTCGCGGGAGGAGCGGCAATCGAGGGATGAGTTTGCGGAGCCGTTTTGACGATGGAATCGGACACGTTCAGTTCGCTGTTTTGATGCCGGGAGCGCCTTCTGTGATTCGCCGCCTGCTGTTGCCTGATTGCCAACCCGGCAGCGGCTCTTGAGTCACCAAGTTGGGACTTCCCACCGCAAGCAACCTGCGGTAGAGTCGGAAGCGAATTCCCGGATTCGGCCCGAGACGCGTAAGGACCGACTTCAGTATAGAGGCAGAACCGGGTTGGCCGCCCTCCCCAGCGGAAACAGATTTCCCCGATCTCCGGAGACGCTATGAGCACCAGCCAACCCGTCCGCATTGAACGCCGCGCCGCACAACGCTTCGAGTTTCACATTCCTGTATCGATCCGTCTCCTGAATCAAGCTGAGGTGGGCTGCGGATTTACGCAGAACCTGAGCGCCCGGGGAGTGCTTATCTACACGGATGTCAGGTTATGCCAGGGCGATGCGGTGGAAGTCGGCTTGAGTATGCCTTCCGAGATCACGCTGGCCGAGAGCATGCCAGTGCGATGCCGTGGAAAAATTCTGCGCGTGACTTCTTCCGGGGCGGGAAGCAAGGCTGTTGTCGCGGTATACCTGGAGGGATATGAATTTCTTCCAGAGACGGCGGAAGCTCCTTTGCGCCGAACCGCCCCTGCATCACAGTCAGACGAAGCTGTGGAAAACGAGACCGGCCCGCAATATCCCGCGACTTATTAGCCTATTGGACTAGCCTTTGCGAATGACTTGCCAGTCGCGGAGTTTCCATGAACAAGCCTCCTTTTCAAGCCGCCGGGTTTTGCATAAAATAGCGTGTTAGGACATTCCTTCGCTCGGGTGCTTTCCGCTGCTGTGGCTGTCCTTCACCTCTCAGACGTTCGGATCAAAGTAATGGCGGCATCCAGATTTCTGTCGTGCAAAGCGGTTACGAAAGTCATTTGGCACGACCTATGCTCGTCCATAACATGTTGATACTGGACAAATAATCGAGGCCCCGGGTATGCAAGGCATCGCGGTTACGATCCTCACGGAAGACAGAGAGCGGCAGACTGTACTCCAGCACCGCCTGGAGGGCACCCAACTCAGCCGTCTTGTCTTCAGCCATGTGGGATTTCCCGCCGGCCCGACCGACCCGGTCCTACGACAAATTCAAGACGTGCATTCGGAGGTAGTCGTTGTCGATATTGACGCTCAGAATGTCCAGCGTGCCACTCAGGCCATTGAGTTACTGCGCAACCAATTAACAGACACCGCCATATTTGCCACGGGCACTATGACGGATCCGTCAATGATTGTTGCCGCCATGCGCGCTGGAGCCAGCGAATATCTTGAGCGGAACGCATCCGCGGAGGCATTCGCCGAAGCCTTTAGCCGCCTTTCTGCGTCGCGTTCCAAGCTGCGCAATTCTTCCGGCCGTGCGCGCGTGTTAACCATTGTGAATGCAAAAGGTGGAGCGGGCGCAACCACGGTGGCGGTGAATACGGCCGTCGCACTGCAGGAATCGCAGGGCGGGACGCTGCTGGTGGATTTTGCGCCGCTCGGCCACGCCTCGTTGCACCTGAATGCCCGTCCGAGTTTCGGAGTGACGGACGCGCTGCAGAACCTTCACCGTCTCGATTCCTCGCTGCTCGACGGATTAATGACGCAGTGCAAGGGCGGACTGCAGCTGCTGGCGGGTTCACGCGAGCCGCATGCTGCCGCGCCCACGGCGGCCGAACTGGCGAGGCTTTTCGATCTTCTGGTATCCCATTTTCGCTACGTAGTGGTGGACTGTTCCAATCGCGCTGACCAGACCGCCCGCTTGCTGTGTGATCTTTCCAATGCCGTTCTATTAGTGGCACAGGCGGATGTGGTCTCGCTGTGGAGCGCGGGGCGGATGAAAACCTTCCTCGAAGAAGGAGCAGGACACGACCGGGTTCGCCTGGTGCTGAACCGCTATAAGAAAATTCCCGGGTTCAGCGATGAAGACGTGGAAACCGCCACCAGCTGCAAGCTGCTCTGGAAACTTCCCAACAACCACCAGGCAGTCGCTCCCGCGATTGACAAAGGACTTCCCATCGCGTTTCAGGATTCTGTCGATATTGGCCGGTCATTCCGAATGCTGGCCGCAGCATTGGCCGAGGCTTCCCCTAGTGGAGAAGGGTCTCTCGACCTCGTCTATACCCAGGACAAGTCGGACGCCAAGAAGAAAGCCAGCAGCCGACTGTTCGTCTCGCCAGTGCGCGCCAGTCAATAATCCAGGCAACTTCTGTTGTTGATGTGATTGGGGCAGACCCGCTGCAGCAGTCCTATTGCGCCGCCGCTGCATGCATCTCGAGTTGGTCGTAGATCGTGAAATTGGAACAGACTTCGTAGTACGTCCGGTCGGTCCAGCGGCGCAGAGCGAAGGAAGCCAAGTCGATTTGCGGCATTCGGCTGCCTCGGATGATGATCTTGCGGAAGATTCCCTCGCCCACCGGAACCAGCCCGCTGTGCAGTTGAAACTGCTCTCCTTCCCACAAGGCAGGCAAGTCCAGCGGGCAAGGCGCCAGCGAAATTTCCTGCTGCAGGCGGCAGAAAGCCGCTTCGCTCATCCGGATGCCGTTCAGGTTGTATTTCAGAAGGAAATCATCGGGAGATTCACCGGCCTCCGCATCGTTGACCGTTTGGAAGGCATAGACGTTGAATGGTGTTGCATGCGTCTGCATGGACTTGCGCACGCGCTTGCTGCAGGAAGAGAGCCGGTCGCTTTCGTTCAATGCGTCCGAGATCATAATGCGCTCATCGCCGTCCATGAGGTACATGGGCGCGGAATCCTGATAGGAGATGCCAATCCCCAACTCGATGGTGGGCAGTCCTGCGCGGTCCAGTAACTGGTTATAACCGCGCACGATTTCGATAATCTCTCTGGCGAGCACGCAGGCCCTGCCGACAGCCAGGCCCGGCTCGCCCTCTCGTTCAAGTATGGCCAGGATGATTGCGTCTCCTTCCAGGAAGACTTTGGTCGCGCCGTACTTGGCAAGAAGTTTGTTCACGGGATCATAAAAGTTCAGACTGAAGTAGGAGGCGGGATTGAGCCCCTGCTCCAGCAGGGAGCGCGTCAGGCGAGATGAGTCGCGAACGTCTGCTTTGAGGATGACATGGCGCACCACCCGGTCTTCGCTTGGCTTCTGCTCTTCCGGCAACAGAAACTCGTAGAGCGTGCCGTTCACTGCCGAAAGTTCGCGTATCTTCTCGCTGACAGTGAGGTTGACGCTGTCCAGCGCGCCATTCAGCGCTTCCAGCCGCCGGAAGTCGCGATGATAGCGAAGAAAATCGTGGAAGAACCGTCCTGCCATCTTGGCCCGGTCGCTGCGCCGGCAATTTACCACGCGTTCTACAGCAGCATGAAAACTGTAAACTGAGAAACTGCTGTGCTCTTCGATCAGCTTTTCTACGCGATCGTGTTCTTCCTGGGAGATCAGGGCGTTCTTTAACTGTTGGGGGTTGATTCGTGGCGAATACTCCGCCAACAAAGGAGCCACTTCATAGGACGCAACGACATACTCGAGAAGCTTCTCTTCGTCCAAACGCTTGGTCCACGCTGCCAAGCGGTTTGCCTGCGCTCGTCCTTCCGCAGAGGAATCATTCGGTGACCCCGCGCCCATCAGGCTCAGGGCATTGTCGGGTACGCTGAGCCATCCGTCGAATGTGCGCTCACGGTCGGCTTCGGGGGCGAGATCGAGGCATCGCAGGAAGTCACAAGCCACTCTCCGAACATTTGAGAAGCGATCGGGGTCGCGTTCAAAGTTTCCCAGCATCACGTAATGTTCGGCGTTCAGGTATGTGTCGCGTCCGTCTTCCGTGAAGATCAGGGTATTGAGGAACAGGTTGTATTCGCCTCCAGCGTCCTTTCCGAAGAGAGAGCGCCGAGTGGGAGCCAGAGTTTGCTTCTCGATTTCGCGAAGGGTGCGGAACAGATCCTGCCCCGCCTTGCGAAGAATAATTTTCTTTGTCACCTGGAAATTCGCGACCTGTTCGCGGCAATCCAGCGCCATATGCGGGCGAGTAAGCTCATAATGCTTGAGCATCATGCGGCAACGTTCCAGGATCTGGCTGAACTGGACGTACAACTCGGTGCGCAGGAACTTCAGAATGGCGAGCCGGGCGAGGATATCCAGAGCCAGGTTGCCCTCAGTCTTGGCGCGCTTCAGCGCCGACATGTGCAGTTCCAACAGAAGCGGCTTCAGTTCCGAAGGTTCGGGCTTGGGGGCGACCTTAGGTCGTGGTTCAGGGCCGCCAATGAAGCGGGGGCGAGGTACGGATTTGGGCGGTTCGGCGGCCAGCAGCGACTCTACATTGCCGTGCCGGGCGATCAGGCGCGCGACGTGCAGGCGCATGTGCTCTACGAACTTGGGGCTGAGGCTGACATCGTGCCGCAGGTTATCTACGCCGAGCTGCAGGCCCTGCAGTGAGATGGCGGGAAAGTAAGTGGCCAAGATTGGGGGAGCCGCGTCTTCCGCGGCGGGCCCAAGCCGAAAGAATGGGATGCGAGGCATTCAGGAAGGTTTCCTCAGCGCCGCGCCTGACTTACCAACCCCGCACGGAATGCCGGCACCACCAAGGCCTGCTCAATGGTGGGCACATTCAGCGCAGCTAACTTTGAGGCCAAGCTATCAGCTTGCAGCACTGCTCCCGTGCCCTCGTACGCCTGCAGCAAAAGCTGCATGGAGAGAGGGTCGTCAGAATCTTCCTCCAACTGAGGAATGGCATCGGCATATTTTCGCTGCGCGACCAAAACCGCTCCTGCCGCCGCGTGATAAGAACGCTGTACAACCTGACTGCGGCTGGTCTGCGCCATGGTTTCCAACTGCTGCACCACTGTGGTGGCGGAATCAAAGGACTGATCACCGGCCAAGTGCGCGGCGCGCACCCGCAGGATGCGTGCCAGTTCCTCATCCCGATCACGGCCCGCGAGTTCCGGATGATGCTGCAGCGCGTCTTGCGCGACCTGCAGGTGTTTCAGCGCGGCTTTCGAATCCGGGTCACTCATCGCCAGGAACCGATAGGACTCGGCCTCAAGCGGTGCCAGACCCGCCTGATGTGCGTGTTTCGCGGTTTCCTCAAGAGCCTTTTCCGCGGCCTTGCGATTGTTTTCGCGAATCCAGGTCATCGCGGCCTGGAGCTGGTATGCCACTTTTGCGCTCTCGCTGCCGGCGAACAACATCGCCCGGGCGTATTCCTGACGAGCATCGTCCTCCTTCCCCATCAAGGCGTAGGCGTCGGCAATCCCGAGTTCGGAACCGAAGCTGGGATCAATGCGGATGCTGGTGCGATATTGTTCAATGGCCGCGTCAAATTTTCCCGCCATGCACAAGATCTCACCATAGGAATCATGCGGGTTGGGCTGGTCCGGCTCGAGCCCCACGTAACGCTGCATTGCCGAAAACGCTTTTGGGAAATCTCCACTAAGAGCGTAGGCGTAGCCGAGTTCATTCCATGCGGCGGCATAGCCGGGGGCCGAGTCGGTGGCTCGTTCCAGCAGGACCTCGGCCTGGGCATAGCGCTGCTGTTGTATCAGCCAGCGTCCCGCCAAAAATGCAAGGCGCTGGTCGTGGGAATACTTGGCCAACAAGTCGTTCATGGCGGCAATCGCCAAAACGTAGTTGTCCTCTTGCACTCCGGCAAGCCAAACGATCAACAGGCGCTCTCCCGCACTTGCTTTCTGCGCCAGCCGTTTAGCCTGCAGCCGGGCCGCGGACCGCTCGGCGGGGTCGTCGGTGAGATCGCTGATCAGAATGAAGGCTTGGGCAAAGTTGGGATCGCTCTTGACGGCGGCGCGCAAGGAATCCAGAGAATCGGGCAGCCGCATCTGTTCGAGACTTACCATCGCGGCCTCGAACTGTTTTCGTGCTTGTGCGGATGATGTGGTGACTGCCAGCCTGGAGGGAACGCCCCTCTTACTATTCCCCGAACCAGCCGAACTTGGCCGCTGGGCATCAGCCGAGGCGAAAACTGCCGACAGCACAAGCAGGCAGGCGCACCATGGACGAAGCATGTGTTCCTCGGAAACTGCTGATTTTCCTACTTCTTATGCGGAGAGTAACATGCGCAGGGGACCCGGCCAACGTTACCCAAGTTACCTGCTTGCGAAAGACCGTTCAGGACTTGCAAGCAAAGCGATTTCATAGGTTTGCGCGAGAAAAGAACTGCTGGCACGCTCTGCGAAGTCAGATTTTCAGGTAGATGCCCTTGCGTTTCAGCAGCCACATGGCCGCCCAGGAGACGATTACAAAAGCGATGGCATACAGCAACGAGGCATTCAACGGACCAGCCAGATTTGCAAAAAAGTTTTGATACAGGAATTCCTGCCAGGTGAGTACGGTCGCATCCGGCAAGCGAAGACGGAAGCTATCGAGAGCGCTTGACAGCATTGAGGAGAAAATATAGGCGGCGATGGCATTCGTACCGAACGCGAGAAATGGAAATGTCCAGTAACGCCTCCACTGGCGGACGTCCAGCACCCAATAGCAGATCGCGAGACATAATAAGGCGCAGCCGGCCGTAAAGATTACATAGGAACTTGTCCATAGCTTTTTGTTGATGGGAAACCAGAGATCGCAGAGCTCGCCAGCGAGAATGCCAGCCACTCCAAACAGCCCTAGTCCCAGCACTTTAGCTCTCGGGCTACGAGCCGAGCGCAGCCACTCGCCAGTCATCATTCCAAGCAAACTTGTGGCGACTGCAGGAATCGTACTCAAGAGGCCTTCCGGATCACTTGTTGCGTCGTACAAGTGGCCCATGAGGATTCTGCGGTCCAGCCACGCTGCAAGATTACGAACCGGATCAAGCAGTGGAATGGCATGGCCAGGGACGCCGCAGCCCGGTACGGGGATGAAACGCATCACCACCCAGTAACCGCCTAAGCAGCCGAGAGCCGAAATCCCCCAGACCCGGCAATCGAAGTACAACCACAGGATTGCGGAAATCACATAACAGAGTGCGATCCGCTGCAGAACACCGTACACGCGAAAGTTAGCGAGATGGTAGTGGTTGGGGAATCCGTTTAGAAATAAGCCGAGTGCAATCAGGACGAATCCGCGCCACAGCACGTGACGACGAAGTTCTCGGCGCGACTCACCTCGGCGCAACCGGGAAGAAAACGAAAAAGTCATGGCCACGCCGACGATGAAGAGGAAAAAAGGAAATACGAGATCAGTGAGCGTCCACCCACTCCATGCTGCATGTTGGAGTGGCGCGTAGGTGGTCGATTCGTCCCCGGGATTGTTGACCAGAATCATCATGGCTATCGTCGAGCCGCGAAACACATCGAGCGAGAGGAATCGAACGGGGACTGGGCGAGCAGGGGCTGTATTGGATTGGTTGGGAGGACGGTCAACCATGAGACATGCAGGTGCCGGATTGTAGCACGTAAGGGCTGTGGCCCTGGTGACGATGTGATGGGGCCAGTTGCTGTGGCTCACTAAGCTGTCTGAGGTTACCTCGGTCACATATCGTCCCTGTTGAGCAACGGTTATCATGCCGATTAGGTCCGCGATGAAAAAGCTCAATTTTGTGGTTTCCCTCACCACCCGTGACAACGACTATCAAATAGAACAGGGTGTCGCTGCCGAAGAAGCAGCCAAGCGCGTGGGCGCCGACGTGCGGATTTTTCACGCGGACAACGACAGCATCACGCAAAGTCAGCAGTTGTTGAAGATCATTCAGTCTCATTCGGATCCGCACCCCGACGGAATTGTTTTTGAGCCGGTCGGTGGAACCGCGCTGCCTCAAGTGGCCCGCGCCGCAGCCGCAGCCGGAATTGCCTGGGTGGTTCTAAACCGCGATGTCGAGTACATATCCGAGTTGCGCCGAACCTATAACGTTCCACTTTTTGCTCTTACATCGGACCACGAGGAGATCGGTCGCATTCAGGGTCGGCAACTGGCAGCGCTTCTGCCAAAGGGAGGTTCGGTCTTATACATCCAAGGGCCTTCCGAGAGCCTGGCCGCCAAACAGCGCACGGCCGGCATGCACGAAACCAGGCCCGGAAACGTGCAGGTGAAGATGATGAAAGCACAGTGGACGGAAACGAGCGCATATCGCGCCGTGAGTTCCTGGCTGCGACTGTCCACCTCGCTGCAGACGCAGGTTGACCTCGTGGCTGCTCAAGATGATTCCATGGCCATGGGTGCGAGGAAGGCATTTCAGGAGATTTCCGACAACGCAGTCCGGGAGCACTGGATGCGGTTACCGTTTATCGGGTGCGATGGACTTCCTAAAACCGGACGAGCCTGGGTACACAGCGGGCTTTTGACCGCTACGATTTTTGTACCGCCCAATACAGGCCAAGCAGTTGAAATGCTGGCGCACTCCCTTCGAAGCGGCACCCTTCCTGCCGAGCGGACTCTAATCAGCCCAGTATCAGTTCCTGAAATCGATGTGCTGGCTGCATCGGGCTCAGACAAGTCCCGTGCCAAGTCCGTGGGTTCGCACTCCAACTGACGGTACTTCAACGTTCTTACCCATCGAAAAGCGCACCTGGAAAACGGTGATGTGAAGTTCAACTCCTCAGCCTGGTCGCGGGGACCTGGAATCCGATTCGGCCACGATGCGGCTCCTTGGGTATCATGAGTTCCTTGATTGCATCGAGTAATTCTTGAATGGCGCCATCGTGTGTGTCGAGACGATTTTCCAGTTCGGAAATTTTGGCTGCCAGACGGCGATTGGTCGCCAGCATTTCGCGCAAGCGGACGAAGGCGCGGACGACGAAGACGCTCATCTGCACCGCCTGCTCGGAGTTGAGCACGGTGGCTGCCATGATGGCACCGTGTTCGGTGAAGACGTAAGGCAGATAGCGCCTGCCACCGCTGCCTTCTTTTGAGATCACAAATTGTGATCTCAAAAGCCGATGTTCCCTGCTCGTCACCTGGAACACAAAATCCGAGGGAAAGCGTTGCTTGTTGCGTTTGACTTGCTGGTTCAACTGACGTACAGGCACTCCGTAGAGTTCAGCCAAGTCAGAGTCGAGGATGACTCTCTGGTGACGGAGAAAGAGGATGCGAGAGTCAACGTACGGGAATGGGGCACGCCGTCTCGGCATCCAGAGCAGGCTGACAGATTTTTTCTTCTTCATTTTTTGAGATCACAATCTGTGATCTCAAAATAATAGCGCGAGAGCTGCCGCCGCCGCCGGTTATCAAGGGTAAGAAGAACCGACATTCCCGATTTGGTCAAAGCGTGCAGCCGACAGCAACGGTCAGGTAATGCTCGCTTCTGTATAGGTTCCGTAAACCTGCCGCAGAGCTTCGCAAATTTCACCTACCGTAGCGTAGGCTCGGACCGCATCGACAATATAGGGCATGGTGTTCGCGGGTGAAATTCCGTCAGATGCTGCAATTGGATCCTGGCTGGCAGCGTTCTTCAGAGCATCCAAGCAGCGCACGACCTTTTCATTGGAGCGCCGGCTGCGCAGCGCTTTCAGTTTGGCGCTTTGCTGTCGCGCTACGCTTTCATCAATGTAGAGGATTGTTGGCGGTTCTTCCTCAATCACAAACTCATTCACGCCGACGACGACTTTTTCTTTGTTTTCCATTGCTCGTTGATACTGGTAGGAAGCCTCGGCGATTTCTTTTTGCGGGTAGCCCCGCTCGATGGCCTTGACCATACCCCCCATGGCATCGAGTTTGTCAAAGTAGTCGAAGCCGCCTTTCTCCATCTGCAATGTGAGGTTCTCAAGGAAGTAGGACCCACCCAGAGGATCTACCGTCTGGGCGACTCCGCATTCGTAGGCGATGATCTGCTGTGTGCGTAAAGCGATGCGGGCCGCTTCTTCGGTGGGCAGCGCCAAAGCCTCATCGTAGGAATCCGTATGCAATGACTGTGTGCCGCCCAGCACGGCCGCCATCGCCTGCAACGCAACCCGGGCAATGTTGTTCATGGGCTGCTGGGCCGGCAGCGACACACCGGCGGTCTGGGTGTGGAAACGCATAAGCCAGGTGCGCTGATTCTTCGCTCCGAAACGTTCTTTCATCACGCGGTACCATATCTTGCGCGCCGCGCGATACTTGGCAATCTCTTCGAAGAAGTCATTGTGCGCGTTGAAGAAGAAGCTCAGCCGAGGGCCGAATTCATCAACGTCCAGACCACGACGCCGCGCCCACTCGACATATTCGACGCCGTCGTACAAGGTGAAAGCCAGTTCCTGCAACGCCGTGGAGCCAGCTTCGCGGATGTGATAACCGCTGATCGAGATGGTATTGAACCGGGGTGTGAACCTCGAGCCGAACTCGAAGGTGTCCACCACCAATCGCATCGACGGCGCGGGCGGATAAATGTATTCCTTCTGCGCGATATATTCCTTGAGGATATCGTTCTGGATGGTTCCAGAGATCTTTCCCCAGTCCGCGCCCTGCTTCTCAGCAACCACCAGGTACATCGCCCACAACACCGATGCTGGAGAATTGATGGTCATCGATACGGTGGTTTTCTCCAGATCGATGCCGCTGAACAGGATTTCCATGTCCTCCAGGGAATCGATGGCTACTCCGCACTTCCCTACCTCACCTTCGCTGGCAGGATGATCGGAGTCGTACCCCATCAGCGTAGGCAGATCAAAAGCCACAGAAAGACCACTTCCGCCGTGTTCGAGCAGGTACTTGTAGCGGCGGTTGGTCTCCTCCGGCGAAGCGAATCCGGAGAACTGGCGCATGGTGAAAAGCTTGCCGCGATACCCGCTGGCATGAATGCCACGAGTGAAGGGCGGTTGTCCCGGGTAGCCAAGATCGTGCTCGTAGTTCCAGTCCTCAGGGAGATCCGCTTGGGTGTAAAGGCGGCGGATCGGTACGCCCGAAATTGTGGTGAAGCGAGCACGTTCCTGCTCATCGAGATTTACACCGGTGGGGGCGCCAATGGGTTTTTCCGGGGACTTTTCCAGTGATGGTGCGAGCGTCTGCTCGGCCCATTGCTTCTCCTCCGCAGAGGGATGCCGTTCATGCGCGATGTCCGATGCCGGACTATCCAGAACCTGCGGATTGGGAGCCTGCTTCTTTGTCATGCCCACCCCACCTCTGGGTCGATGATAGAGGAGGCAACGGCGGCCTGCAAGGCATTGAAGCCGGAATGGCGCCAGAGACGCTGCCTTCCAGCACGGATAGAATATGCACTCTATGATGCCGGCGCCTGTCAAACCCACAATCACTCCGGAGCTTCTTAATCAAGTTGACGTTCGTGACGGAAGTCCTGAGTTCTGATCATCTCGTCCAACTTCGTGTGAGCTTTGGAGATCACGAGAGAACCATCGTGGCCGGACTCAAGAAAGAGCGTGCCAACCCCCGCGAGATCGAGGGCAAGCAGGCGCTGTTTGTAGTGAACCTGTCTCCTCGCAAGATACGCGGAACTGTTTCAGAAGGCATGCTCTTCGATATCGGCTACTCCGACGGTTTGGTTCCCGTACTGGCTGAGCCAGAACACCCGGTCCCAGACGGCACGCGTGCGGGCTAAGAGCGGTTGCGAGCTCATTTCTTCTGGCGGCGCGCAAGTTCCCAGGCCTTTGCATACTTCCAGGAAACATACGCTGCATGGTAGAGATGCAACAGGAACCCTTCGCGGCCGTCGAGGAAACCAAGCCGCAGGAAATAGTTGTAGAGGAAAGTCAAGAGTGGACGGAGCGCAATGTTGGTCAGGCTGAATGTCCGGTGCCCTTCCGCAACCGCGACCTCTGCGCCCATTGAGGAATAACTGTTCATGTGGTCAATGTAAGCACGCAGCGTCGGATAAGCGCAGTGGAGGAGTGAATGGGAAAGCCTGGCGGTGGGGCCTTTGATCTTCATGGTGGGATGCGCCCCATACTCTTCAAAACGTCCGGCACCGCGACGAACCAGGCGCAACTTGCGATCCGGATAGAAGCCTCCGCGCCGCATCCAACGGCCGAGAAAGAAATTCTTCCGGGGAATCCAGTATCCTTGCACTTGAGCGCCGGACTGCAGGGCGTTCTCAAGTTCAACCCCCAGTTCCGGCTCCAAGGACTCGTCGGCATCCAATTGTAGAACCCAATCCATGGATGCTTTGCTCATCGCGGAGTTCTTCTGCGAGGCGAACCCCTTCCAGGGTTCACGGAACACCTTTGCGCCAAAGGACTCGGCAATCTCCAAGGTGC
>Ga0335077_10003423_pt1 | contig 19166 bp, 16 predicted proteins | sample Lox_Sample_31_FD_207151 | JGI IMG/M metagenome (GOLD analysis project Ga0335077, IMG submission 207151) | Soil microbial communities from Loxahatchee National Wildlife Refuge, Florida, United States - Lox_Sample_3.1 | ecosystem: Environmental > Terrestrial > Soil > Wetlands | place: USA...
CCGCGGCGCGGCGGCCGGCCAGCACCACCGAATAGCCCGCGGAGGCCAGGGCGAGGCTGACGGCGCGGCCTATGCCGCTGCCGGCGCCGGTTACGAGAGCGATCTTGCCGTTGGGCGTCATGTGGGGGTCCTCAAGTTTGATCAAGATTGAAATTGCTGCAGGGCTTCGCGGGCGCCGTGCTCGTAGGCCTCGATCAGCTTGTCCCATTTCGCATTGGCCTCAGAGTCGATTTGTTGTCGCGCCGGGTCGGCGTCGAACCACTCGATGGTCCGGCGAATGCCTTGCCCGAAAGGGATGGTCGCGCAATAGCCGGGAACGAAGCGTTTGATCTTGCTGTTATCGAAGACCACGCTCACAGCTTTGTCTCCGATTAATCCGCCCAAGGCCTCGGGCAGGCAGGCGCCGATGAAATCTGAGGGCATGTGAATGAGTTGCGGCTCTGCGCCCGCGGCCGCGCCCGTAGCGCGGTAGAACTGATTCCAGGTCATGACTTCGTCGGTGGTGATGTGGAAGGCGTGGCCGATGGCCTGTTCGAGCCCCAGCAATCCCACCAGCCCTTTGGCGAAGTCGGTATTGTGCGTGATGACCCACAGCGACGAGCCATCACCGGGAACGATCACTTTCTTTCCGCGGCGCATGCGGTCCACCACGGTGTAAGACTTGGCCCAACTGTTGATCGCGAGGGCGATCTGCGTTTCGCCGTAGGTGTGCGAGGGGCGAACGATAGTGATCGGGAACGCCTCTTCGCGATAAGCGCGCATGAGCCGCTCCTCACATGCGATCTTATTTCGCGAATACTCCCAATACGGGTTGGCGAGCGGGGTGGATTCGGTGATCAGATAGTGCGACGCGGGCTTCTGATACGCGCTGGCGGAGCTGATGAAGATGTACTGCCGCGTCCGGCCGCGAAAGAGCGCGAGGTCGCGCTCGATGTGCGCTGGGACGAACGCGATCCAGTCGACGACGACGTCGAACGATGCACCCTTGAGCGCCTGCGCCGCGGAGGCAGCGTCGTCGATGTCCGCGGTTATCGTTTTCACGCCGGCGGGCGGGCCGGCGGCGTGGCGGCCGCGCGTCAAGAGCGTGAGATCGATGCCGCGTTCCGCCGCCAATTGCGTGCATGCCGTGCTGATGATTCCGGTCCCGCCGATGAAAAGGACTCTCATGCAGACGTTGTATCAGAGTCGCGGCGACTCTGCTGTGGACCAATCCGGAGCATAATGGGCGCAATGCGTGGATACGGTGACGACCTGGCTCACATTCATGATGTGGCGTTCAGCGACTATGGCCGGAATGCAGCACCGGGGCTGTTGCAGATTCTGAGGCGGAAAGGAATCACGAGCGGGCTGGTGGTCGACTTGGGTTGCGGAAGCGGCCGCTGGGCGCGCGGGCTCAATCAACGCGGATATGCGGCCGTGGGAGTGGACCAATCGCCCGCTCTCATCCGGCTGGCGCGCAAGATCGCGCCGCAATCCAAATTCATGCTGGCATCCCTGTGGAGCGTGAAGCTGCCGGAATGTGACGTCGTAACTTCAATTGGCGAGTGTTTGAACTATTGCTTTGACGGCAAAGCTGGAAAACGGGAACTGACGCGCTTGTTCGGCCGCGTGCATCGCGCGTTGCGTCCACGCGGAGTCTTCATCTTCGATGTGGCCGAACCTGCGCGAATTTCCGAAGACGCCCCACGGCGAACCTGGTCCCAAGGCGCTGATTGGGCGATTCTGGTGGAAACGGCGGGCGATCGAAGCCGGAAGGCGCTGACTCGCCGGATTATCTCTTTTCGCAATAGCGGCGGGCGATACCGGAGGAGTGAAGAGATTCATCGGCTCCAACTCTACCGTGCGGATGAGATCGTGGAGATGCTCCACCGGACTGGCTTTCAAGTGGAGTGTTTGCGCAGCTACGGAAGGTTTCGGCTCCCGGCAGGGATGGCCGCCTTTGTGGCCAGAAAGCAAAAGGAGCGAGATTCACACCGGTTGCGCGACGGAGTACTGTAGAGTTGAATCGCGGCTAATATGACCTGGATCGCTGTCGTGCAGTTGGTGGTCTTCTTAGGCTTGTTACTCGCGATCACCATGGCGCTTGGCTCGTACATGGCCGATGTTTTCGAAGGAAAGCGACATTTTCTTTCGAGACCGCTCGCCCCGTTAGAACGCCTCATCTACCGAGTTTGTGGAATAAACCCGAAAATCGAGCACTCCTGGAGAGCTTACGCCGGCGCCTGCCTCGCGTTCGGACTCGTCAACTTCCTCCTGTTTTATGCGTTGCTGCGGCTGCAAGGGATATTGCCGTTCAATCCGCTGCGATTCGGCACCACCCTGGCTCCGCGGGGCAGCATCCCGCTTAGTCCCGACCTGGTTTTCAACATCGCAGTGAGCTTCATGTCGAACACGAGCTGGCAGTCGTACTCCGGAGAGACGACACTCAGTTATCTATCTCAGATGGTGGGAGTGGCTGTCCAGAGTTTCACTTCAGCGGGCGCCGGGATGGCCGTGGCTGCCGCCTTAATTCGCGGTTTTGCTCGCGAGAGTTCCAGCAGAATCGGCAATTTCTGGGTGGATCTGACGCGGTCTGTCCTGTATATCCTGCTTCCTCTTTCCTTGATCGGCGCGCTGTTTCTGTGCTCTCAAGGGGTCATTCAGAACTTCCGGATGTACCCGGAGGTGACTACCGTGGAGGGGGCCCGCCAGAAGATCGCCGTCGGGCCGGTGGCCTCGCAGGAGCCGATCAAACTCCTCAGTGCGAATGGCGGCGGATTTTTCAACGCCAACTCGGCCCATCCCTTCGAGAACCCCACGCCACTGGCGAACTTCGTCGAGATGCTCCTCATCCTGGCCATCCCCGCCGGCCTGACCTATACGTTCGGCCGAATGGTCAAGGACCAAAGCCAGGGTTGGACGTTGTTTGTGGCCATGGCCGTCTTCTTTGTTTGCGGAAGTTGTATCGCCATCTGGAGCGAGCAGGCGGGAAACCCGGCGCTCGACAATGCAGGCGTCTTCGGCAGACACATCGCCGGAGATGCTGGCGGAAACATGGAGGGCAAAGAAGTCCGATTCGGCATTCCAGCGTCGGCCTTGTTTTCGGTTGTCAGCACGGCTTCCGCGGACGGAGCGATGAACAGCGCGCACGACAGCTTTACGCCGCTGGCCGGACTGGTTCAGATGCTCAATCTCAAGAGCGGCGAGGTGATCTTCGGAGGAACCGGCACCGGCCTGGTTTCCATGATCCTCATGGTATTGGTGACGGTTTTCATTGCAGGTTTGATGGTGGGCCGGACGCCGGAATACCTGGGTAAAAAGATTGAGGCCAGGGAGATGAAGATGGTCATGCTGCCGTTTGTGGCAACCGCCGCAGCCATCGTGATCTTCTCCGCCGCCTCGTTTGCCGCCGGCTTTTCTCCGTCCAGCTATTGGAATCCAGGTCCCCCGACATCCAACCTGGGGAATCGAGGCCCTCACGGATTGAGCGAGATCCTCTACGCCAACGCCAGCGCCGTGGGGACCAACGGAAGTTCCTTCGCGGGCTTGAACACAAATACACCGTGGTTCAATCTTACGCTCGGCCTGGAAATGCTGATCGGACGTTTTCTGGTGATCATTCCAGCGCTGGCGATAGCCGGCAACCTGGCGGGCAAGCGGCGGCTGTTAGCTACCAGCGGGACGATGCCCACCGAAGGTCCGCTGTTTGTCGGGCTGCTTCTGGGAACCATAGTGCTGCTCACAGCGTTGACCTTCTTTCCTGCCCTGTCGCTCGGTCCTATCGCGGAACATTTCCTGATGAATTCCGGGGTTCTGTTCCGGTAGAGCGGCGAAAGGACTGCAAGCGATATTACGTCGCCACGTGGCCGCGAATTTGAGCGGCCGGCTGCGTGATTTTCTCCGCGGCTCGTTTGCCCATGCGAACGCAGTCGGGCACGCCGATGCCGTGATAGGCATTGCCCGCAACCAGCAGGCCGGGAATGGAGTCGAGGCGCGTTTCCAGTTCCGCGAGCCGCTCCCCGTGACCGACCGTATACTGCGCCATGGAGCGCGGCCAGCGAAACACTTTCGAGAAGATCGGCTCCGCGGCTACGCCGGCGATCTCGCGCAGCTCCTCACGAACCGCGCCGATGATGGCGTCGTCGCCTTGCTCGAGCACGGACTCTCCGCCCGTGCCGCCGAGGAAACAGCGAAGCAGCGCCTGTGAATCGGGCACCCGATTGGAAAACTTGTTACCAACCCACGTGCAGGCCAGCAGCTTTCGCCGCTCGCGCCGGGGCACGAGAAACCCAAAGCCGAGCATTTGCCGCCGGACCGCTTCCCGCTGAAATCCCATAGCCACAGTCATCGAGGAGCTGTAAGCTACCGAGCCGAGCAGCGCAGAGAGACGAGAGTCTACTGCGCTCGTGAGCCGCGAAGCCTGGTGCGCCTCACAGGCCAGTACCACGAAGTCCGCATCCAGCCAGTGACCGGCAACGCGCAAGCGGAACCCGATTCCGGCACGCTCCACCGCCTCGACCGGCCGGTGCAGGAATCGCGTGTGACTTGCCGAAGCCTTGGTGACCGCTTCCACCAGAGAGCCCAGGCCGCCACGCAGCGTGCGAAACAGCGGTGCGGCCGCTCCCTTCGGCCGGGGGCGCTCCGCCAGCACGCCGCGCGTCAGGCTGCCGTACTTCCGCTCCAGCTCGACGAAGCGCCCGAGCACACTGGAGATGCTGAGCTGAGCCGGGTCGCCGCCGTAAATTCCGGCGAGGAGCGGCTCGGCCAGGTAGTCCACCGTTTCCTGGCCGTAGTGATCCGCCACGAATTCCGCAACCGACCGGTCGTGATCGGGCGCAGCATTCGGCCGGCGAAACCACTCCAGCGCCATGCGAAATTTCGTCGGCCAGCTCACCAGCGACGTCGTCGCCATGGGCAGAATCCTGGTCGGCACGAGCATCTGGACTCCATCGGGAAGTTGTACCAGGCGTCCGTGCCGGCGGATGAAGGTCTTGCGCTGGTGATCGTTGGATCCGATGACTTCGCTTTCCATGCCGAGTTCACGAATCAGGTCCATGGCGTGGGGCTTGGCGGACAGGAAGCTGTCGGGACCGGCTTCCACCACGCAGTCATGAATGCGCTCGGTCTGGATCACGCCGCCCAGCCGCGGCCGCGCTTCAATCAGCGTGCAAGGCACACCGGCTTTAGTCAGGTAATACGCAGTGGAGAGACCGGAGATGCCGCCCCCGATGATGGCAACGGAACGCACAGCAGGCAAGCTAGGGATGGAACTCGCGCACCATCTGGACCACGGCCTTCACATGATCCACCGGCGTTTCCGGCAGAATACCGTGACCCAGGTTAAAAATGTGTCCGGGCCGCGCGCCGGTGCGTTTCAGCAGCTCCGTCACGCGCATTTTGAGTTCGGAAAGCGGAGCGAATAGAGCCACGGGATCCAGGTTTCCCTGAACCGCCGACCGGTAGCTGATATCCATCCACGCTTGATCGATATTAATGCGCCAGTCCACACCCATCACGTCGCCGCCGGCCGCGTGCAGCTCGCGAAAGAAGCCCGAAGCCCCTGTGCCGAAGTGGATCACGGGGACGCCAGTGGCGCGGATGCGCTCGATTAATGCGCGCGAGTAAGGTGCCGCGAAGCGCACGTAATCGTCGGGGCCGAGCGCGCCCACCCAACTGTCGAACACCTGAATGGCTCGCGCTCCCGCGGCCACCTGGAGCGAGGCGAACGGCGCCAGCACATCCACGATCTTGCCCATGAGCCGGCGCCACAGCGTCTCCTCGGCGTACATCATGCGCTTGGTGCGAATGAAATGCCGCGAGGCGCCGCCTTCGATCATGTAGCTGGCCATGGTGAACGGCGCGCCCACGAAGCCGATCACTGGCACTCTTCCGCCGAGCGCGCGCACCACGGTCTGAATGGCTTCACCCACATAACCCAGGTCGTCGGTGTTCGCGGTGGAAAGCGTGTCAATGTCCGAGCCGCTGCGCACGGGATTGCTGATGATGGGTCCTTCCCCCGCCGCATAGCGCAGTTTCAGCCCCATGGGCTCAACCGGCAGCAGCAGGTCGGCGAAGATGATGGCGGCATCCACATCCAGAATCTCAACGGGCTGCAAGGTCGCGGTGGCCGCCAGGTCGGGCCGCTTGCAGATCTCCAGAATGCCGTGCCGCGAGCGGATCTCGCGATACTGGCGCAGATAGCGTCCCGCCTGCCGCATGAACCACACGGGGCGCACGTCGGTGGGCCGGCGCCGGCAGGCATCCAGGAAACGGCTGCTCATGGGAGCCACGCGCATGTCTGCTCCGGTGTGTCTTCGCAGAAAAACGCGCGAAGACCTGCTGGTTTGTGTTTGGCGGCCCAGGCGCGGCCGTTTACGAAAAGAGGCTTGGTCCAGGCTTCACTGTCGAGGGTCCGTGGAGCCACCACCGACACCGAAAGAACGCCTTGCGCCGGCCAGCCGGTTCTGGGATCCATGATGTGGCTGTAGATGCGGCCTTCGGCGCGAAAAAACTTCTCATAGTTGCCCGATGTGGACATGGATTCGTCCTTCAAATACACCTCAGCCACGCTTTTGTTTTCGTCTTTCGGATCGCGGACCTCGACTCTCCAGCCCTTCTCGCCCGGTGGCGCCCCCAGGCCGTAAATGCTGCTTCCCGACGCCGAAACCAGCGCCGTGCGGATGCCGTACTGCTTCAGCACTTCAATCATCCGGTCGACCGCGTAGCCCTTGCCGATGCCGCCCGGGTCCAGTTCGACGCCTTCGCGCGCAAAACGTACCGTTCCCTTCGCGGCATCCAGAACGACATTTCGATACCCAACCTGCTCCAGCACGCCGCGAATCTCTGCATGGTGCGGCAGCCGGCCCGTGCCTTTATAAAACCCCCAGACTTTCATCAGCGGCCCGACCGTGATATCGAACGCGCCTTCGCTTTCCCGGCTGTACTCCTGGCAGGCCGAAAGCAGGCCGAACAATTCCGGCGTCACCGGGACGGGCTTTGCCGCGGCCAGACGGTTCACTTCACTCAGTTCGCTCTCCGGCTTATAGTTCGAGAGCATCTGGTCCAGCCGGCGGACTTCTTCAAACGCCGCATCCACCGCCTCTTCCATCCGCGTCCGGTCATCGCCATACACCGCGACCGAATAGGCCGACCCCATGGCCACCACGCTGGACTCGAGCCGCAGCGTGTCGGTCTTGTCCGCCGGACGAACCGGCGCCAGGGCCGCCCAACCCACGAGCGGCAACAGAAACAAAACTAGCACAGTCTGTTTCAATTTAGGGTTGATTTTCCGTCGAACTGCGCATTTTTTTTGCCCGCTTCAGGAGCACCTCCACGCGTTCGGCGACCTCGGTTCCGGGGCCGGGTTCGAAGTGTAACTCCGGAATTTTCCGCAAGTTGAGCCGCCGCGCCAGTTCGTTGCGCAGATAGTGGCGAGCGTGGTCGAGCGCTTCGAGCGCGGCTCTCTGCTCGCGCTCGCTTCCGGAAAGAGCCACGCGCACCTGGGCGTGCCGCAGATCGGGCGCCACCCGAACTTCGTTCACGTCCACGGCCGCCAGCCTGGGATCCTCCATTTCGAAACCGATGATCTCGGCCAGTTCCTCGCGGACGGTTTCCGATACCCTTTCGGCGCGATGCTGATCCATAAAACTGAGCCGGACATGTCCGGCCCCCTACATCCATTCAACGGTCACACCGGCCAGAGCCGGGCCTAACAGCGAGGCGGTCTCGTGCTCGACCGATTGCAGAACCTTTTCAGCTTGCACGCGGTCCGAAGACACCGTAACCGCGGCTACCACCGCTCGCTGCCACAGGTCCTGACAATCGATCTCCGCCACCGAGACGTTGAATTTGTTGTGCAGCCGGTCGCGCAGGCCCTTGACCACGTGCCGTTTTTCCTTCAACGAGTGGGAATTTTCGAGCCGTAGCTCCAGTGTCAGTACTCCGATGGAAGCCATGGTTCACCGCGCGAGCGCGCTACGCAAACACTTCCGGCGCCACCTTCTCCGTGACGAAAGCCTCGATGATATCGCCGGGCTTGACGTCGCCGAAATTCTCGATGGTCAAGCCACACTCCATGCCGCTGCGCACCTCGCTCACATCGTCCTTGAAGCGCCGCAGGGAGCCGACCTTGCCGGTGTGAATCACCACGTTATCGCGCAGCAACCGGATCTCGCTGCCGCGGGTCAGTTGGCCATCCTGCACCACGCAGCCCGCCACCATACCCACCTTGCTGATGCGGAACGTATCGCGAACCTCGGCCTTGCCCCGGTAGACCTCGCGATATACCGGCTCCAGCAAGCCCGCCATGGCGCGCTTGATCTCGTCGGTCAGGTTGTAAATGATGGTGTGCAGCCGGATGTCGACCTTTTCCTGTTCGGCGATGGCCGCCACGTTCCGTTCCGGCCGGACATTGAAGCCGATGATAATCGCGTTCGACGTGGCCGCCAGCAGCACGTCCGATTCGGTGATGGCGCCCACTCCCGAACGGATCACGCTGATGCGCACCTTGTCGTTGGACAGCTTTTGCAGCGTATCCGTTAAGACCTCGGCGGAGCCGCCCACGTCGGTCTTGAGAATGATGGGCAGCTCTTTGACCTCGCCCGCCTCCATCTGTTTGTGCAGTTGTTCGAGTGTGAGGCGGCTCGATTTCGCCAGCGACTGCTCGGCGGCCTTGGACTCGCGATACAGCACGATCTGCTTGGCTTTGGCCGTGTCGGTCACCACCTGGAAAGAGTCGCCGGCTTCCGGCAAGTCTTCCAGGCCCAGCACCTCGACGGGCGTGGAGGGCTCCGCCTCGCGCACGGGTTCCCCGCGGTCATTGAGCATGGCGCGCACTCTGCCGAACACCGCGCCGCAGATGAAGTAGTCGCCCACGCGCAAGGTGCCGTTGTTCACCAGCACCGTGGCCACCGGGCCGCGGCCGCGATCCAGTTTGGCCTCGAGTACCGAGCCCATGCCCGGCCGGCTGGGATTGGCTTTGAGATCCTGCAGATCGGCCACCAGCAGAATCATTTCCAGCAGCAGATCCAGGTTCTCCTTGGTCTTGGCGGAAACTGGAACCATCACCACATCGCCGCCCCAATCCTCCCACAGCAGGCCGTGTTCCGACAGTTGCTGCTTGATGCGATCGGGCTGCGCGCCGGGCTTGTCAATTTTGTTGATGGCCACGATGATGGGCACCTTGGCGGCGCGCGCGTGATCGATGGCTTCTATGGTTTGCGGCATCACGCCGTCATCCGCCGCCACCACCAGGACCACGATATCGGTAACCTTGGCGCCGCGGGCCCGCATGCGGGTGAACGCTTCGTGGCCGGGAGTGTCGATGAAGACGATCTTGCGACCGTTTTTCTCCACCTGATACGCGCCGATGTGCTGCGTAATGCCGCCGGCTTCTTTTTCGGCGACGTGCGCCAGCCGGATGGCGTCCAGCAGCGAAGTCTTGCCGTGATCCACGTGGCCCATGATGGTGACCACCGGAGCGCGCTTCACCTGGTCCTTTTCTTCCTGCGCCGTTTCCACTTCGTGCATGGCCTCTTCTTCGAAGCTCACCGTAGCAGTCGAGGCGCCGAACTCGCGGGCGATTTCGGTGGCCAACTTTGCGTCGAGAGTCTGGTTGATGGTGGCGAAGATGTTGCGGTCAACGAGCTTCTTGATCACCAGGCTGGCTTTGACATCCAGCTTTTCGGAGAGTTCCTTAACCGTGATGCCTTCGGAAACCGTGATTTCGCGATTGACCGGCGGCGGGCCCGCAGGGGCCTCGCGCTTGACCGGGCGGAGGATTTTCTCTTCCGGCTCGAGCATGCGGTCGCGTTGCGGCCGGCCCCCGCGTTTATCCGCGGGACGGCGCTGTTGCTCGACCGGAGGCGGTGCGAGCCCCGGAGCGACCATGCCCCGTGAAGTCGGGTGCATGGGGCGGGGTCCGCCGGGACGCAGACCTCCGGGCGCACCGGTCCGGACTCCCTGGCGCGCCACCAGCGGCTGGCCGGGACGAATGGGGCCTCGATATATGGGTTGGCCGGGCGTCGGCGCGCCTTGCGGACGTAACGGCACACCCGGCCGGGGTGCCACCGGCGCCCCCGGTCCGGCAGGACGCGGTTGTGAAAGCTTGGCCACCAGGTCGGGTCGTGGCGGCACGACAGGACGTGCCGCAGGCTGGCCCGCGAGGCCGGGACGCATGGTTGCGCTGCGCGCGGGTGGAGTTCCGGGGGCCGGCATAGCGGGCGCCTGCCCCATGGGCGCAGACCGGGCTGTGACCGGAGGAGCGCCCGTGACCACACGGACCGGCTCCGGCCGTACGCCCGCCGGCAACGGCTGGCGCGGCCCCGATAGGATCTGCCCGGGCCGGGGAGGAGCCGGAGCGGTTCGCGGAACCTCGCGAATCGGAGCGCCCGGCATGACGGTGCTGGCGGGCGCGTTTGCAACAGGTGCAGCCGGTGCTGCCGGCGAACTCGCTAGCGGCGGCCGCAATCGCTGCGGCTGCGGCGTGATGCGGGGGGCGAATCTCTCGCCTGCGGGAGCCTCATGCCCTGCCGGTTCAGCTCCGCGTACCGCTTCCACAGCCTCGGCAGGCTGCGGTTTCTCGGGCGCGGGCGCGGCAGAAATGGGCTCTTCCGCCACGGCCGTGGCCGCACCGTTCGAGCCAGGATGCTCCGCCGCCGCTGTAGCGCCTCCACGGCCGAAAATCTGGCGCAGCTTCTCCGCAACGTCATCGTCCACCGAGCTCGAGTGTGTCTTCTTCTCGGTGACCCCGAGTTCGGGCAGTTTTTCGAGCAGTTCGTGAGCTTTAACCTCCAGCTCCCGGGCCAGCACGTTAATGCGAATCTTGTTCATAAGAGAGACGACTTACCGCCTGCTCAGCCTTCCTTTCCCTCGCCGGATGGCTGCTCCGAACCCCGGCCCTCCTCGCCGTGCCGGGAATCTTTTATCGTATCAGACTCACCTGGGGCAGGTTCAATGTTTGGTTCACTTTCCAGAGCCTCAACCGCCGTTTCGGCCGTTTCCTCAGCCACCGGCGCCTGCTCCGGCGGGGCCTGTTCTTCCGGTGCCTCCGCCGCCGGCGCAGTCTCAAGCCCGGCTTCCCCCTGCTCTATGGTCTCCGCTTCACCCGCCGGCTGGCCCGCGCCGCCCTCTCCAGTGTCAAACTGGCCGTAATAATTGTTGACGGCAAGCTGGATGTTTTCCACCACATTTTGTTCGATTCCCGGAATCTCTTCAAGCTGTTCGGGCGTCATGCTTCCCAGTTTCTCGACCGTGGAGACACCGGCCTCCACCAGCTTCTCCGCCACACCTTCTCCCAAACCGTAATCGATGAGCACGGAAACGGGCGCGCCCGGCACCACCAGAGCGGCCATGGCCGTTTCCACCTCCTGGCGTTTTTCCTCTTCGCTCTTGATGTCGACTTTCCAGCCCAACAGCTTGGCGGCCAGACGCACGTTCTGCCCTTTCTTGCCGATCGCCAGCGAGAGCTGCGAATCGTCGACAATCACCTCCATATGCTTTTCAGCCGGGTCGATAATGCTGACGCGGCTGATTTTGGCAGGGCTGAGCGCGTGCGTGGCAAACACTACGGGGTCTTCCGAGAATTCGATGATGTCGATTTTTTCGCCGCGCAATTCCCGGATGATGGACTGCACGCGCATGCCTTTCATGCCCACGCAGGCGCCGACACTGTCAACATCCCGGTCCCGGCTATGGACGGCGATCTTGGTGCGCTCGCCGGCCTCGCGTGCGCATCCTTTGATTACCACCGTGGAATCGTAAATCTCCGGGACTTCCTGCTCGAACAGCCGCATCACCAGCTCCGGCGCCGCACGCGAAACCACAACGCCCGGCCCTTTGCTGGACTTGTCCACCAGCCGGATCACGCAGCGGACGCGATCGCCCACGGTGAAGCTTTCGAGCTTGGATTGTTCTTTCTTGGGCAAGCGCGCTTCAGTCTTGCCCAGATCCAGAATCAAATCCGGCCCCTCAATTCGCTTGACCGTGCAATTCACCAGTTCTCCGGCGCGCCCCGAGTATTCGTTATATACGGTTTCCCGCTCGGCTTCACGAACTTTCTGAAAGATCACCTGCTTGGCGGTCTGCGCAGAGATGCGCCCCAGCGCGTCGGTGGGCTTCTGGATCCGCACCTCCGATCCCACGGTGGCTTCCGGATTGATTTTCACCGCCTGATCGAGCGTCATTTCCTTTACCGGGTCCGTGACCTGCTCCACCACTTTCTTCACCGCGAACAGACGAAGGGCGCCGGTTTTCTCGTCCAGATCCGCCACGTAGTCTTCTTCGGTGCGGAAATGTTTCCGGGCGGCGATCAGCATGGCGTCCTTGACGGCATCCAGGACGATCTGCATATCGATGCCCTTCTCCTTGCTCAAAATTTCGATGGACTGATAGATCGTTTCCAAGATGTCCTCTTTGGCTCTGTCGCTGGGTGATTACCTGGCGGGAACTACCACTCGAACTTCAGGTTGGCCCGTTCCACCTGGCTTAGAGGGAACCGCAACACACGGTCCGCGCCTACGTCGAGGGAAACCGTGCCATTCTCCAGGCCGGCCAGCTTGCCCTCCCAGTGGCGCTGGCTGTCGACCGGTTCGCGCAACACGATTTTCGCTTTCTTTCCCTGAAACCGGATATAGTCGTTGGGCTTGAGCAACTTGCGCTCTACTCCAGGGGAGCTGACCTCTAGCGTATAGTGACCGGGCACGACGTCCTCCACGTCCAGAATCGTACCCACCTGCTGGGAAACCAGCTCACAATCGGCGTGACTGACTCCTTGCGGCTTGTCGATCGAGATGCGCAGCAACTGATTCCCGCCGCTGCCCTTGAACTCGACCTCGACCACTTCAATACCGTCGGAAGCGGCCACCCGCTGGGCGATTTCTTCTACTTTTGCAACCACTTCTTGCCGCATTTTCTGTTTCGAAGAGTGCCAGCCAACAAAAAAGTGGGCTTTCGCCCACTCCTCGTGTTCGACATCTCCAAACTCTATTTTAGCGGGTATTCGGGAAAAGGCAAGGAGGCGGCCGGGCTTACCCGGTAAACGGTGCACAGATCCGATTGATATGCCGTTTCAAAATCCGGCTCCTGGGTCAGGATCTTTCGCGCCTCCGCCCGCTCGGGTCCGGGCAATTCACGATGAAAATCCGTGGCAGTGAGAAGGAGATATTCGAGATTCTGCTCGCGTGCGAATGAGGGCATCGCCCGGATGGGCTGCAGAATTCCGTTGCGGTCCTCGCGATAGAAGGGCATCGGCAGGACGGGCAGGCTTACGGCGTGATGGCCTGTATAGAGGAAAAAAACCACGTCGTCGTAGGCAAAGAAAGAGCCGTCAGGCGTATTTTGCGCGATCCACCGAAAGGCTGCGCGCTTGCTCGCGAGCACCGTGCGATGTTGCGCGATGATTCCGGGGAATTGGTAAAACAGGGCATCCACATCCAGGACGATCGCCAGTCCCGCAACCGCTGCCAGGCCCGCCGCCAGCCCGCAGGCCAGCATGCGATTCGCCCGGCTGCGGCTCCATCCGTCTTTCATGATTCCGGCGAGATGTTCGCCTTCGGTGGCGAATCCGGCCAGCAGCAAAGGAAGGATTGGCAACAGGAAACGTTCGTCCGGCGGGAAGTGCCAGACGAGCAGAATCGCCGTGTAACCGGCGGCGAACCAATGGTAGGGAGTCATCCCGCGCCGGCGGGCCAGTCGTACGACGCCGGCAATCGCTCCGACGGCCAGCAGCCGCGACAGATACATACCCGGCGGGCTGTCACGGAGACCGCACATGAAGAAGCCCGTGGTGCCGTGAAATAGGCCGTCGAGGTTTTTCCAGATCACTACCGGCAAATCCCGCCAGCCCATGCAGAGGCTCCGGTAACCCATATAATCCACGTAGTAAAGCGAGACGATGTCAGTCGCATGACGCAGGTGGCCGCGCGTCCAAAGAGACCATCCCGCTACGGCGGGAAACATCGTGAAGAAAAACAGCGCAGCGGCATAGTATCTCTTCCGCAAGGCCAGCCACAGCGGTCCCGCGATCAGCAGCGGCAGCGCGGCCGTCCTGACCAAGTAGGCCGCGGCCCCCAGACAACCCGCCGGAAGCCCCATCCACTCGCGCCGCCGGGTGCCGGAGATCGCACAGATCGCGCCTAACAAAAGCGCGGAGAACGCCAGATCGCTGAGCAGGCTGGTGCTGAAAAAGACCACGGCCGGGCTGAGCGCAATCGCCGCGCACATCCCCACGCGCGCGGGCCGGCGGAATCCCGCAGCGCGAAACCATCGCCACGCCACCGCCATGAAGGCCGGCAGCATCAGCCACGCAAGCGCCATCCCGAACTTCAGATTGTCTGGAAAGCGCGGCTCCATTTTCCAGATGGCGGCGAGCGCCAGCGGCCACAGCGGCGGATATTTGGTTTGATAGGGCTCACCGGGCAGGCTCAGAATCCGGTAGCCGCGTCCCTCGGCCAGCGATTTGGCTGAGACCCAATAGATGCTATCGTCATGAAGGTGCCCGAAATGCGGCATCTCGCGCGCCACCCATGCCAGATGAGCGGAAGGGACCAGGGCCAGCAGCAGGATGGCTGCGGCGAGCAGCTTGCGCGCCATATATAAGTACCATCGCCTGCGCGACTCCGAACCGGCATGAGGTGAACCCCCTAGCTCTTCGGGCGGCGCGTGGCTACAAATGATGAAACTCACTTTCTGGGGAGCCGCCCAGACCGTCACCGGCTCCATGCACCAGCTCGACGCCGACGGCCGGCGCTATCTGCTCGATTGCGGCATGTATCAGGGCCACCGCAAGCAGGCGGAGGAACGAAACCGCCACTTCCCGTTTCCTGTACAGTCGGTCGACGCGGTGATCCTTTCGCATGCCCACATCGACCACAGCGGGAATCTGCCGCTGCTGGTGAAGAACGGGTTCAGCGGGCCGATCTATGCCACCCCGGCCACCATCGACCTGGCGCACGCCATGCTGCTCGACACCGCGCACATCCAGGAGAAGGACGTCGAGTTTCTGAACAAGCGGCATCATCACGGCGAGCCGCCTGTCGAGCCGCTGTTCACCACGGAGGATGCGGAGCGCACCCTGCCTTTGTTCCAACCGGTTCCCTATTATGCGGCTAAGGTGCTGAGCGCGGGTCTAAGCTATCGAAATTACGATGCCGGCCACATCCTGGGCTCGTCTACGGTGCTGTTACGTTGCACGGAGGAGGGCCGCGAGGTCCGGCTGCTCTACTCCGGCGACGTGGGACGGCCCAAACTACCCATCATTCGCGACCCCGATCCGCCGCCCGCGGCCGATTACCTGATTCTCGAAAGCACCTACGGCGGCCGCGTGCATGAAGAGATGGGCCCGGTCAAAGATAAACTGGCCGATATTGTGCGGCGTACCGCGGCGCGCGGTGGAAAACTCATTGTGCCCGCATTCGCGGTGGGAAGGGTCCAGCAGCTTGTGCTGCTGCTGCACGAGCTGTCGAACGAAGGCCGAGTGCCCAACATTCCGATGTTCGTCGACAGCCCCCTGGCCGTGGATGTTACCAAGATTTTTCGCGATCACCCGGAGTGCTTCGATGAGGAAGCGCTCCAGTATGTAGGCAGCGGCGATGATCCCTTCGGCTTCAAGCGGCTGACCCTCATCCGCGAGTCAAGCGAATCGAAGAAGCTCAACGACCTGCACGGGCCGTGCGTGATCATTTCCCCGTCGGGCATGTGCGAAGCCGGACGCATCCTGCACCACCTGCGCAATAACATCGAAGACGGGCGGAACACCATCCTCATCACCGGATTCCAGGCCGAGCACACGCTCGGCCGCAAGCTGGTGGAGAAATGGCCGGAGGTCAAAATCTTCGGCGAACCCATGCGCGTGCGCGCCGAGGTAAAGAGTCTGCAAGCCTTGAGCGCCCACGCCGACCAGCGCGAATTGCTGGCGTGGATGAAGCCGCTGGCTGGGACACTGAAAAGAGTGTTCCTGGTGCACGGCGAGCCGGAGGGGGCGGCAGCGCTGCAGCAGGCGATTGAGCAACAGTACGGAGTGGAGACCGTGGCGCCGGGGTGGGGGGATGGGTTTGACCTGCAGTAGGAGTAAAGTCTGCCCGGAGCCGTTATGCTTGACGTAACGCATAACGGAACGATATCCTAATAGGTGGTCGTCAGCTATCGAGACAAGCGCACCAGAGATTTTGCTGCCGGGAAATGGGTGAAAGCCTTCTCTGGAATCGAACGGCCAGCACGCTTGAAGCTCGACCGGCTGGAAGCGGCTACGGCGCTCAAAGACCTCGCCGTATTGCCCGGCAATCGGTTGGAGGCGTTAATTGGCGGTCGCCGGGGCCAATACAGCATCCGCATCAACGACCGATGGCGGATTTGTTTTGAGTGGCCAGACCGGGCGCCGGGGCCGTCAAACGTAGAGATTGTTGATTATCACTAGGAGGACGCCATGGCAATAATGGCAATACATCCGGGGGAGCACCTCGCCGAAGAACTGAAGGAGCTCCGCATGAGTGCCGCCGAGTTGGCACGCAATCTCGACGTGCCGACCAACCGCATCACGGGCATTTTGAATGGGCAGCGCGCCATCACCGGAGACACAGCCTTGCGCCTGGCCCATTTCTTTGGCACAAGTGCGGAGTTCTGGCTTAACCTGCAAAGCCTCTACGATCTGCGCGTGGCGCAGAAGAAAGCGGGGAAATCGATCAAGGCGCTTCCCAGGCTGAAGCATCCTGAGGGCATTCCCGCGTGATTAAGGGTGAAGGTTTGACTCAAAGCGCCTTGATCTCTTCGCTCCCTGCGAGCTTGTACTGCAAGTCGCCCAGGAGGCAGAACGGTGCCGCAACGGCTCCCCAAGCCAGCGTGCCCGGGACCACAACAAGCCCTAACGGTGCGGCCGGCGAGAACGGCCACTCGTGCCCGTGGCGCAGCCCAGCGAGCATGCCCTTTCCGAGCGATGCCAGCGCATGGCCCCTCGTCCGGTGGATGCGAATGCGCGAAAGCGTAGACCGGGCAATCTTCACCCCGCGCTGGTACTTGGTCTTGACGGCAATCTCATCAACGTCGATTCCTATGCAAGTTGAATCGGGCCATCCGCGGTCCAGCCAGTCCATCGATGAAATCGTTTATGGCCGGAAAGATTGACCTCGCGCTAACCGGCGCGACCCTGGTCCAATAGCGCGGCGGAGCGCCACTCCTGATAAACTGCCCTCTTCACCCTCATGAGCTTCCTCGACGAAAAATTCTCCCTCAAGAACAAAGTGGCGGTGGTGCTGGGTGGCACCAGCGGCATCGGCCAGGCGATCGCGCGCGGCTTCGCTCGCGCCGGAGCCACCACCATCGCGAGCAGCCGCGACCGTGACCGGGTCGAAGCCCAGGCGGCGGATCTCGAGTCGCTGGGCTCGAAGACGCTGCGCATCCCGAGCGATGTCCAGGACCGCGGCAGCCTGCAAAGCTTGTGTGACGAGGCCGTGCTGGCATTCGGACAAGTCGACATCCTGGTGGTCACTTCGGGCCTGTTGAAAAAAATGCCCAGCGAGGACGTTCCGGATGAAGACTGGACGCGCATTGTGGATGTCAATTTGAACGGCACGTTCCGCGCGAACCAGATTTTCGGACGGCAGATGATCAAACAGCAGCGCGGATCGATCATCAACATCGGCTCCATGACCAGCTTCGTCAGCTTCAGTGAGGTCGCGGCTTACGCGGCCAGCAAAGGCGGCGTACTGATGCTGACGCGAACGCTGGCCTGCGAGTGGGCCAGACATAACGTGCGTGTCAACGGAATTGCGCCGGGCGTGTTTCGAACGCCGCTCAACACCAAGGTGCTCGACATTCCGGAACGCTTCGCCGCCATCGCCGGCCGCACGCCTATGGGCCGGGTCGGCAACGTGGAGGAACTCGTCGGTGCCGCAATTTTTCTCGCTTCCGACGCATCCTCGTTTGTAACCGGTGAAATGCTGCCCGTCGACGGCGGATTCTTAGCCAAGGGTATTTAAGAAACCGCCTGGCCTTTGCTATCATTGACCTTTCGTTCTTTTGTTCAGCTCTTCGGCGTTCTGCCGGTTCTCACGTTCAAAAGAATTGGTTCAGCACCACTGGAGGGAGTCGAAAACGCGCCATGAGTCTGCTCTGGATGGCAGTCATCACCGTGATGGTTCTACAGGCCTCCGTGTTCTTCACGACCATCTATCTTCACCGGTCGAAGACTCACCGGGGGCTCGAATTGCATCCCGCCGTGGATGTGCTGATGCACCTGGAACTGAGCCTGTTTACCGGTATTGTGCCGCGCGAGTGGGTCGCGGTGCATCGCAAACATCATCACTTCTCGGATCAGGAAGGTGATCCGCACAGCCCGTATCTTCGCGGCATGTGGACGGTGCTATTCGGCAACTTCTTCTTTTACCGGAAGGAGAAGTCGGACCCGGCCACCATCGCCAAGTACACGCCGGATTGGAAAGATGACATCCTGGACAAAGTGCCCGGCATGCACTACGCCGTGCTGGGGGGACTCGCTCTGTTCACGCTCGCATTCGGCTGGGTGTGGGGACCGGTGGCCTGGTTCACGCACGTGGTCGCTTACATCATGCTGAACTCCACCATCAACAGCGTCTGCCACATGGTGGGTTACCGGAATTACGACAACACCGCCACCAACCTCCAATGGGTGGCGTTCCTTACCGGCGGCGAAGGCCTGCACAACAACCACCACGAATTTCCCACCTCCGCGCGTTTCTCTTGGAAGCACCGCGAAATCGATCCCGCCTGGCCGGTAATCCGCCTGCTCGAGGGTCTGCGCCTGGCCAAAGTCCGCAAACTGCCCATGGCGAAGGCTGCGTAAACGGGCGGGTGGAGGAACCAGCTACAGCGTCTTCAGGTAGGCGATCAAGTCGTCTTTCTCGTCGTCAGACAGCATTTCTTTGTACGCCGGCATGCCTTTGCCACCCTCGTCTATTTGCTCGCGCACGTTGGCTTCGGTGACCTTTTTGCCGTTGTTCAACTTCTCGCGGCTGAACAGGCCTTTGAGGCCGGGTCCCATCTTCTTGTCGGTGCTGTCGGCGTTGTGGCAGACGCTGCATTGCTGAAAGACGTCTTTGCCTTTGTCGGGGTCGCCTTTCTTGTCTCCGGCGAAAGCCAGAGTGCAACCGCACGAGAGCGCCAGAACGGTAATAAACGCACATTTTCTCATAGGAATGAGATCTCCTGCTGAACGGACA
>Ga0335077_10003424_pt1 | contig 19165 bp, 12 predicted proteins | sample Lox_Sample_31_FD_207151 | JGI IMG/M metagenome (GOLD analysis project Ga0335077, IMG submission 207151) | Soil microbial communities from Loxahatchee National Wildlife Refuge, Florida, United States - Lox_Sample_3.1 | ecosystem: Environmental > Terrestrial > Soil > Wetlands | place: USA...
TGGTCGCGTATCGCGCGGCGGGATCGATGTACTCCTCGCATGGGACCGCGCGTCGAGGTCTGGGATGATACGGAAAATCATCACCGCAGCGCTGCTGATAGGCCTGCAGTGTGTGGCGTATAGCGGCACGAGCGCACCGAACGAGCCGCGTATCCTGTTGATCGGCGTGGACGCCGTTCCTTACCGAGTGGTGGCGAAGCTCACGGCGCCGGGACTGGGCGGGCGGGCGCTATTCCAAGGCTTCAAGGGACCGAGTGCGATGATCTCGACGTTTCCGTCCGACACCCATGTCGCCTGGGCCGGCATGTTGGAGCCATTCGGGGTGAAGAAATCGCACGGGTATCAGCCCCGGTATTTCGACAATCGAACGCGAGAAGTCAGCGGTGGCTTGAGCCTGACCGAAACGCCGGCGCCGTGGGAAGCGTTCTTCGACTGGCGGCTGAGAGGGATGATCACCGCCGCCATCGCCTACGGATGGCCGAAGAAGTACAGCCGCGACGAATTGAGGCAAGGCTTGGACACCTTTATCCAGTCGGGCAAGCGCTTCTTTGCAATGTACATCGTATCCACCGACGCCATAGCGCACATTTACGGTCCGGCCGCGTTGGAGGAGTTTCTCGTCGACCTGGATGCGAGCCTGCGTGCCCTGCATCGCGACCATCCGGAGATACCGTTCTACACGGTGTTGATCTCGGACCACGGTGTGGCTACCGGCCAGCCGCTCAGGAACACGTGGCCTGCGCTGCGCGAGGCGATGCAGCAGGCCGGGTTGCGGGTGTCAGAACGGCTGGAAGGGAACAACACCGTCGTATTCGTCCCGTACGGTCTGCTCAGCAGCTTCGTGATGCACACCGCTCCGGGGGCCGCGGCTCGGGCCGCGAAGCTGGCTGTTGCGGTGCCCGGCGTGGACCTGTGCGTGACGCCAGACCCAACGGGCTGGCGAGTGCAAAACAGCGCGGGCAGCGCTCTGATCTCCAAGCGCCAGGGCTCGACCGAAATGCTGTGGAGCTACCGGCCGCAGGATGGCGACCCGCTCCGCTACGCACCGGTGGTGGCGAGATTGCGGCAGCGGGCGCTCGGGCACGTCGACGGCGAGTGGTTCTCCGACGCGTCCTGGTTTGCTGCGACCAAGGATGAGTTCTACCCGGACGGCCTTTATCGTCTCGCGGGGAGCCTCGAGGCGGTAGAGAATCCGGCGTCCGCGGTGTGCTCGGTGGCCCCCGGCCACATGTTCGGCTGGCTGAGGACCGAGTATATCGCCCGCGCCACCGTGGGGCGGCTCAAGTGGACGCATGGCGCGCTGTTCCACGACGCCAGCCTCGGTTTTGTGCTGACAGACCTGCCCGGCTGGCAGGCACCGGACGCGGCGCGGTTCAACGAGGCCCTGCTACCGCTGGCCGACATCGTGCAGCGCGGCATCGCGCTACACTGAGCTCTCGCACTGACTCAAACAACGGCAGACTTGGTGGAGCGCGCTGAGCATGGCCCTTGTCTCGGACGAAGCCTATCAGATGCATGTCCTGCAGGGCGTGTCGCGCACGTTCGCTTTGACGATCCCGCAGCTGCCGGAGCAGCTGCGCAGCGTCGTGGCCAACGCGTACCTGCTGTGCCGCATCGCGGACACGATCGAAGACGAGGCCGCGCTGGACGCTCAGCGCAAGCGACGTTTCGCCGAGCAGTTCATCGACGTCGTCGCCGGCCGCTCTCCCGCCGAGTCGTTCGCAGACGGCCTCCATGTGCTGCTGTCCGGCAACACCAGCCAGGCGGAGCGGGACCTGATCCGCAACAGCGCGGCGGTCATCCGCGTAACCCATGGCTTCACACCAGCTCAGCGCGCGGCGTTGGAACGGTGCGTCGCGATCATGGGCGAGGGCATGGCCTGGTTCCAGGTCAACCAGAGCAGGGACGGGCTCCCCGATCTGCCGCATCTCGATGCCTACTGTTACTACGTCGCGGGGGTGGTGGGCGAGATGCTGACCGAGTTGTTCTGCGACTACTCCAAGGACATTGCACGCAACCGGTTGCAGCTGCTGGCGTTGGCAGTCTCGTTTGGGCAGGCCCTGCAGATGACCAACATTCTGAAGGACCTCTGGGAGGATCGCGGTCGGGGTGCATGCTGGCTGCCGCGGGACATATTCCTCGAGTTCGGGTTCGATCTGAAGAACCTCTCCGCAGAGCGCCACGACGCCGCCTTCGCGCGTGGCCTGCGCAAGCTGATCGGTATCGCCCACTGGCATTTGCGCAATGCCCTCGCCTACACTGTGCTGCTTCCGCGCGCCGAGCGAGGTTTGCGCAAGTTCTGCCTGTGGGCCATCGGCATGGCGCTCCTCACTCTGCGGAAGATCCACAGCAACCCGGCATTCAGCGCTGGGCAACAAGTGAAAATTGCGCGTCGCAGCGTGGCGGGCACGATATTGGTGACCAACGCGTTCGTGACGCGCGACCGCATGTTGCGCCGGCTGTTCGACCTCGTTGCCGCGGGGCTTCCGCCCGCTGTCGCGACGGCTCAGTGGGGCTTGTCGCGCCCGGGACCCCGCGCGGGACGCGCAGCCATCGCCGCACCAGCGGACGCCACGGCGGTCACGAGCGGCGACTGGAGCGCGTAGGAATGAAGACCACTCCCCGTGTGGACCTCTCGGGCCGCCTGTGCAGTCGCGCCACAGCCGGCGCGAGCGCTCGCAGCGGCCTCTGCCGCCGCGCGGAGAGCGCATCGACAGACGGCTGAGCCATGCGGACCAGTTTCGTTCCGGACAGCCTGACCAGCCCGCCGTCTCTGGACCCGGGCCGCACCGGCCGGCAGGAAGCGCGCGTCGATCCGACCGCCCCGGCCGAGACCGCATTGCGGGGCGCAGTCGCGGTGGCGCGCGACGCGCTGCTTTCCCTGCAACATCCGGAGGGGCACTGGGTGTTCGAGCTCGAAGCCGACTGCACGATTCCCGCCGAGTACATCCTCATGATGCATTTCATGGATGAGATCGACGTGGCATTGCAGGCGAAGATCGCGGCGTTCCTGCGCGCCCATCAGGATGCGCACGGCGGATGGTCGCTCTACCGGGGTGGCCGTTTCGACCTCAGCTGTTCGGTCAAGGCGTATTACGCGCTGAAGCTCGCGGGCGACGCCCCCCACGCCGCGCACATGCGCGCCGCGCGGGAGGCGATCCTCCGTCACGGCGGAGCGGCGAGGAGCAACGTGTTCACGCGCCTGACCTTGGCCGTGTTCGGCCAAGTACCGTGGCGCGCGGTCCCCATGGTCCCGGTGGAAATCATGCTGCTGCCGCGCTGGTTCCCATTCCATCTGAGCAAGGTGTCGTACTGGTCGCGCACGGTCATGGTCCCTCTGGCGATTTTGTACAGCTTGAGAGCGCGGGCCAAGAATCCGCGCCAGCTGGGCATCGCCGAATTGTTCACTACGCCGCCAGAGCAGGAAACAGGCTACTTCCCGGCGCGCTCGCTGTTGAATCGCGTCCTATTGCGCCTTGAGCGCCTGGGCAGGCTGCTCGAGCTTGCCGTCCCCAGCCGGGTCCGTCGCCACGCCCTCAAACGCGCGACCGCGTGGTTCCTCGAGCGGCTCAACGGAACCGATGGGCTGGGCGGCATCTTTCCGGCGATGGTCAATGCCCATGAGTGCCTCGCCCTGCTGGGCTACGCGCCGGATCATCCGCATCGGGTGTCGACCAAGACGGCGCTCGAACGCCTGCTCGTGACGCGCGAAGACAGTGCGTACTGCCAGCCCTGCTTCTCCGTCGTTTGGGACACCGGCATTGCTTGCCAGGCGCTGTATGAGGCTGAAGGGCGGCGCGCCACGCCGGAGGTCCTGCGCGGTCTAGACTGGCTGCTGGAGCGTCAGTTGCTCGATGCGCCGGGGGACTGGCGGGAGTACCGCCCGCGCCTGGCCAGCGGCGGCTGGCCCTTCCAATTCGGCAACATTCACTATCCGGACATCGACGATACCGCGATGGTCGCGTGGGCGATGCACCTGGTCGACGCTCCGCGTTATCGAGGCCGTGTGGAGCGCGCCGCACAGTGGGTGTCCGGGATGCAGTCGAAGAACGGCGGCTTTGGCGCGTTCGACGCCGACAACACCCATTACCATCTGAACGAGATCCCGTTCGCCGACCACGGCGCGTTGCTGGATCCACCCACCAGCGACGTCACCGGGCGGTGTCTCGCCTTGCTGGGGCCGCTGGGTCCGGCCTATCAGGGAGCCGTAAGGCGCAGCCTCGCTTTCTTGCGCGCAGAGCAGGAGAGCGACGGCTCGTGGTTCGGGCGTTGGGGGACAAACTACATCTACGGGACCTGGTCGGTCCTGAGCGGGTTGGAGCGGGCCAGTGTGACCGCTGAAGAGCCGTACGTCCAGCGCGCGGTAACCTGGTTGAAGCGCGTACAGCGCCGAGACGGCGGCTGGGGCGAGAGCAACGACACTTATCTGTATCCGGAGCGAGCCGGGCAGCACCATACCAGCACCGCATTCCAGACGGCGTGGGCGATGCTGGGGTTGATGGCGGCCGGCGAGGTCGATTCGCCGGAGGTCGCGCGGGGTGCCCAATACCTGTTGCGCGCCCAACAGCCGGACGGACTGTGGAGCGATCCCGACTTCACCGCGCCCGGTTTTCCTCGCGTCTTCTATCTCAAGTACCACGGCTACGACAAGTATTTCCCCCTATGGGCGCTGGCGCGCTATCGCAACCTCCGGACGCGGCGCCGCGGGTGATAGGGCTGGTTACGGCGCTGCCCGTGGAGGCCCGGGGTCTGGCCGGCCGACTCGAACCCGGAGCGAGCGCCCGGCTGGCGGGAAACGGCCGGTTGCGCCTCTGCGGCATCGGTAGCGGCAATGCGCGCGCGGCGGCGATGACGCTCACCGACACCGGCGTGACCGCGTTGATCAGCTGGGGGAGCGCGGGCGGGCTCGATCCCCGGCTGCGGGCTGGAGACCTTATTCTGCCCGTGGCGGTCGTCAGCGCCGCAGGACGGCGATTCGCGGTTGCGAGCGACTGGCGCGCGCAGGTGCATGCCCTCGTGTCCCGCCAGCTCGAAGCGCAAGCGGGGATCCTCTTGGAAAGCCCGGGTCCAGTGACGACGCCGGAGCAGAAGCGGGCCCTGTTCAACCGAACTGGCGCGGTTGCGGTCGACATGGAAAGCGCGGCCGTCGCGGAGATCGCCGCGTTGCGTGGGCTGCCTTTCCTGGCGATCCGCGCGGTCTTGGACCCTGCTTCGCGCGCAGTGCCGCAGTCGGCATTGATGGCGGTGGACGGCTCTGGTCGCGTGCGTGTCAGAGCGCTGCTGCACGGAGTGCTGCGGCGTCCGCTTGATCTCGCGGGGATCGCTCAACTGCTATGGGATCTGCGGGCCGCCACCGCTGCGCTCGCGGCGGCGGCCCGGCTCGCCGGCCTGCGCTGCACTCCGAGCGGGATAGGCCTGCGATGAAGACGCTGGTCACCGGCGCCTCGGGTTTCGTCGGCTCGGCGGTGGTCCGCCGGCTACTCCTCGCAGGGCACGCGGTGCGCGTTCTTCTGCGCGCGGGCAGCGATCGTCGCAATGTGGACGGGTTGCCGGTGGAGATTGTGTTCGGGGATCTCGGCGATCGCCCATCACTCGAGCGGGCGCTCGTCGATTGCGAAGCGTTGTTCCATGTGGCGGCCGACTACAGGCTCTGGGTGCCCGATCCACAGACCTTGTATCACACCAACGTAGACGGCACCGTCCAGATCATGCGGGCGGCGTTGGACGCGGGTGTTCGCCGTATCGTCTACACCAGCAGCGTCGCCACGCTGGGTTCGACTCGAGACGGCCGGCCCGCCGACGAGGATACCCCGGTGTCGGCTGCCGACATGATCGGGCACTACAAGCGCTCGAAGTTTCTGGCGGAGGCACAGGTCAGGAAAATGGTGCAGGAGCTGGGGCTGCCTGCGGTGATCGTCAATCCCTCAACCCCGATAGGCCCGCGCGACGTCAAACCGACGCCAACCGGGCGCATGATCCTCGATGCAGCAACGGGAAGGATGCCGGCGTACGTCAACACCGGCCTCAACCTGGTGCACGTGGACGATGTTGCAAATGGACACTTGCTCGCTCTCGAGCGCGGGGTGATCGGTGAGCGCTACGTCCTGGGCGGACACAACATGACGCTCCAGGAAATCCTGTGCGCCGTCGCCGCACTCGTGGGGCGGCAGCCGCCCCGCGTGCGCGTGCCGCACAATCTCGTCCTGGCCATTGCGCATGCAGCCGAAGCGTGGGCGCGCGTGACGGGTGCAGCCGAGCCACGCGTCACCGTCGACGGTGTGCGGCTGTCCAAGAAGTACATGTTTTTTTCCAGCGACAAGGCCCGCCGCACCTTGGGACTGGTGACGCGTCCGGTGGAAGAAGCGCTGGCGGACGCCCTGGGATGGTTCCGGCAAAACGGCTATCTCGACCGAGGGCGATCGAGCCGGCAACGCTCGAGCGCCTCGGCGCGAAAAGATTTGCAAGCCTAGCCCGGATATCTCATGAAGACGCCCCCGGACATGACGCATGCGCTGATGCGTAAGCGATGCAGCCGATCCGAGCCGGGTACGCTTTGTACCAGCGGGTTACTCGGGCGCTGGCGGCCGCAAGCGGTAACGTGTCGCAGCCCGACCCCGAGTCCCTCATGAAATATCCGGGCTAGCCGGCGCCGCGGCGCTGGAGAAGTTGCTGGAAGCGCGCCGTCCTCACTTCACTCATAGGCGGGCGGCGCAACGAAAGCCTGATACTCCCGCTCGAGCAACTGTGCGAAGCGGATACAAGTCAAGTCCGCGTATTGCGGCCCGACGATCTGCACTCCCACAGGCAGGCCGGCGGCGGTCATGCCCGCCGGAGCAACGGTCGACGGCAGGTTTGCCATCCCCGGGTAGCCGGCCCAGAACATCTGCGTGGTGGAGGGCTGCGGGGTGCCGTTCACCGTGACCATGCGCTCCCAGCGTTCGCCCTGATGATCGTGCGGAAACGCCGCCGTCGCCGCTGCCGGGCACAGGAGCAGGTCGTAGTGCTCGAAGAACTGGGCCCATTTGAACCGCATCCGTTGTCGAATTTCGTCCCACCGCAGCCAATCGCGGTGAAACATCGTGTTCGCCTTGACCATCCAGGCGTAGTAGTTGGTATCGTCTGGCTGCACGTCGCGCGCCGCTTCCAGGTTGCGCGCAAAGACCTCGTCAGTCTGATTTCTGCTGGTGGCGGCTCGCAGAAGCTGGATGTAGACATGGTGCGCCTCGGCGGGTTCGATATCGGGACGCGCACGATCGCTCACTGTCGCTTTGACCCTTCCGAGGAAATCGGCTAAGGCCTGAATGCGATCCTGTACGCTTCGATCCACTTCGGCGGTCGCTGTGGTGAGCATGACGGCGATCCTGAATTGCCGCAGGGACGTCTTCGCGGCGCGGGGCAGGTCCAGCCGCCACCCCCGTCCGTCGATCGCATCGGGGCCCGCCATGACTCCGAGTGCGAGCGCCAGGTCGTCGGCGCTTCGCGCCAGCGGCCCGATCGCCGCAATGTCCTGAGTGGCGAGGCGTCCTGGGAGCGACTGCCCGTCCGGGGCGCAAATTCCCCAGGTCGGCTTGTGCCCGTACACGCCGCAGTAATGGGCCGGGTTGCGGATCGACGCGCCGATGTCGCTGCCTGCCTCCAGGCCGGTGATGCCCGCGGCGAGAGCGGCCGCAGATCCGCCCGAAGACCCCCCAGGCACGCGCGACAGATCCCAGGGGTTGTTGGTGGTCCCGTACACGGCGTTGAACGTCTGCCAGTCGGCTAACATCGCCGGCACGTTGGTCTTGCCGAACAGCACGGCCCCGGCATTCCTGAAGCGATCGACGGCCAGCGCGTTGCGCTTGGGATAATTGTCCTTGAGCTGCGGTAATCCCCAGGTGGTCGGCATGCCGATGACGTCGAAGGATTCCTTGATGGTCATCGGCACCCCGTGCAAGGGACCCCAGAGTTCGCCCTTGGCAAGAGCCGCGTCTGCCGCGCGCGCCCGCTTGCGGGCTGCCCTCAGATCGGTCGCGATAATCGCATTGATGCGCGGGTTGTACTGGTCCATTCGCGCGACATACAGATCGAGCAACTGCTCGCTGGTCAGCTTGCCTCGACGAATGCGCGCAGCCAGCGCCCTGGCCGACAGGAACGCGAGCGGGTCCGGCATGGGTCTTCTCCCTGCGGGTCTTGATCGGGGGCTCAATCTAACACCGGCACCTGCGACAGCGCGAGGGGTCGGGCCCGAAATCAATGCTGCCGAGCCGCGCCGGAGGATCTCGCCGACGGGTGTGACGTCTTGCTCCAAGCCATGTCGAGATTTCTATGGACGACTTGACTCGCCACGAACCAATCCCTGCGCGGGTCCGCGGCTTCGCAACCCCGTGCATCCGAATCAGCTCGGCGTGCCGCCGTGATTTTCGGGGGGTGCGACACCCGCCGGGACCTTATACCGATTGTAGGACCAGAGGTATTGGGCCGGGCACTTCCGGATGAGCCGCTCGAGCCCGCGGTTGAGCTGACGCGTTGGCGATTCACCCGGCTCAGGGGGCGGGAGCGGCTCGAGATGAATCCGGTAACCCCTGCCCTGTGGCAAGCGCTCGCAGAACACGAGAACCACGACGGCCTCCGTGCTGTTCTGCAGCCGGTGCGTCAGGGTCATCGTGTAGGCGGGACGGCCGAAGAACTCGGTCCACTCGCCTTGGCCCTTACTGGGCACCTGGTCCGGAAGGATGCCGACCCATTCGCCGTTGCGTAGTGCGCGCAACAACGTGAACACACCTTTCGTATCTGCGGTCGCGAGCCGGACGTCGCCGCGAGCCCGGCCGGCTCGTATCAAGGGCTCGAGCCCACTTTGCCTCGGCGGCCGGTACATCGCCGTGATGGGCGCACGGGTCGTGGCATACTGGGCGGCAACTTCGAAAGAGCCCAGATGGGGCGTGAGGTAGATGATGCCCTTGCCCTGCGCCCGCGCTTCGTCGACCAAGGCCTTCCCCTCGACGTCTTGGACGAGGCTGACCACCTCGTCCTGGGGCCGCGTCCAGAGCCACGGCATCTCGAGGAGCGTTTTACCGGCCTCGGCGATCGCCGCGCGGCGCAGCTGCGGATCGTCGTAGCCCGCGAGACGCATATTCTGTTCGAGCCTTCCGCGTTCGCGGGACGACAAGGCGAACACCAGGCGACCCAACGCGGCGCCTAGCGACTGTACCGTGCGCAACGGAAGAGCGGCGATGATTCGGAAGAGAAAACGCATCGGCAGCGCGGGCCGTTTCGCAGACGCTGGAGAGCCGCCGGCGGCTTGGAGGTATGTGGAGATGGACGGCCGGCCCTTGGCTGGCATCCGGGAACGTCCGCCGGCCCGGCGCCGGCACCCGGCCCGGGCACAAACCGCGAGCCTACGATCGTCATGGTATATTTCCCCTTTACGAGTCGCAACCCACCAATGGATGCGCACCATGAGTTCGTACGATTACATCAAGCAAGTGCTCATTGAAAAGCATGACGTCAAGCCGGACGCGATCAAGCCCGACGCCACGCTTGCTGAGCTCGGGCTCGATTCTCTGTCCGCCGCCGAGCTGATGTTCGACGTCGCAGACAAGTACGGGATCGATATCCCGGACGAGCGCGCGAACTTCACGACGCTGGGTGACGGCGCCGCCCTGGTCGACGAACTCATCCAGACCAAAGGTGCTTGAACCAGCCAGCGCTGCCCGCCGACGCGTATTCGTCACCGGCGTCGGGTTGATCTCGCCGCATGGTGGCGAACCGGAGGAGGTGTTCGAGCGGTTGTACGCGGGCGAGTCTGCGATCCGCAAGGTTCACAGTGGGACTACCGAGTTCGGGGCCGATGCCCTGCTTGCGCGGGCCGAGTGTGATCCCGCCGGCGTGATTCCGAAGACCCAGCTCTTGCTCATGGACCGGGTCTCGCAGATGGCGGTGGTCGCCGCCCATCGCGCGCTGCGTGCTGCGAAGCTGCTCGTGGAGGACCGAGGCCCCTCCACCGCCGGCGTCTACATCGGCTGCGGACTGGGTGGTTCGAACGCGATCCAGGAGGCCTACCGGTCCTACTACGAGCGTCACATCCGGAAGGTCAAACCGAGCACCGTTCCTCTGATCATGACCAATGCGCCGGCCAGCCATATCTCGATGCGCTACAGGATTCTCGGTCCCTCGCTCACCTACTCGATCGCTTGCTCATCGTCCGCCGTGGCGATCGGCGAGGCCTTTCGCGCGATCCGCGATGGCTACCTGGACTGTGCCCTAGCGGGTGGGACCGAGTCGATGCTGAACGACGGAGCGCTCGTGGCCTGGGACGGACTGGGCGTGCTGGCGAAGGAACATGCCGATGGAGCGGCGGCATCCAGCCGTCCGTTCAGCAAAGACCGCACCGGGTTCGTCCTCGGGGAGGGTTCCGCGGCGATCGTGCTGGAAACGCAGGAAGCGATGCGCGCGCGCGGTGCGCAGCCCATTGCCGAGGTGGTGGGCTACGGCGCTTCCAGCGACGCGCACAATCTCACGCAGCCGGCCGTCGACGGGCAGGTGCGCGCCATGCGCGCCGCGCTCGCGGACGCCGGGCTTCAGCCGGAGCGGGTCGGGTATATCAACGCGCATGCCACCGCTACCCCGGCGGGGGACAAGATCGAGATCGATGCGATCAAGCAGACGTTCGGGGACCATGCCCGTCGCCTGGCGGTGAGCGCGACGAAATCGATGCACGGACACCTGGTCGGCGCGGCAGGAGCGCTGGAATTCGCCATCACCGTGCTGGCGCTGAACAAGCGCCGTCTGCCGCCCACCGCGAATCTGACCATGCCCGACCCGGAGTGCGATTTGGATTGCGTGCCGTGCGTGGGACGGCAGGCGCCGAACCTCGAGTACGCGCTGTCTAACTCCTTTGCGTTCGGCGGGTCGAACGCGGTGCTCGTCGCGCGTCGAGCGTGACGCTGCAGCAAAGTCAACCGTTAATCACTGCGCGATAACTTGGCGCTCAACGGGTGGCGTCCACGTTCAGGGCTTCTGGGCGAACTTTATGAGATCTGCCATCGTGAAAGTATTGAAAACGTCGACGCCTTCTCCCTCCCTGGCTCCGAACTCGGAGGACGGTTTCCACGTCGGATTCTGCGAGAGAAATGAGTTGCGGTCGCCGGTCATGAGCCCGACGAACACTTCAGTCACAATCCTGCCCCCGACGGAGCCGAGTCTCACAGGGACGGCGTCCTTTTCCTGGTCCCCCGCCTTGTCCAAGGCCTGCCTCCATTCATAGGCCGCTTCTGCTAGCACGTAGTACCAAAGCGGCGCATTCCCCTCGAAGCTGGGCCCAACGGCGCTGATGCTCTTGTTGCTCTCGAAATCCGCAGCGGTCGCCTTGCCGACCTTCAATTTTTCTTCGGGGACGACTGGCGCGCCCATGAACTGCGCAACCGCTTGACCTGAGGGCAGTCCCATGCGAGCGCCGCGCAACAGGTTTCGATGCGCCAGGTTGGCAATCTCGCCGGGCTGCGCGAACTCACGCAGGGACCCGAGGGGGTTAACCAATGACGCGTCGATCTTGTAGGCTGGCTGGACTCTGTTTCTCCCCAGCCCGACCACCGGGAGCTTATCGCCCCCCGGGAGTTCCGCATTCGGACTATCAAAGTTAAAGAACAGAGTCCAATCGATGGCAAAGTCGGACCGCACACTGTGGAACCCGCTCAGACTCTCGTTGTTCGGCTCAGGAGAGAAGAGGAACTTCCGCCCGTCCAGCCCTTCGATCTCACCTTGTATTGGCGCCAGCTTCTTGTTGAGGCGGTAGACGGGCCGCACCATCGAATGGCCGAAGCGATAGACTGCGGCCGTGAATTCGATGGGTATGAAGGGCTCGTTTTCCCAGTGGAACAGACGGAGTTGGGGTTTGTCTTCCAGGAGTGTCTTACGGCTCCGTAGATGCGGAAGCACGTCATACATCATTTTCATACCAACTATTTTCGGAAGGAAGTCGAACAACACGATCCATTGGTAATGCCAACGAACTGCTTGCTGGGTGGTTTGGAAGTCACTGCTCCCTAGCGCGCGTGCAACGTTGTTATGGAAACGCAGAAACACTCCATGCAATTGGGACACGATGACATTCTCGTCGTTGCGCTTGTCTCCTATCAGCGCGCATTCATTGAACCGTGGCAAATCGCATGGTTGGCCTGGGACCCCTTGGTCCAGTTGCCTGCCCAACGCCATTCTGATTCTGGTGCCGTCCGCATCCGGATCGTAGAGGTAGGGTTGGTCATCAGGGCCGCGGCCGTAGACACTATCCAGGTCGAAGCGGGGCGTTCGGTAGTCGACGAGCCCGTCGGGATCGTTCTGCTTCTGCAGGCTGCTCGCCGGGTCAAACGTCAGGTCGTGATCGATGAATTGACCGAGATAGGTGTACCCGGCGGCGATGCCAAAATTCTCTTCGTCATCGACTTTCGTGTCTGGCGTGATCTTGTCCTCCGGTTCTGCCGTCATTTGTTCTGCGAGCTTCTTTAGATCTGCGTCTTGAAACTCAGCCGCTGGCAGCGACCGGAACATGCGTCCATACCGGCCCTCGAAGAACGGCGATCGGCGCGGCACATCCACACCTCGGTCGGCCGCTCCGTGGGAGTGTGCAGAGGAAAGCTTGGGACGGTCGTTTGGCATTTCTTCCTCCCTTCGGTTCTCTCGAGTCCAAAACACACTTGGCGGCAGGAAGTCTGGTGCAGCGAGATCCCTGCCGCCATCGCCGCATCGGCGGCGGGCAATTAGCTGATCATTATTCGGGTGCCGCCCACCGTTTTCCAATAGCCGACCTCAATGTTCTCGGGCTTTGCGGGTTGTCCGCCTTGTGCGGGCTGCGCGGGCTCCCCGTAGATGATGAATGTCAGGGTTGCCAGATCCCAAATCTGACCGACGTCGTACGGCGCCTCTCCAGATTCATCTTTCAATCTTTCCTCAGTCTTGTCTATAACGCCCGTTGACGGGTGGTTGTAGCTGGTGATGGTGCCATCCGCGGCCACGGTGATGACGATTTTGATATTTGAATCCCCCTCCATCTGGGCGAAGTTTGCGTTGAGCAACGTTTTGTCCGGCAACGTGGGCGCGTAGAGCTTAAACGAATACTTTTTTTCGTCTTTCTTAGGGTCTGGGTTCGGGTTTGCGGTCATCTTTGCCATTTTGGTCTCCTTGCGAATCGATAGCGGGTTAGAAGAACACTAGAAGTACAACGACAATCGCACCCAGAAGCTCCTCTCGGGAAGAAAAGTCGTGGGCACGCTTTCGGAACGACGAAAGTCGTCGTCCCTGAAGAGGAATTTCTGATCCGTAAGATTTCTGGCCTCGAAACTGACAATACCTCTACGCTGCGGCAGCCAGTACGAGATCGACGCATCGACCAAGTTGAAGTCATCGGAGCCAGTGAGCAAGGTCTGAGCAAACGCGGGCGGGCGCTCCACGCTTTGATTCACGTGATTGAAACCTATGCCGAATGACAGTCCGCTGGGAAAATTCAATCTGGCCACGAGGGGCACCATCAAGGTCTTGACGCTCGTTACCAGTGGATCGGTGGGGTCGATCGGGTCGCGTTCGAAAGTGTCGTAACTGGGCTGAAATGCGATCGTCAGGCGGCGGCTGGCTTGCCAGTAGACGTAGCCTCGCAATGTACGCTCCGTTCGAGACTCGAACTGGTAGACCAGTTGTCCGCTGGCGTCCACTACCCCGATTGGTGTCTGAAGGCGCCGCTGAACCCCGTCGGCGCCAGCATAGACGCTGGAGCCGAGTCTGCCATCTACGCCTAGTCCGATGACGCTGGTCTTGGTGCCGTTAAAATCGTCGAAGAATTGGTTGAACCCAGCGATCTCGGTTGGTTCGAGGGTCTGATTCTGGATGAGGAAACGCTTGGTGGTCTGAAACGCCGCGAACCGGACGGCGACGCGGTCGCTGAGTTCCCAGCGCAGACCAAACTTGGGATTGACGCGATCGGAGTCAATCGGGAAATTCTTCAGCGACTCGAAGCTCGCGCCTAGAGTCCAGGTCAAAGATCTCCACAAAGTCCCCCGCCCGTAAGCGTATAGCTGGGCCTGCTCGGGCTTTGTTTGCTCGAGAACGGTGAAAGTCACCGGAACGGTCAGGTCGGTGAAGTCTATCGTCAGATCCTGGTCTATGCTGCCTACGCTGCCGCCGACGATCAGGTTAACGCGGTCCCATAGCTGGATGTACTGCACCTCGGCCTGGAATCCGTTGCTCACTCCCTGGATGGCTAAGTTGCTGACGTTTGGCATCGAGTCAGTGTTTTGATCATCCCTCTGGGTGGCGATGAGCGAGGCGATCAAGTGGGAACTCGAACTGGGCCGCAAATGCAGCCCGATGCGTTCCGAGTCTTGCGCGACGTCGTTCTGGGCGTTAGGGGAGAAGTTAGCAGGGTCGAAATCGACGCCAAGATCGCCGAAGCTGAGGAGGTTACGCTGCAGTTCGAGCTGTACGCTTACATCTTGCGCCAGCGCAGCCTGAGTGAAAATGTCGAAGGCGCGCCGATTGTAATCTTGATTCTGCCGGGATCCATCAGTACTAAAAGTGCATGCGCCAAGACTATAGGCAAGCGGACCTTGCGTTCCATACAGGGTTGCCTCGGCTCCCGCTTTGCCGTGGTCGCCGCCGAGTCCACTCAGATAGAGGTTCGGGCCGTCGCGCTCGAACAGGCGCATGTACTCGAAATTGGCCAGCTCTGCTGGGCTCGTCCTTCCGATCAAGGAATCGGTGTTGGCCAGGCATGGCCGCACTGGAACGCTGCTGATCGGTTGCAGCATTTGAGCTTGTAGCAGCTCGCTCACCCGGGCAATCTCGTGACGGGGCGTCAACACGTAGCTGTCCGAGAGGAAGCGATGGGCGCTTGAGTTGTCGGGGGCGCTGTCCAGAGAATGAGTCGCGGCGAGTATTCCAAGCTGTTCGAACCCCAGATTGTTGTAGGTCCTCGCCAAACTGACCGTCCTGCTTGCCCTGTCCTCATCCAACAGCAACTTCGAGCGGTATACAGCCGTGTTGTCGTTGAGCTCGATCGACTTTTGGAGCTCGTCGAGAGCTTCAGCCGGGCGGTTCTGGCTTTCCTTGAGGAATGCCTCGTAGAACCAGGGCGTGGGATCCTTCGGATCGAGCTGCTTGGCCAGCCCGAACTGCGTGGCGGCGAGCTTGTCGCGCGTCGGTGTGTTTTCTTCGTAGTATGCTTTGCCCATGTAGCTGCGGAGCAGCGAGTTGCTCGGATCGAGAGCCACTGCGATCTCGATCTGTTCGCGTCCTGCCATGAGGTTGCCCTTGCGGATAGTGGCCAGCCCCAGGCCCAGGCGCGGCAACGGATCGCTCGAATCGCGCGCCATGGCTGCTTCGAAGTCTGTGCGGGCGCTGTTGACGTCGATCTCCGCCAGATGGACGAAGCCCAGGATCGTATGCGCCCGGCTGTCGTTCGGGTTGGCGTTGACGGCAGCCTGGGCCGCGCGCTGCGCCGAGCGGATCTTGCCCAGCGACAGCATCAACTCGGCAACGCGCGTCAGCGCGATAGAGCTGCGCGGTGCGAGTTCCGCTGCGCGCTGGGCGCTGGTGAGCGCGTCCTCGAGCCTAAAACTCGCCTGCTGCGCATAGGACAGCGCAATCCAAGCGCGGGGATTGACCGGGTCGAGTTCGGTGGCGTGCTGTGCCAATGCCGACGCCTTCTGTCTGTCGTTCTTGGCCACGCTGATGACCGACGACAGCGCGTCCGCGTCGCTGTTGTCGGGAACCAGCTTGAGCGAGGCTTCGATGTCAGTTTGGGCTTCGTCCACTCGCCCGATTCGCAGGCGTTGCTCGGCGCGGACCAAGAGACAACGGCTTCTCTCGTCCGGAGCGGGCTGCTCGCACTGTTGGTCAGGCCCGACGCCGGCCCCCGGTTCGCTCAGCGGCGGGTAGTACAGCGCCCACTGGACGGCGTCCACGGGCTTGATCAGCACCTTGATCGTTGGCGGCTCGTCGGGACCAGCCGAAAGAGTTTCGCCGCTACTGAGGATGAACCGCTGCGCGTTCGCCAGGACGTCGGCGCTCACCTTACCTTCGAACACCGCGACCGCGGTCGCAGTGCAGCTCATGCTGACTAGGAACTCGGTGCCTTCGACTGCAGCGTTTACAAACGGCGTGCGGACCTTGAACTTGCGCGGGAAGCGCGTGATGAAGTAGCCGGCGCCGCACGCATCCTTGGGCGTGGTCTCGTCCTGGAAGAACTCGACGACGGTCTCTTCGCCCGCGATGCTGATGCTGACCGTGGAGTTCTGGTCGAGGCGGACGAACTTCTCGGGAAGGATGACCAGCGCGGCGCGGCTGCGCGGTCCGGCGTGGACCGTGTCGCCTTGGCACATGGGCGTATCCAGGCGAGTGACCGCAGACCAGTTCTGCTGTCCAGCCCGACGCAATTCGACGATGCCTTGCATGGAGACGATCCGCGCCACGACGGGCGTGCACGTGGGAGGCGGCTCGACAGCCGTCGCGCGCGTGGACGTCGCACACAGCACTACCAGCGCTGGGACGACGCACCCCAGTGCCAGGCGCGAAGCGCTCGAGACGCCCGACCGCAACATCCTTAACCCCCTCCCAGGCGGGCCTTAGCCGGCCCGTTGAAAGGCTAAGCATGACGACCGAAAGCAAGAGCCATCTAATCGCCTTTTTTTCTTGTATGCAAGCTAACTTTGGATATAGATATGCAATCGGCAAGCTGCGTCATACCGAGCCGTTGGCGAGGCTCTGATCTCACAGAGCAGTGTCAGGAGGACTGGCGGATCGCGCCGCCGCCCCACAGCGGGTTGGCAGACAGCCAGTGCGCGTAGAACGCCGTAGGCCCGTCTTGCGGATAGCGATCGTGGATGGCGCGGAAGCGCTCCAGGGCAGCTTCGCGCCGGCCTCCGCGCAGAGCGTCCAAGGCCAGCGCGAACTCCAGGCAGAGCTGCATGACGTAAGCACTTGCGGACTCGCGTTCGGACACGATCTCGAAAATATGCGTGGGCAGGTTCTTGCCCCTCAGCTGGAACACGCCCAGGTCTCGCACCAGGAGGGTATCGAGGCCGCGGACAACCGGCTCGGCCGCCAGGATGCGCGTACCCAACAGCTTGTTCAGCTCCTGGAGGCGGACCGAAGTCACGACAGTGTCCCCTACGGGGCGGAACTCGAAGTGGTTGATCGCGCCCATCGGACTGGTGGCCACCTCGCCGCCCGAGATGCCGATGCGAGTCGGGAGCCGGAGCGTGGGCGAGGCCGCGTTGAAGCGGTCGACCGCCGTCATCAACTCCAGTGCCGCCCCGGATGCCTTGAGACGCAGACCCTGGTCGGTTTCGGCTCCGGTCCACATCGCCAGGACGGCGTCGCCGATCAAGTCGACAATCGCCCCTTCCTTCTCCGTGATGGGCGGGAACACGGCCTCGAAGTAGCGGTTGAGGAACCGCGCCAGCTGAGACGGGTGCATGCCCTCGGCCAGCGCGGTGAAGCGCTCTGCGTCCGTTGCGAGGCACACCCCATAGACCGGCTCGTTCACCGTATCCAGCTTGGCCCGGTTCTCCAGCAGCCCTTCGATCACGGCGTCCGGAACGAACTTGCCGAACAGCCTGCGCAGCTCGTCGCGCTTGCGCCGCATGTCCCGGTAGTGATACGCCACCGCATACAGGATCCCCGCCGGTGCCTGGAATGCGAGCGGTATGAACAGCGGCAGCCAGATGGCCGCCAGTCGGAACGACAGCAGTGCGAGCCCAAGGTAGGCGGCGCACAGTGCGAACCCGGCGAAGAGGCCGCGCACAGGAGACGGGAGCAGGAGCGCCAGCGCCAGTGCTATGCCAAAACAGCCCGTCACCAGAAGGCGCAACGCGAGCGGCAGGAGCTTTACGCTGGTGCCCGATGCGAGGTTCGCCACCGCCGTGGCCAGGATCTCGCTGCCGCTCAGCTTGACGCCATCGGTGGTGGTGTAAACAGTCGGGTAGTGGTCGTCGCGTTGGGCGGGGGTGAAGTCTACATAGCCGACGATCACCGTTGTGCCGCCCAGCTCACGGGCGACCCGTCCGTCACCGCCTGCGCCCGCTTTGAGCACGTCCGCATAGCTGACGCTCCGGAACGTTCCGGCCTCGCCGTAGAAGTTCAGATAGCGAACCGGGTCGCCGGCGTACAGGTCGACCAGGGCGCGCAGCGCGATGCGGCCTTGTGCAGGCAATCCGGTGCTGTCCGCGCCGTCCAGAGTTTCGTACAAGGCTTCCGCCAGGCTCGGCTGCGATCGAATCAGGTGCCGCAACAGCAGCGACGTCGCCTGTAGTGGGCGCCGCTGTTCGAGCGCGTCTGCCGTGCGCGGCAGCAGCTCGGCGTCCTCGGGTTTAACCTTGGCTATCAAGCGGACGAGCTCCGGGTGCACCTCCGAGGCCGAGCGATGGAGCAGCAAGGCTGGCATGCTCGACATCGGCCCGTCTTCCTGGCTGAAGGTGGCGAACCCGTTGACTCGCCCGGCCATGCCATACGCGAGGCGCAACGGTGCCGCGCCCAGCGCGGATGACTCGATCAACGCGCTGATTTGGGCCGGCCGCTCGAGTGGATCGGTTTGCCTGTCTTTCAGCGCGCGCGTTTGCTTGACCGCGACCGGGTCGAGCCATTGCGCGATGAGTACGTTCCCCGCCGACTCCATTGCGTTGGCCAGTTTGCGGTCTTGCTCCTCGCCCAGGTTCACGGACCTGTCCGAACCGCTCGGAAGCAGTGGGCGAAACGAGATGTCAAGCGCGATGACGCGCGCTCCCGCTTCGGCCAGCGCTTGGACCGCCAGCGCGTGCACGCAGCGAGGCCAGCGCATCACCAGGTGCGGCGGAGGCAACTTCTCGTAGGAGGCGGGCGCGTCGTCGACCCTGAGGTCCGAACACTGGTCCCGAGTCACCGGGTCGCGGGGCAGGGTGATGCGCTCGGACGACTGTTGATCGATGGTCACCAGCACGATATCGTCCGGTGGGGGCTTGGGGCCGCGCAGCTTGAAGAGCAGCCAGAGATCGAAGCTCTCCTGCAGCGGCCAGAGCACCGGTACGAGGGTCAGTGCGGCGCCCAGGATTGTGAGTACGAGGCCGACCGTGAGGGCGTGCCGCCAGGCCACCCAGGAGACCCCTAGGAAGGCGCGCGGGTTCATGCCGAGTGTCGTCGTGCGGCGGGTCGCCGCGCGTATGCCTAG
>Ga0335077_10003425_pt1 | contig 19164 bp, 11 predicted proteins | sample Lox_Sample_31_FD_207151 | JGI IMG/M metagenome (GOLD analysis project Ga0335077, IMG submission 207151) | Soil microbial communities from Loxahatchee National Wildlife Refuge, Florida, United States - Lox_Sample_3.1 | ecosystem: Environmental > Terrestrial > Soil > Wetlands | place: USA...
CGCTGACCGAGCCCAAGGGCAAAGTGCCGCCGTTTGTTGAAGACCTGCTGATGGATCCCGCTCTACGGCGCCGCGACATTCGCCACCTTGCCCCGAAGTTGGCCCCGGTGCCGATGCCCGCAACAGCAGACGCATCACGCGCCGCGACACAGCAGGATTCGCTGTTCTCGCCGCGCGCCGGAAATCCTAAAGTGTTCTCTCGCATCGCCGACTGGGCCGAAAGGTTTCATCCGCCTTCGCCGGAGCCGCTGGAACTGCATCCTTCCGCGGTGCAGAGCTACCGCTCGTGTCCGCAGCGCTATCTTTTCTCGTCGCTGTGGTCGCTGCAGGAGGGACCGAAAGCGACGCTGACGTTCGGGCGCGTGATTCACGGCACGATCCGCCGCATGATGGCGGAGATCAAGAAGGGCAACCGCATTCCGTTCGAGGAAGTGCAGCGCATTTATGAAACGGAATGGTCGAACAAAGGCTACGAAGACGATTACCAAGAGAACGAGTATAAGAAGGACGGGCGGGAGCAGTTGCGTGTATTCCACCAGGCGATGGCCGGCGCAACGTTGCAGATTCTCGAACTCGAAAAACCGTTCGAACTGCCGGTCGAAAACAATGTGATTCTGAAGGGCCGCATTGACCAGATGAACGGGCTGGGCGGCAAAGACGTGGAAGTGGTGGACTACAAAACCGGCAAGCCGCAGAAGCAAAGCGAAGCGCGCAAGGATTTGCAGCTCAGCGTGTATGCCATCGCCGTGAAGGAAATCTTCGAGCGCAATCCGGTCCGGCTGGTTTTTCATTACTTGCAGGACAACGAGCGGCTGGAAACCACGCGCGACACCAAGCAGCTCGACGAAACGCTGCGCATCGTGCAGGAAGTGGCCGCGGACATTCGCGCCGCGAACTTTGCTCCCAAGGAATCTTTCGCCTGCCGGGCCTGCGCTTACCGTCCGATCTGCCCGGCGCACGAAGAGGCGCTCATTTCGTAGGCCATATACGTTCCTTTTGCCCACGCTAGGCCCGAAACCATTGGACAGTAATGAGCTAAACGCAGAAGCGCCTGGCGCGTGGCGCGAATCGGTGTATAGTCCTGCCAATTCAAGAGCCGACTTGTGCCCGCGCTGAAAACTCGCAGCGGGAGGGAGAATCGCGATGAGACCGCTGGAAACTCTAATCTTGCTGGCCCTGTTGCCGGTCGTGCTCGCCTTCTTTCTCCCGAGGAGCCGCCGCGCCAGCTGGCTGGGTTTTCTTCCCTGGGTAGCGTTTGTTCTGACGCTTATTCATCTGCTCGTCGAGAAAAACCGCTGGCAGATGGTGCCCGCGTACGCGCTGGTGGTGCTGACGTGTCTGCTCGCTTTGCGCAGGGCTCCAGCGGAGCCGCCAAAATCTGCGTGGTGGCGCACTGCGGCGCGGATGGCCGGAGCGCTACTCGCCCTCCTCGCCTTTGCTGTCACGATTTGCTGCGGGCTGGCATTCCCTATGTTCCGGGATCCGGCAACGACTGGGCCTTATTCCGTGGGCACAACGCGATTGTTCTTCGTGGACTCCACGCGCGAAGACCCCTTTGCGCCGGCTCCGCACACGCCACGTGAACTGCTTGCCGCGGTTTGGTACCCGGCGGACGTGGCCAGCGGAGCGCACCCGGAACCCTTCTGGCCGCAAGACTCCGCTGCGGGCGCCGCGCTCACGCAACTGCTGCACACGCCCGCGTTCGTCTTCTCCCACGTACACCTGATTGCATCGCATTCCTATGCTGACCAGCCCATCGCGCAAGAGGAGCAGCAATACCCGGTACTGATTTTTTCACACGGCTACAGCGGGACGATCTGGCAAAACACGCCACAAATGGAGGAGCTGGCCAGCCACGGCTTCGTCGTCCTTAGCTTGGGGCACACCTACGAAAGCGGCGCGGTGCCGTTCCCGGACGGCCGCGTGGTTCTCATGAGCCAGCAACGCATGGCGGCGTTGATGAAATCAGCGGCCGGGCCGGAAATGGCCGCACTTTTCAAGGAGATGCAGCGAACCGACAATCCGGCGGAGATAAAACGCATTTCGAGCCGCTTGGTGGAGTTGGGCGGGCCGATGAACGACAGTCTGGACTTGTGGGTCGCGGACACTCGCTATCTCATGGACGAACTCGAGAAAATCAACGCCGGGGCCGACCCGGGCCTAGCCGGTCCCGCCAAACGGTTTGCCGGGCGCCTCGATCTCGGGCGAATTGGCATTTTTGGAATGTCGTACGGCGGGGCGACGGCAGGCGAAGTGTGCTTGCATGACCCGCGCTGCAAGGCCGGCTTGAATCTTGACGGCGGGCAGTTTGGCGACGTCATAGGGCATCCGCTGCCGCGGCCGTTCCTGTACTTCAGCAGCGAGGGCAACAAAATGAACGACCCAATCTACGAGGGTTCGAATGCGGACCTTTACAGCGTGCACGTGAAGCGCTCGACGCACCTGGACTTCACCGACCTAAGCATGGCCATGCCCGGATTCAAGTATTTGTCTTTTCAAGGGTTGTCGGTGCTTGGCCCCATCCAAGCGGAACAGATCGAGCACATCATGAACGCCTACACGCTGGCTTTCTTTCAGAAGTATTTGCAAGGCAAGCCGCAGCCGCTGCTCGATGGTCCGCCTCCGGCCGGCGAATTTCCCGACGTGGTATTCACCGCGCACGCAGGGCCGCCAGCGCCAAGCCAGCCGGCGCCGATCGCGAAGCCGAAGTAGCCTCGAAGGGCGTTTGCACTGCGACAGCGGGAACGGAAACACCCCGCAAACGATGCGCCTTCGCAAAGAAAAGGGCGCCACCCGCAGGCAGCGCCCTCTTGGAATCAAAACCCATGGCAATCTTCTTATTTGTTATTTGCCTGCCTTTTTCGGTCCCTTGGTGGCTTCCTTCTTACCCTTTTTCTTCATTGCGAATCTCCTTTTCTACGCCGGCCTGGCATCTTCGGCGGGCCAGCCGGTTGAGGGCGCGACGGGCGTTGCCCAACAGGCCTTCTCGCTTCGTATACGAGCAGCGCCATCGAGTGTCAAGAAAAATCCGCACTCCGCGCGAGAAAATCTGTCTATGGCGAGACGGCGCCGGTGTAATAGCGGTTCTTCGTTAAAATGGTGAGTCCCTCGCGTTTCACGCGCACTTCGATGTCGTGATACTCCTTGCCGCGGCTGGTATCGCGCGGGACATACGCCAAAGTGTATTCGTTGCGCGCCTCTTCGGTGATGCGCGAGTAGAGATCCTCCATGGACTGCGTCTTGGCGGCGTAATAGACATCGCCGCCGGTGGCATGCGCGTATTCCGAGAGCCGCTCGAACCGCCGATCAAAGTAGGCGCTTCCGATGCCCACGCTAAACACGGAAATGTTGTGGGCCAACAGCTCCTTCACCGTGGAGTCATACGTGTTCTTGTTGTATTTCCTCCCGCCGTTGACGCCGTCGCTGACGATAAAGATGATCTTGCGGCGGTTGCGGGGGCGGTCTTTGAGGAGTTCCGCGGCATCGAACACGGCATCGTCCAAGGCCTTGGTCGCCTGTTCCTGGATGGTTCTGGTGGATTCTGGAATCGCGGGGGAGCCGTCAACGGCGTGCCCGTTTATCTTCGGCTGCGGGTCAAACGGCCCGTCGTTCTGGATCAGGCCGCTGCGGCTGTCGAGCTTGGTGCGCTGTAATTCTGTAAGCAGTTTGTCCTTGTCGGCGGAGAAACCCTTGCCGGGATGGAAAAACTGGTCAAAGCGGCAGAGGAAGGCTTCGTCCAGCTCGCTCATGGCGCCGACGATGGCGTCCAGGCTGCGCTCCACTTCCTTGGAATCCTTGGTTTTCAGGTCGTTGTCAATGAGTACCACCATGGAGAGCGGGAAGGCCTCGGCGGTAAACACGTCGATTCTCTGCTCGACGTTGTCCTCAAACACACGAAACTCGTCGCGCGCCAAGTCCGGCACCAGCCGTCCCGAACCGTCTTTGACAGTGACCGGCAAAACCACCAGGTTCGCGTTCACGGTAATTTTCGCTCGCGCCTCACTCAAACGCGGCACATCGGGCGGCGGGGGCTGCTGCGCTTGCGTGGCCGTTCCTGAATCCTGAGCGCGTGCGATGAGCCACATTGCCGGTGCCGCAAGCAAGAGCAGCGCGCTCATGGCCACGATTTTTCGTAGACTTTTCATAGCGCTAAGGCCAAACTTCCTCTCGGAGCGGGCGAAGGAAACTCTGCGCCGGTCGCAGCCGACACATCCATCGCTTCCCCTGCTAGCATCTTAGATGGCGAACCAGCCCAGCCTGCGTCTCGAGCCGGGAATCTCTCGCCAAGGAAAGTATACATGCCTTCTCTGAAGAAATTAGCGGCGCTGTGCGGCACCCCGGTGCTGGCAGCCGCCATCGCGGTTCCCGCGCTGACGCAGGAGCCGGTGGCCCAGGCGCCGACGATCAAGACCCAGGTCAACCTGGTCAACCTGTTCGTGACCGTACGCGACAAAAGCAAGCGCATCGTCACGGACATGAAGCAGGACGACTTCAAAGTCTCCGAAGACGGGCAAGACCAGAAGGTCGCCTTCTTCTCTAAAGAAGTGACGCTGCCCATCACTCTCGGGTTGCTCCTGGACACCTCGGGCAGCGAGCAGTACATGCTGGGCGCGATTCAGGACGGCGCCACGCGTTTTCTGAACCGCGTGATGCGCAAAGGCGACGAAGCCATGGTGATCTCGTTCGACCTGGATGTGGATTTGCTGGCCGACTTTACCGACGATCGCTCGCAGCTCGATCGCGCCATTCACCGGGCGCAGATCAATACGGGCGGAGGCGGCGGCCCCGTCACACCCGGAACGATTCCACAATACGGCTCCAAGGGGACCAACTTTTATGACGCGCTCTACCTGGCCTGCAACGATAAGCTTTCCACCGAAGCCGGCCGCAAAGCCATCATCGCGCTGACCGACGCGGAGGATAACGGCAGCAAAGTGCGCGTCGAGGAAGCCATCGAAGCCGCGCAACGCACCGACACCGTCGTGCACATTCTGCTGGTGTATGACCCGCACTATGGCGCCAACAGCGGCATCGCCAAGAAAATCACGGACGAGACCGGCGGACGCATGATTGTCGTCAACAACGAAAAGCACCTCGAAGCAGCCTTCGACCAGATCTCGGAGGAACTGCGCAGCCAGTACACGCTGGGCTACTATCCGAGCAACTCAGCGCGCGACGGCAAATTCCGCAAAATCAAGATCGACGTGAACAACAAGGATTACAAGGTGCTGGCCCGCAAAGGCTACTACGCACCCAAGGGCTAAGGCCATCCCCACGAAGCCGCCAGATCAGCCGCGAAGCGGGCGGTGCGTTTTCCATCTTCGGCGGCTACGTCACCGGCCGCCAGATCGAACTGGTCTTCGCGCAGAGGATGGTCCAAGTGTGGCGATCGGCCAGTTGGCCGGCGGGTGCTTATTCCCTGGCCAGGTTTGAACTTTCCGCCGCCGGCTCAGGCACAAAGCTCGTCTTCGATCACACGGGTTTCCCGCAAGGCCAAGCTGACCATCTTGCTGCAGGATGCAAGGGCAACTACTGGGAGCCGGTCGCAAAGGTTCTCGCCAGCTAAGCACATTTCCTGAACCAGCGCGTTACCCTGACTCCTTCGCGCGACAGTCTACGAGCTGTCGGTGCTAGACTCTACACATCATGGTAGGCGTTTGGCTGCGAAGCTGGCGGCGGAGCCCGCTGCTGACCGCGCAGTTCTCAGTCACGATCTTGATAGGCATGGGCGCGGCTGCGGCGCTGGTGAGCTTGATGCTGGCGTTGGGCTATGAGCCGCTGCCATTTCGCGATCCAGGTCGGCTGGTGGCGGTGTGGGAGCATGCCGAGCCGGGCGCCTCGGTCATGGGGATATCCGGGCCGGACCTTACGGATTTTGCGGACGCAAGCCACGGCACGTTGTCCGCGCTGGGCGGCTTCGCGCCCTCTCAACTCTGGCTACTCGACCGCGTGGGCGTGACGAAGGTTAACAGTTGCTATATCCAGGCAAGCGCGCTCGGCGATTTGGGCATACGTCCTGTTCTCGGGCGTGCAGTCCGGCTCGACGATGAGCCTTTCAAAGGCAGCAGCGGGACGTCTCCGGCTTGGATCAGCTATCACCTGTGGCAGACGCGGTACGGCGGCAGTACGGCGGTGATTGGTACAACGATCGGGGTCGCGTCGAGCGCGACAGGGAGCGACCAACTCCCGGTGCGGATAGCAGGCGTACTTCCGCCTGGCGTCAGCATTACGCTCCCGTTCATGCAGAACTCGACGGACGTGTGGTACCTCTTGGAGCCCAACATTGCGGCGCGCCGACGACAAGATACCTTCCTTCTTGGGTTGGGGAGGCTTCGTCCTGGCGTCAGCCCGGCGCAGGCACAGGCGGCGCTGACGGCGGTAGCGGAGCGTCTTGAGCAGCAGTATAGTTTTGAACGCCGAAAGCGCCCAGTGGTGCAAAGCTTCGAGGAGATAGCGCAAGCCCCAGTGCGGAAGACCACAGGTCTACTGTCGTTGGGCGTGGCGCTGGTCTTCCTGGTAGCTTGCGTCAATCTCGCCATCCTGATGGGCGCGGAAGGCAGAAGGCGACGCCGGGAGATTGCCATCCGGGCGGTCATGGGTGCGAGCCGTGGGCGCCTGTGGCAGGAAGTGGCGGCTGAAAAATGCCTGCTGACGCTGCTATCGCTGGGATTGGGAGTAGCGTTTGCGTTCGCGCTGCTGCGCGTGCTGGCGCAGTTGGTGCCGGCAGCTGAACTTGGCCCGCCGCTGGAGCATCCTCCACCCTTAAACCTCGCCGTACTGCTTGGGTTTGCGGCCTTTGCGCTGGCTGCGGCGATGGTGTGGTCGGCGCTACTGGTTTCTGCGGCAGACGGACCGGGCTCATCGCGCGCCCTGGCGGCAGCGGGCGGTGGACCAGGCTACACCGGGTTCGCCGATTCCAGTCCGCGAGCTGGCCGCTGGCGGTTGATTCTGCTCGCAGCACAGGTTGGGACCGGAATCTGCCTCCTGGCTGCGGCGGCCCTGGCGGCTAGGACGTACACTGCGCTCTCCGCCGCCAATCTGGGACCGGTACCGCGCCACACGGTGTTGCTCTCGGTTGACCAACGCGACAACTTCGTTCCCACTGACGCCCAGGTAGCAGACTTCAACCGCGAAGTGGTGTCGCGGCTGGAGCGGCTGCCGGGCACCCAGGCAATCGCATTGGCGGACCGGATTCCGCCCTATAGCGCGCCCCTTTCCTTCAGGAAACAACGCGACGCGCCCGGCATCGTGCGCGACGCCACCTACCCGATCCCTGTTTCCCCCGGCTACTTCCGTACACTCGGGATTCCGATATTGCTCGGACGTGCCTTTGACGATACCGACCGCAGTGGCGGCGAGCCGGTGGCCATCATCAGTTTGGATATGGCCGAGGTGAACTGGACCTCGCCGGAGCAGGCGGTGGGTTCGCAGATCGCTGTCGGGTCAAAGTTCCAGGACACCTATAAGATCGTCGGCGTGGCCGCGAATTTCACGGGCTATTGGTCCCAGAAACCGGTTCCAACGATTTATTTGCCGCTGGCACAGGCCGCGTACTCCCTCGGCGGCGAAGTCATTTTGCGCACTGCCGGCTCGCCCAGCGCTGTTGCCGCGCTTGCCCCGCAAGCGTTGGCCGGAATGGCCATCCCCGCGCAGATTTCGGATGTTTCGACGATGCAAGCGCGCTGGCAAGCGACGGTGACGCGACCGCTGGCGCGCATGACGGGCATGCTTCTGTTGGCGCTGCTCGGGCTTGGACTCAGTGTCCAAGGTGTATACGCGGTAGCTGCGGCAACGGCAGCAGCGCGGCGGCACGAGCTTGCGGTGCGCTGCGCACTCGGCGCGGCGGCCGGCCGGCTGGCCTGGAACGTGACGCGCGATCTGGTCCTCGCGGTTTTGGTGGGCGCGGGGCTCGGTGTTGCGGCGGCGCTGGACTTGCGGCGGCTCCTGGAGCAATGGCTGGGAGCGATGACGGGCTCGCAAGCGGAGCCGATCGCCGTAGCGGCCGTGTTGCTGGCGCTGGCGGCTGCGGCGGGCTGCTATTTTCCGGCGCGGGCGGCGACACGAGCAAACCCAGCCGAGGTGTTGCGACAAGGCTGAGGTCCGTTAGCGCACTGCACCGGTAGCTGCGGTCTTAGACGGCGGGATTTTCTACTCGCCGAGGCGGTTGTGCAACAGCTACGAAAGACCACACTCTGGAAAGAACGCCTGCAATAGCATTCCTGGCGCATTGACCCGCATTGTCCGACCGTCTAACATCCTTGCCTCGGCGCACATGATCAACGAAACGGTCGCGCATTATAAGATTCTGCGCAAGCTCGGCGCCGGCGGCATGGGTGTCGTCTACGAAGCCGAAGACACCAAGCTGGGCCGCCGCGTAGCGCTCAAATTCCTCCCCGAAGAGAGCCGTCGCGACGCGCAAGCTCTCGAGCGCTTTCTGCGCGAAGCTCGCGCCGCGTCGGCTTTGAACCACTCCGCCATTTGCACCATTCACGCCATCGAAGACTCCAACGACCGGACCTTCATTTCCATGGAGCTGCTCGAAGGCACCTCGCTCGACAAGCTGCTCGCTTCCGGTCCGCTGCCCGTCAGCCGCGTCATCGAAATGGGCATTCAGCTCGCCGACGCTCTGGACGCCGCGCACAAGAAAGGCATCATCCACCGCGACATCAAGCCCGCCAACATTTTCGTTACCGAATCCGGCGCCATCAAAGTTCTCGACTTCGGCCTCGCCAAGCTGCTTCCGCGCACGAGCGACGAATCCGGCGGCCACACGATTGATACTCGCGCCGCCACGCTGCTCACCAGCCCCGGCATGGCCGTCGGGACCATCCAGTACATGTCGCCCGAGCAAGCGCGCGGCGAAGAAATCGACGCGCGCAGCGATCTTTTCTCGCTCGGCGCCGTGCTCTACCAGATGCTCACCGGCAAGCAAGCCTTTCCCGGCTCGACCAGCGCCGTGGTCTTCGACAACATCCTTCGCAACGATCCCGTTCCGCCCGTTGAGCTCAACGCCGATGTTCCTCCGGAACTCGAGCGCATCATCAGCAAAGCCCTGGAAAAAGATCGCGACACGCGCTACCAGGTGGCCGCCGAAATGCGCGCTGACCTCAAGCGCCTGCAACGCCAGTTCGATTCCGGCAGCCGCCCGGCCTCGCAGAAATCCGCCGCGCGCGTCGCTGCCGTCTCCGAGGCGTCCGCAGCAACGCCGCCGCAAACGCCCGTGCCTGACGCGAAAACGCCCTCCAGCGGCTCGGTCATTGTTGCCGCCGCAAAACAGCACAAAGTGGGCGCCGCCCTGGCGGTCATCGGTATCCTCGCCGTCATCGCCGCTGCCGGCTACGGCGTCTACTCGATCTTTCTCCGCACCCGCCACGTGCCTTTCGAGAACTTCACCATCGAAAATCTCACCAACAACGGCCACGTCGCGCACGCCGCCATTTCTCCCGACGGCAAATACCTGCTCAATGTTCACGACGAAAACGGTTTGCAATCTCTCTGGCTCCGCCAAATCGCCACGGGCGGCAACACGCAAATCCTTCCGCCCGCTGCCACACGCTATTTTGGACTCACTTTTTCGCCGGATGCCGACTACATCTACTGCGTGCGCCGCGACGAATCGGAGGAAACGCTTTCCTCCCTTTATTCCGCTCCCGTTCTCGGCGGCACGCCCCCCCGCCTGCTCATCAAGGACGTAGACAGCCCGGTCACCTTTTCGCCTGACGGCAAGCTTTTCGCGTATCTCCGCCAGGACCACGACTCGCCGAGTTTCGATTTGCTGCTCGCGCACCGCGACGGCTCGCCAGATCACGCGCTCTTCAAGGCGCAAGCCCTTCCCGGGGGCCGCAATGAGTACATGCCGGCGTGGTCGCCCGACGGCAAAACCATCGTCATCGCCGTTCCCCAACTTGGGCAAGGCTGGACGGGCGCTTTCCTTTCCGTGGACGTCGCCACGGGCAAGCAGGAGACCAAGGCCGCTTCCTCGACGCGCGTTTACCGCTACCCTGCGTGGATGCCCGACGGTCAATCCCTGCTGGTCTCGGACTTTTCTGCTGTCGCCACAGCAAACATTCAACTCGGTCTCGTGAGCTATCCCGGCGGCCAGTTCCGCCGCCTGACCACGGACACCAGCGCCTACTTGTACCCTTCGGTGGCCGCCGACGGCCGCACCATAGTCGTCAGCCAGGTGCAACAGAGGAATCAAATTGAAATTGCCGACTATTCTCACCCCGACGACGTGCGCCCGCTCCCACTTTCCTCGCGCGGCACGTTCTGGAATTGGGATTGGACCAGCGACGGCGCCATTGTGCTCACGCAGCCACCCGACATCCGCGTCGTCAAGCCACAAGGCGGAGAAGCCGTCGTGTACTCAGACGCGAACTATGTTTCGGATGAGGTCGTTTCTTGCGGTGACAATCGCTACTTCATCTATCGCGCGCCCGGCCATTCCGGTAAGGCTACCTTCAATCTCTGGCGCATGAGCACTGCCGGAACCGACCCCAAGCAGCTCACCTTCGGCGCCGTGGACTCGGATCCCTTCTGTTCGCCCGACGGTAAATGGGTCTATTACGAAGACTATGCCGACAACCAGGCGCTGAAGCGTATCCCCATCGACGGCGGCTCTGCAGAAACGGTTCTCAGTCCCTCCAACGCCATCACCGCCCTTTCACCGGACGGCAAGATGCTCGCCGGCTTTGAAGTCCGCGAACTCGATCACAAGCTTATGCTGCATCTCTATTCCATCGAAGACAAAAAGGTCACCTACCAGGACGTCGACCAGAATGCCACTGGGCCGGTGGGATTCGCTCCCGACGGCAAGGGCATTATCTACACCATCCACCAGAAAGGCGTCAGCAATCTGTGGCTCCAGCCCCTCGATAATTCTCCCAGCCGTCAGCTTACACACTTCACATCCGAAGGCATGTTCAAGTTTTCCTTCTCCAAAGACGGCACCAAAATCGCCATTGAACGCGGCCATTCCGAATCCGACGCCGTCGTTCTTCACGACACCACACACTGACGTGTCGCCGCGAATCGCTCAGCTTTTGAAGCCGCAACGCAATAAGTGGAATGGAAACGGAAAGGAACGCCGTCGGAAGGGAACTACCGAGGCGATGATGGCGCCGCAGGCCCCGACTGTCCGTTGTTCGTGCTATTGGCTCGCGCAAAGTATCCGCGGCGCGCCCGCACTTGATAGCCTTTGTGGTCCGGCACCTCGATGCGAATCCGGTGGTACCGCCCATCGAGAACGTAGTTCGTCGGAATGTACGCGATCGAATACTGATTCCTCAGCTCGTCGCCGATGTCCTGGAAGGATTGATCCAAATCGTCCACGTGGTACGGAAAAAACGCCCGTCCGCCGGTTTCATCCGCCAAGTCCTGCAGAATCTTGTCGCCTTCCGTCAGGTGAGTCTTGCGGTTCGCCAGCTTGTCGGGATCCGTTTGCGACAGTTGGATCCACTGCGTGCTCGTGCTGATGGTATAAATCACCACGCTTGTCCGCTGCGCCATTTCGATGGCTTCGGAGCGCGTGTGCTGCGACAGGTTGTCCTCGCCGTCGCTGATCAGAATCATCACGCGCCGCACGATGTCCGGCTGGTCCCCCGGCGGACGCGGCGGATGGCTCAACTGGCTGCGGCACGCCTCGTAAATCGCATCGTAAATCGCCGTTCCCCCGCCGGCCCGCGTTTGCACGATTTGATCACGCAGCAGTCCCGCGTCGCTGGTGAACGGCTGGATGATCTGCGGCTCATCATCGAAGGTCATGACGAACGCTTCGTCGCGGCCGCGCCGCAGGACGCTAAACAAAAAATTCACCGAGGCGTCCTGCTCGAACTTGATGCGGTCGCGAATGCTGTTCGAGGTATCCAGCAGCATGCCGATGCGCAGCGGCAGGTCCGTCTGCTTGCTGAAGTAGCGAATCTCCTGCGGCGTCTTCTCATCGAATACCTGGAAGTCTTCCTTTTGCAGGTCGGGCACCAGCTTGTTGCGCCGGTTCAGCACGGTGAACAGCACGTCCACCAGGTTGACCACCGTCTTGATGCCCTGCTGGCTCTGCTGCGGCGTGGCCTGTTGCTCTTGCGCCGGAGGCGCGGCTTGTGCCGGCGGAGGCGGCTGTTGCGCGCGGTCGCTCACTGCCGTGGCCAGCAAAACCGCCGCGGCCAAAACCGAAATCATTGTTTTGTGCATGTGTCTTAATTATAGGAAGGCGGCCAACGCAGCGTCAATGCGCCGCCAATCCTCCCCCGATTGAGACGCGAGCTCCTGCAAAAAGTTGCGCAGCTCGGGCGGAATCGGCGCGCGCACCGTGATCCACGCTCCAGTCCTCGGCTGCGCAAATTCCAGCTTCGCCGCGTGCAAAAAGTTCCGTTCCAGCCGCGGCATCGTTTTCTCCGCTCGCCCCCGACCCAGCCCCAGCCCCTTCTCGGCACCTCGTGCACCTTCGCCAGGGATGCGCAGTTGCGCCGCTGCGCCGTACAACGTATCCCCGACCACGGGATGCTTCAGCGCCGAAAAATGCACGCGGATCTGATGCGTGCGTCCGGTGTGCAGTTGCACTTCCACCAGCGTCGTCCCGTCGACTTGCGCCAGCGTCCGCCAATCCGTGCGTGCCTCGCGCGCGCCGCGCAGCGCGCCTCCCTCTTTCCTCGTGCGTACCGCCATCCGCGTGCGCCGCTTCAAGTCCCGCCCAACCGGCAACTCAATGCGCCCCTGCTTTTCTTTGAGCGCTCCCTCGACAAGCGCGATGTACGTTTTTTTCACCTCGCGCCGTTGAAACGCCTCCGCCAGCTTCGCGTGCGCAAAATCATTCTTGGCCACCAAAATCGCGCCCGACGTCTCCTTATCCAACCGGTGTACGATGCCCGGACGCAAGGCATCGCCGCCGGTCGAAAGCGTTTGCCCGCGCCCCAGTAGCGCGTTCACCAGCGTCCCGCGCCAAGTGCCTGCTCCGGCGTGCACCGTCATGCCTGCCGGCTTGTTGACCGCCACTACATCCTCGTCCTCGTACAGAATCTCCAGCGGAATCGCTTCGGCTTCCGCTCGCATCGGCGGCCGCGCTTGGGCCTCCACGCGAATCTCTTCGCCGGCTTTTAGTTTGTGCGCGCCCTTGGTCGCCGCTCCGCCGACAAGCACCAGCCCCGCCTCAATTAGCTCCTGGATTCGCGTACGGCTCAGCTCCGGCAACTGCGCCGCCAAATAGCGGTCTACGCGCTGCCCCGCATCGCCTTCGCCCACCACCAGATTGTGAGTGATTTCCGCAGGCACAGAGATATCTATTTCTGCTGCGCCGGCTTCGCCGGCGCAAAAATCAAATCCCAAATCAGCAGAATCGCCCCAATTGTGATCGCCGAATCCGCCACATTAAACGCCGGCCAGCGGTAGCTGCCAATCCACACTTCCAGAAAATCCGTCACGCCGCCGTGCAAAATCCGGTCCGTCACGTTTCCTGTGGCGCCGCCTAGCAGCAGCGCGATGCCCGCGCACGCCTTCGCCCCGCTCTGGCCCGTCACGAGCAGCCACGCCAAGGCGCAAATCACCACAAACGCCCCACCAATCAGAATCACTCGCACCCACGGCGACGACGCATCCGCAAACAAGCTGAACGCGATGCCCGGATTTCTGCTGTGCACCAAATAAATCAAATGCCGCGCCACCTCGTACCGCCAACCCTCCGCGGTCTGCGTCTCGAACCACGCCTTGGTCGCGCGATCCAGCACAACAATTCCCAGCGTCAGCCACAGCCAGCGCAATCGCTTCGCTAACGTCATGATCGGGAGAGCTCTGCTCCTTCCAATTCCGCAAGCGCTTCGCTGCACCGCTCGCATACCGTAGGGTATCGCGCATTCGCTCCCACGTGTGTCGAGTAGTTCCAGCACCGCTCGCATTTTTCTCCGTCGGCCCGCACAACCTCAATTTGCGACCGCTCGGCGTGCTCAGCCATTGCCGCGCCGTCAAGGGGCAAAACTTCCACCTGCGAAACAATGAACAGCCCCGGCAAGTCCTTCGCGCGTCGCTCCACACGCTCTAGCAGCTCGCCCCTCGCGCGAATTTTGACCTTGGCCTCCAGCGGGGCATTGATCCTCTTCTTTTCGCGCGCCCGCTCCAGCTCTTGCAAGACTTCCGCCCGCAGCCCATGGAGCGCTTCCCAATCGCTGTTCGCTTCCTGCGCCAAATGCGAACGCAATTCCCCTTGCTCCGGAAACAGCGCAATATGCACGCTCTCCGGCTCGCCTGCCGTTTTGGGAAGCGCCTTCCAAATCTCTTCCGCCGTAAACACCAGAATCGGCGCGGCCAATCGCACCAGTGCGCTCGCAATCTTCCAAACCGCCGTCTGCGCCGACCGCCTCGCTCGATTCTTCGCCGCCTTCGTGTATAGCCGGTCTTTCAGCACATCAAAATAAAAAGCGCTCAATTCCACCACGCAGAAATCATGAATTGCGTGGTACACGCGATGAAATTCATACGCCGCGTACCATTCCCGGCACTTCCTTACCAGCTCCGCCGTGCGCTCCAGCATCCACCGGTCGAGTTCCTCCATCTGCTCGTTCGGCAACGCATCCCGTCCCAGGTCGAAGTCAAACAAATTCCCCAGCGCAAATCGAAACGTATTCCGAATCTTCCGGTAGGCCTCGCTAAGCTGGGTCATCACCCGCTCGCTCATCTTCACGTCCGCCTGGTATTCCTGCGAAGCCACCCACAGGCGCAGCAGGTCCGCTCCCCACTTTTCGCAAATCTCGCTGGGCAGCACCACATTCCCAAGCGACTTCGACATCGGCCGTCCCTGTTCGTCAAGCGTCCACCCATGCGTGACCACGCTGCGATACGGCGCATGCTCCCGGATCCCCACCGCCACCAGCAACGAGCTGTGAAACCATCCGCGATATTGATCCGGCCCTTCCAAGTACACATCCGCCGGCCATTCCGCACCCTTCAGCACCGCCAGATGCGACGACCCCGAATCAAACCACACGTCCAGAATGTCGTTCTCCTTACGCCAGCGCATCGCCCCGCATGCGCATTTCGTTCGCGCCGGCAGCAACTCTTCCGCCGTATGCCGGTACCACGCGTCCGCCCCTTCCTTTGCAAACCACGTCACTACGCTGCGCAGCGCCGCGAAGTCCTCGAGCCGCGCTCCGCATGCTTCACAATAAAAAACAATGATCGGCACGCCCCAAAATCTCTGTCGCGACACGCACCAATCCGGCCGCTTCTCAATCATTTCGTAAATGCGTTCTTCGCCCCACGCCGGAGTCCACTTCACCCCGTGAATTTCTTCGAGTGCCTCTGCCCGCAGCGTCTTTTGTTTCCCTCGCGCTGCTTGATCCATCTTGATGAACCACTGCTCCGTCGCCTGGAAAATGACCGGCTTGTGGCAGCGCCAGCAATGCGGGTAGCTGTGCCGGTACTCCGCCTGCGCCAGCAGCGCCCCGCGCTCTTCCAATAGCTTCACGATAATCGGATTCGCCGCGAACACATCTTTGCCTTTGTATTCCGGCAGCCCTTCGAGGTACACGCCCTTGTCGTCTAGCGGCGCGTAGGTCTCCAGCCCGTACTTCTGCCCCGACAAAAAATCGTCCGTTCCGTGCCCCGGCGCTGTGTGTACGATGCCGCTGCCCTCATCCAGCGTCACGTACTCCGCCAGAATCCCCGGCACCTCGATCGGCAAAAATGGATGCTGAAACTTGACGCCTTCAAAATCGCTTCCCTTGTATTCCGCGCGAATCCGCGCTTCTTTAATTCCACACGCCGCCTGCAACGCGGCGATGCGCTCCTTTGCCACCAGCAACGCGCCCTTCTCCGTCTCCACCACCGTATACGTAAACTCCGGATGGAACGCCAATGCCCGGTTGTGCGGCAACGTCCAGGGCGTCGTCGTCCAAATCACCGCGCTAACGTCGCCGCCGAGGTCAATGCGAGGCGGCCCGCCATCGAAAACGCCACCGAGCAGCTTGAAAGCTACCCACACCGACGGGCTCGTATGATCGTGATACTCAACCTCCGCCTCCGCCAGCGCCGTCGCATCCTGAATGCACCAATACACTGGCTTGCGCCCGCGGTACACGTATCCTTTCTCCATGAATTCCAGAAAGGCGCCCGCAATCGTCGCTTCGTAGTCGTGGCTCATGGTCAGATACGGATCGTCCCACTGCCCGAATACGCCCAGTCGCTGGAAATCCCGCTTATGCTGCTCCACATAGCGCGCTGCAAACTCGCGGCACAAGCGCCGAAATTCCGCCGGCGCCACTTTCCCTTTCCCGCCCAACTCCTTTTCCACCTGCGTCTCAATCGGCAGCCCGTGGCAATCCCATCCTGGCACGTACGGCGCGTAATGCCCCGCCATGCTCTTCGACTTCACGATCAAATCCTTCAGAATTTTGTTCAGCCCGGTGCCCAGATGTATCGTCCCCGTCGGATACGGCGGCCCGTCGTGCAAATCGAACCGCGGCAGGCCCTTCCGCGCCTGCAAAATCCGCTCGTACAACCGCGCTTCCCGCCACGTCGCCAACTGCTTCGGCTCGTTCTGCGGTAGCCCGGCCTTCATCGGAAAGCCGGTTTTTGGCAGATTCAGTGTTTTCTTCAGTTCGAGAGGTGTACCCATATCCTCGTTTTATCCGGGAGTTTGCGCAGGAAGCGGCCGCCGGAATGGCGAGCTGTCCTTTCGTCCAGGTTCCGGTGCCACGCCAGAAACATCCTGAAGCGGTGTAAATTGCGTATGCTACAATAGTAGGTGGCAGGGGAAGGCTGGCGCAACCTTTAGTCCCATGCGAGAATCATAGGACTGGAGACACCCATTCCGGCTCGGTTGCGTCTAAAAAGTAGGGGGAAATGGTGCAGGGGTTGATCGTCAATCTCGTTCCTCAGGACTTGAAAAGGGTGAAGCCCTCGGCCGCGACGGAGTCTGCCGTACCCGTGCCGTCCACCGCCGTTCCCAAGTTCGGCGCCCCCAAGATTCTGCTCAACGATAATTTCTGGTCCAATCTCAAGCAATTCCTGACGGAACGCCCGGTCAAGGTCACCGACCGCCCCGGTGCGCCCTTCGTCAAGGCCAACTTCGGCGGTGGCGTACTCGACAATCTGAGAGATTTCTTCAGTTCACGCCCGGTCCCGAAAGGCCCCGTCAACAGTCGCCTGGCCGTTTCCTGGGGCGCCAACTTCGGCGGCTTTGGGACCCGCATCAAGGAATTTTTCGTTCCGCCCAAGCTTCCGCCTGCGAATTTTACCAGCAAGCCGATCAAGGTTCGCGACATCTGGACCAAGGACGAGAATTTCCGCTGGACCCAGGTTGCCTCTTTCGCAGCGCACGGCAGCATCTTTGCCATCGCCATTTTCCTTCCGTTGTTCTGGCATTTCTCTGCCTCCACGCAAGCGAAGAACAAGTCGGTTGATATTACCTCCATTGACCTTTCGCCTTACGTTGCCAAGCTTCCTGCGGGCGCTAAGAAGGCCGGCGGCGGCGGCGGCGCCAACGACCATACTCTCGCTCCCGTCAACCGCGGCAAGCTGCCCAAGTTCTCTTACACGCAGTTCACGCCTCCGCAAGTACACCCGGTGAATCCGACTCCCAAGCTGCCCATGGATCCGACCTTGCTCGGTCCTCCGGACCTCAAAGTTCCCAATTTGAACGCGCTCACGTTTGGCGACCCGCTCGCCACGGGCAACAGCGACTCCCTCGGCCACGGTAATGGAACTGGCATCGGCAGCGGCACTGGCGGCGGCCTCGGTCCTGGCGAGGGTGGCGGCACCGGCGGCGGTGCATTCCGCGCCGGAGTCAATGGCGTCGGTATTCCCGAATGTATCTACTGCCCCGCGCCGCAGTATTCCGATGACGCGCGCAAAGCCAAGTACATGGGCTCTGTGGTCCTGCAAATCACCGTGACCGCGGACGGGCGCGCCGTGAACATCTCCATCGTCAAAGATCCTGGTATGGGTCTTGGCGAAAAAGCCGTGGAAGCCGTGCGCACTTGGCGCTTCCGCCCCGCCACCGGCCCCAGCGGCAAGGTCGTCCCGGTCGTCGTCCCCATCGAAGTCACATTCCGCCTCTACTAGGCGTATACGGCTTTTTACAGTTCTACCTCGTCCCTCTACACTTGGGCCCATGGTTGTTCATCTTAAGCCGGAAACCGAGTCCCGTTTGCGGGAGCTCGCCAGCACTACTGGTCGGGCTCCAGAGGAACTCGTCGAGGACGCCATGGCTGGTTACTTGGCCGAATTGACGCAAGTCCGCGACCTCCTGAATAGCCGCTACGCGGAAATTAAGAGCGGCCGCGTTAAGCCGATCGACGGCGACGCAGCCTTCAAAGAGATTAGGGCCAAGAGTACAGATCGCCGTCGTTCATGACTGGGTTTGTTTTTCACTCTGGGGCCGTCGTCGACCTCAACGAAATCTGGGAATACGTCGCGTAGGATTCCCTCGATGCCGCTGACAAACTTGTCGCGGAAATCCACGATTCAATTGAAACCCTGGTGGCCTTTCCGAACATCGGTCACGTGCGTCCTGAACTCGCATGTCATCGCCATTCTGCACGGGCGTCGCAATCCCCGTGTAATCGCAGCCATCCTTCGCGAGAGAGCCTAGTCGAACCTCCTCTAGGCCGTGGGCAACCAACGGTCCCCTGCAGGCTTCTGACTCTCGGACTGGTGCCCGCCTCCGCGCCCATTCGGGCTAGCTCTGAGGCGGAAACGGAGGCCTGCACATGCGCGACCCACTCCCGCGCTCTCTCTTTGCCAAGAAATCCACCTACGATTCCCTTAGTGACCCGCTCAGTGATTCCTGGCTCAACCGCGTGCGCGAAAATCTCGCGCAGCTTCTCCTTCCCTCGCACTTCAAACCCTCTTCCGCCAACGGCGCGCCCATCCATCTCCTTCAGTTCGAGAAATCGCGGCGCCCCGCACGCGCGCAAGGAGCATCCGTGCTCACCCATGTGGCGCTCTTTGCCATCGTGCTCTTCCTGCTCACGCGCGTGACGCCTACACCGCCACCGCTGCACGGTCCGCTCGACTCTACGCCCCTTGCCCGCTACCAATTCCCAGTCTTCCATACCGTCGCCGGCCCCCACCCTTCTCAAGGCCGCGGCAGCGGCGGTGACCACAACCCAATTCTCGCAACCAGCGGCAATCCACCCCCTCGCTCCGCGATTCAACTCGTGAAACCCATGCTTCCGCAAA